>Ga0214165_1001972_pt1 | contig 10282 bp, 9 predicted proteins | sample TroBogypolimnion_34_FD_153004 | JGI IMG/M metagenome (GOLD analysis project Ga0214165, IMG submission 153004) | Freshwater microbial communities from Trout Bog Lake, WI - Practice 03JUN2009 hypolimnion v3 | ecosystem: Environmental > Aquatic > Freshwater > Lake > Hypolimnion/Profundal zone ... | reverse complement strand
GTGGTGGTGGTGGTGGCGGACGTCGTGAAGGCGGCGGCGGCTACGGCGGTGGACGTCGTGAAGGCGGCGACAGCAACTACTAAAATTTGCCAACTCGCAAATGAAAGGCTTCTTAGGAAGCCTTTTTTTTCGCCTCGATAGACCCTTTGACCAGACCCTTGAGTTTTAGAATTTGCTTGGCATTGTCAAAATCCAAGCTCTGCGCACTGAAGGTGTCCGAACCCTTTTTGAGCACCACACTTTGGGTGGTTTTAACTTGGTCTGCATCGATTAAAAAATCCAGGAACTCACTTCTGAGCTCGAGGTCATCGGACCTGATGTGTCCAACGCTTATAGGTCCATTTTTAATCACCACTGCTTGTCCAATGAGCTCAAACTCTGAGCCATCCATATTCGACAACGCTTGGTTGGCTGTCGCGCTGATCAGCTTATTTTGTTGGTCTATGCTTTGCAATCGGGGCTTTTGAATTTCCAATGTCTGTGTGTCTTCAAAGTGATTGGCCTGCTCGCCAAAAACAATGGATTGCAGGTGTCCATCTGCCTGGTAAGTTTTAACGGAAAAGTTTTTTAAAAAGTAATCGACCTCGTGTTTTACCGACGGCGTCAAAACCTCATCTTGAATTTCGGGCGTATTTTTGACCAGCCAATAAGACAACATGGCCAATACGCCCATGAGCAAAACAGGCACATAAGCCAAGACCAAATCCATGAACTGTCTTGCCCTTTGCCAAGGCGACAGGACTCTCGGGGCTACAGGCTCTGGTTTACTCAACGTCATGTCAAATAACCATTCAACAAAGTGTCATAGCGGCCTTGAGCCCTCAAAATCAAGTCACACAACTCTCTCACAGCACCGTGTCCCCCGTTTTCTTGAGAGACCCAATGCACACGACTTCTGAGCTCGGGATGTGCGGTTTTGGGCGCACTCGACAGCCCGACCAAGTTCAAGATCGGCAAATCGGGCCAATCGTCACCCATTGCCGCCGCCTGAGACCAATCCAATCCATGGCGATTGAGAATGTCCTGCGCCAGGCGTCTTTTATCGCTCACATTCATGTGCAATTCTTGCACGCCCAAGTCAAGTGCACGGGCTTTCAAGCCTTCACTTCCCCGTCCCGAAATGATGGCCACCACCAGGCCCTCATCGATCAGGTACTTGAGGCCTTGTCCATCCAATGTGTTGAATGGCTTGAGGCTTTCACCTTGTGCCCCATAGTAAATGGTCCCATCGGTCAACACACCATCCACATCCAAAAATACAATTTTTACCGCTCTCGCACTTTCAAAAAGCGAGGCGTCTATATTGAATTGGTGCATGTTTTAGATCACTTTGGCTTGCATGAGGTCGTGGCTATTCAAAGCACCACAAATTTTATGGTGCTCGTCGACCACAAAGATGCTGGTAATTTTATACCTCTCCATCATCTGCGCGGCTTCAACCGCCATTGCACTTTTTAAAATCACTTTGGGCGTCTTGCTCATCACGTCAACGGCTTTGAGTGCCCTCAGGTCCCGGCCGTTTTCCACCAAACGGCGCAAATCGCCATCGGTAAAAACACCCTCGATGGTCAACTCGGGTGAGACGATTGCACAAGCACCCAAGCCCTTGTCACTCATTTCTTTCATCAAAGCGGTAAATTCAGTGCTGTGATGAACACGGGGAACTTGATCCATCGCCCGCATCACATCACTGACCAAGGTGAGCAATCGCCTACCGAGAGCCCCACCTGGGTGAGACCTTGCAAAATCATCTTCTTTAAAACCTCGAGCCTCCAACAATGCAACTGCCAACGCATCCCCAATGGCCAATTGAACTGTGGTTGAGGCAGTCGGTGCCAAATTCAAAGGACAGGCCTCCTTTTCTACAGCGCTTTGCAAGACGTAATGAGCGTGCTGACCTAGCGTTGAGTCGACATTGGCCGTGATGGCGATGATCTGAACGCCAAGACGTTTGAAAACTGGTAATATTTTCGTCAGCTCTTCGCTTTCTCCACTGTTGGAGATGGCCAAAACAATGTCTTCGTTAAGAACCATGCCCAAATCACCGTGGCTGGCCTCGGCGGGATGAACAAACATCGCAGGCGTGCCAGTTGAGGCGAGTGTGGCCGCGATTTTGCGGCCAATGTGCCCGCTTTTACCCATCCCCATGACAACCACACGGCCTTTGTTGGCCAACATGGCCCTGACCGCCAAGACCCAGGTGTCATTGACTTTGAGACTTGCGCTTTGCAACGCTTGAGCTTCAATTTCTATGGTCTCGCGCAATCGTTGAGCCATTGCCGCCGAAGTAACTTTTTCCATGGTGTACCTGTTGGATTAAATGAGTATGTCCTATTTGCCGATGCAAAAGTTTGAAAATATCTCTCCCAATAAATCGTCTGAGCTGAATTCTCCGGTGACTTGACTCAACGCATTTTGAGCCAAACGCATCTCTTCTGCAATCAAGTCAAAGTTTTTGTTTTTTGTTGTGGCTTGCAGCAACGCCGAATTCAAGTGATCAACAAGGTCTCGAAGGGATAAAAGGTGCCGTTGCCTGGCCATAAAGAGGTCTTCGCCCAAGTTCAAATCCCACCCCAAACCTTGCAAAATATTGCTTCGCAACATAGCGAGTCCCGCCCCAGTTTTGGTAGAAATCAACAACGGTGCTTGTTGATGGCCGCCCCATTCTTTGACCAAAGTCTTCAAGGGTTCTACTTCAGCATTTTGATCACTTAAATCACTTTTGTTCCAAATGTGCACAATGAGGGAATTGGCACCGATGTGTTTTTTGATTTTTTGATCAAGACCGATTTCTGCATTCCGATAGCTTGTTTCCTGGATTCGAGTAAGGTCGTGAACAAATAAAATCAATTGCGCTTGGCCCATTTCTTTCCAAGCCCTTTCTATGCCCAGCATTTCCACCACATCGTTATGAAGGCTCACATTCGCATTGATACCTGCTGTATCGATCAAGTGAATGGGGATGCCCTCAATTTGAAGACTTTGCTGAACCAAGTCTCGGGTGGTGCCCGCAATATCGGTCACGATTGAGACATCTTGCTCGCACAATTGATTCATCAGCGAGCTTTTTCCAACATTGGGCTGCCCGACGATCACCGTTTTCAAACCCTCTTTGAGCAACGCACCTTGACGGGCTTTGGACAATATCTTTTTCGTTTGCTCAATGATCTCTTGGATATCATGCCTTGTTTTTTCAACCTCTCGGGCTTGCAGCTCCTCAATTTCTTCTTCTGGAAAATCAATCTGCGCTTCAATCATGACACGTGCGCGCGTGACTTGTTGTAATAGGCGATCAAGCTCTTTAGAAAATACGCCGGACAAAGAACGTGATGCACTTTTGGCCGCCAACTCGGTACTCGCATCAATCAAGTCCATGATCGATTCGGCCTTGATCAAATCTATTTTGTTATTCAAATAAGCGCGTTGGGTAAATTCACCTGGATTGGCCAAGCGCAGGTGGGGCAAGACGGTGACCGCTGAGGAGTCCCTTTGTTGATGCTCAACAGGATTCAATTGACTTGATACTTCCAAACACCGCTTGATGATTCTTTGAAGTACTTGTTGTCCTCCATGTCCTTGCAACTCTAAAACATCCTCGCCCGTGTAACTTTGAGGCGCCTGAAAATACAAAGCCAAGACCTCATCAATGAGGTCTTGGCTTGAATCTTTGAGAGCAATAAACTGAGCCTGTCGAGCTATGAGCTTTTTACCCAATAATATTTGGGTGAACCGTTCTAAATTTTTACCACTTAACCGAACAATGCCAATGGCCGCACGCCCTGGTGCAGTCGAGACTGCAATGATCGGGTCCGAGAGCGTTTGCATGAGCTGTCCATTTAGCCCGTGACACCAAGTTTTTTATTGATCAACCATTGCTGACTGATCGATAAAATATTATTGGTCAACCAGTACAACACCAAGCCTGCGGGGAAAAAGAAAAACATCACGCTAAAGGCCAAGGGCATGATCCACATCATTTTGGCTTGAACAGGGTCAGGTGGCGTTGGATTGAGCATGGTTTGCAACAAAGACGTTGCCGTCATTAAAAAAGGCAAAATATAAAAGGGATCTGGTGCAGAAAGATCGTGAATCCAACCTACCCAAGGGGTATTTCTCATCTCAACCGTTGAAAGCAACACCCAATACAAAGCCATAAATACCGGAATTTGAATGACAATGGGCAAACAGCCCCCCATTGGATTGACTTTTTCCTCCTTGTAAATCCTCATCATTTCCATTTGTATTTGCTGAGGCTTGTCCTTCAATCGCTCTCTCATTTCTGTGATTTTGGGGCCAATGGCTTTCATCTTGGCCATGCTTTTATAGGCCTGGGCATTGATCCAAAAGAATGCCGCTTTGAGTAAAAGCACCAGAGCCACGATCGACCAACCCCAATTACCAATCACAGTATTGATTTTATAAAGCAACCAATACAAGGGTTTGGCCAATATGGTGAGCCATCCATAATCTTTTACCAGTTCAAGGCCCGGATACAAAATTTCTAATCTTTTCTCTTCCTGTGGTCCGACATAAAAATGCGCTTTTGTTTGCACGGTTTGACCTGGAGCTATATCGCTGACATCACTGATCATTCCCACCGAATAAAGATTGGTGTCAATTTTTTTGGTAAAAATCTCTCTGGCGCGATTGTCATCAAAGAACCAAGCACTTGCATAATAGTGCTGCACCATGGCCACGTATCCCGACTCAGAATGGTCTTGAAAAGATAGATTATTCTTTTCGATGTCTTTAAATTCGACCTTTTGATACTTCTTCTCAGCGGTATAAACAGCAGGCCCCGTGAAAGTGGAGTAAAAAGACGACTCCCCTTCTGGTTTGTTGCCGTCTCTCACAATTTGCACATATAGCTTGGGGTGAACTGGCTGTTGTGTTTGATTCACGATGGTGTTGCTCAACTCCACATCATATTGCCCTGGCTTCAATGCCAAGGTTTTTTTCAGCTTAACACCACCCGCTTCGACGGTTTCAAAGGTGATGCGAGAGGGTAGGTCGCTGGCCTTGGATTCTTCTTGTGACACCAATTGCATCAAGGTTTTGTGGTTGGGGTAAGCATTGCTGCTTGATGCGCCAATCAAACCACTTTGTGCCAAATATATTCTTGATGCATTTTGATCCAGCAACGTCACCAATTGTGTGTTGTCCTTGGGATCCGTTTGCTTTAACAATTTTGCTTTGACAATGGTCGCACCTTCCGAGCTGATGGTGAGTTCGATCACGTCGTTTTTTAATGTGTAAAGCTGTACGGGTGCCTCAGACGTTTTGGGGGTGGTTTGCTCTTTTCCTTGAATCAAAGAGGCCGCTGGAGCCGCCCCGGATTGGGGCAATTCATTGCTCGATGATGACATCGCTTGGGTTGGGTTGCTCACCGATGGCCCCACAACGGCAGGAGAATTCGCGGGAAAAAACAAAGGTTTGTTGCCGTTGTGCACTTGCCATTTGTCCCACAGCAACACCATTGAGAATCCAAAAATCACCCACAAAACGGTGCGCTTGATATCATTCATTGATCAATTCTTTTCATTAATATTTTTGGGGGGAACAGGATCGAGCCCGCCCAAACACAAAGGTTGGCAGCGACACACGCGGCGAAAGGTTAAATATGAACCCGTCCATGCGCCATGCGTTTGAATAGCCTCTAGACCGTATTGAGAGCATGAAGGATAAAAGCGACATGAAGGCGACAAAAAAGGACGAACACCATAACGATAAAGTTGTATCAAACTCAAAAGTAAAAATTTACTCACGTTGTCTTGGCCTTGTCGAGCAACTCATGGAGCTCGGTCTTTACTTTTTTAACCAGCTCGGTAGATCTAGCACTTTTAAAATCTGTTTTCTTAATTTCTCTGCGCAAACGTATCACCATGGCTTGTTCAGAATTGAGCTTGCTTTGGTATTGCGAAACAACAGCAAAGATTTGCCTTTTGACGGCGTTTCTTGTCACGGCTCGTTTAGCCCATCGCTTTGGTACCAAGGCACCAAGCTTTTGCCCCCCACTTAAATCACGGCAAACCGATAAAAGCGCAGGCGTGGCCAAGCTTTGACTCAACAGGGTTTTTAAAGACACTTGATGTAAAACGAACCAACTTGTATGACAAGATTGGCCCAAGGCCATCACCACTTGAAACTCTTCCCAAGAATACAGACGATTCATTTGAAGCGCCCGTTTTGACCTTTAGACAGCCAAGCGTTTGCGTCCCTTTGCACGCCTGGCATTGATCACCGCACGACCACCTCGGGTCTTCATGCGCACCAAAAAACCGTGTGTTCTGGCTCTGCGTGTTTTTGAGGGTTGGTATGTTCTTTTCATGGTATTTTCCTATTCAAATTGGACTCTTCCCATTAACAGGGAAACCTAACATTATCGCAAAAATTAACGCCTTTGTATTGCCCTTTTTTAACATTCTCCTTGTGCGCGGCGTGTTTAATAAAAAAGCATTCTTTTCGCGGTGACATCTCCTTTTAGCTCGTTTTTTTTAAGCTTTTTAAAGCTATTAATTCTGTGGATAATTTTTTAATAAAGGATGAAAAAATCAAGGTAAACTACAATCTATCCACAGAATAATAATCAATGACGCTAGGCACGACACCCCCCTTCAACAGCAGTGAAATTGCTTTTGACCAAAACTCATCGCTTTGGATGTTGTGCCTTCAACAATTGGCCCAAGAGTTGCCCGAACAACAGTTCAACACCTGGATCAAACCGCTAAAAGTTGATGTGGCCATGGACGGCTCCAAGGTCATTATTTGGATTGCCAATCGATTCAAGCTCGATTGGATCCGCGCACAATATTTGCAGCACCTCAGCACTTTGCTTGAAAAATTCAATGGTCAACCGATTAAATTGGAACTTTCCTTGATTGCCAAGGAGCACCAACAAGGGTCTTTCAACGGCAGTAGACACGCAGAGCCAGAGCTTAGCAACGACGTTGCTGCTCCCCTGGATGACCCATTGCTCAATGGTCACAAGTCACGGCTCAATACGGCATTGACCTTTGACAGTTTGGTTGAGGGTACTGCCAATCGAATGGCGCGTGCTGCAGCCATGCATGTGGCCGGTATGCCAGGGCATCTCTACAACCCTTTATTCATTTATGGCGGGGTTGGTCTGGGTAAAACCCATTTGATTCATGCTGTGGGCAACAAGCTTTTGGCGGATAAACCTGACGCCAAAGTTTTGTACATTCACGCGGAACAATTTGTTTCTGATGTTGTAAAAGCCTATCAACGAAAGACTTTTGACGAATTCAAACATCACTACCATTCTTTGGATTTACTCTTGATTGATGATGTTCAGTTTTTTGCCAATAAAGACAGAACACAAGAAGAGTTTTTCAATGCATTTGAAGCTTTGCTTGCAAAGAAGTCTCACATCGTGATGACGAGTGACACTTACCCCAAAGGATTGGCCGATATCCATGAGCGGTTGGTCTCCCGATTTGACTCGGGATTGACCGTTGCAATTGAGCCTCCCGAGTTAGAGATGCGGGTTGCCATTTTAATCAGCAAGTCCCGCGCAGAAGGCACCGAAATGCCCGAAGAAGTTGCCTTTTTTGTTGCCAAAAACGTTCGCTCCAATGTTCGCGAACTCGAAGGAGCACTTCGAAAAATTTTAGCTTACTCAAGATTCAATCAAAAAGAAATTAATATTCAACTCGCCCGTGACGCTTTAAGAGATCTTTTATCCATTCAAAATCGCCAAATTTCAGTTGAGAATATTCAAAAAACTGTCGCCGATTACTACAAAATCAAAGTCGCTGACATGTATTCAAAAAAACGCCCCGCATCCATTGCCAAACCGCGTCAAATTGCAATGTATCTGGCCAAGGAATTAACTCAAAAAAGCTTGCCTGAAATTGGCGAGTTGTTTGGTGGTCGGGATCACACGACGGTTTTGCATGCTGTACGAAAAATCAGTGCTGAACGCCTTCAACTCAACGATCTCAACCAACAATTGCACGTTTTAGAACAAACTTTAAAAGGATAAGGTTGTGTATAAAAAAAGAATAACCAACAAGTTATCAACAAGCCCGAGCTAGTTTGAATAGTTGTTCATTGTTTCAAGCATTCATTTTTCAATCAATTCACCGTGTTAAACAATCCGCAAGCTGTTGATCTATCGATGTATTTGTCCCTTATGCACCGATTAGCTCAATGCTTATCTACTACTACTAATTTAATTAAATACATTAAGAGGTTAATGTGATCATCTTAAAAGCAACACAAGAAAAAATCTTATCCGTTCTTTTGTCTGTGAGCGGCATCGTTGAAAAGCGCCACACCATGCCAATTTTGTCCAACATTTTGTTGCACAAATCGAATGGCAATATCCAATTTATTACCAGTGATTTGGAAATTCAAGTCCAAACCACTTGTGCATTGAACGGAGATGACGGTGACTTTTCAACCACGATTGGTTCGCGCAAAATCATTGATGTGTTGCGCTCAATACCACCTGAGCAAACAGTCACACTTGAATCTAACCAAAATCGCGTAATTTTAAAAGCGGGTAAAAGTCGCTTCACATTGCAAACCATGTCGGCGGAAGATTTCCCCAAAGTCAAAGAAGCCAATTCATATGGTGCGAGCTTCACCTTGCCGCAAAAGATCTTTAAGCAGTTGCTCAGTCAAGTTTCTTTTTCAATGGCCGTTCACGACATTCGCTATTATTTAAATGGCATCTTATTTGTTGCTGAAGATAAAGAGGTGAGAATTGTGGCCACCGATGGACATCGCTTGGCTTATTCAAGTGCAAAAATTGAGGAGCCCGTTGCCAAGCAAGAGGTGATATTGCCCAGAAAAACTGTTTTAGAACTGTCAAGACTCTTGAGTGATCAAGAGGGAGATATTGTCATCAGCTTTGCAAGCAATCAAGCAAAATTTAAATTCAACGACATGGAATTTGTGAGCAAACTCGTTGAGGGTAAATTTCCCGATTACAACCGTGTTATTCCTAAAAAACAAAACAACACTGTTCTCATCAACCGTTTGAAATTATTGGCCTGTTTGCAAAGAACCGCAATTTTGACCAGCGACAAATTCAAAGGCGTTAGGATCAATATTGAAGCCAACGTTTTAAAAGTCTCCTCGAGCAACGCTGAGCAAGAAGAAGCGTTGGATGAGATTGACATTGAGTACAGTGGTCAAAACATTGAAATTGGTTTCAATGTGACTTATTTGATTGATGTTTTACTCAATATGGGACAAGAAAATATTTCTTTTGATTTGCCCGATTCAACGAGTTCGGCTTTGATCACAATTCCTCAGGATGATTCCTTTAAGTATGTCGTGATGCCGATGAGAATTTAATTTATTTTAAATTTCTTACTTTTACGACTTGAGAGACCCTATGACAGAACCCATTGTGAATATTGAAAACAAAGAACTTTTAAACAACGCGGATAGCTATGGTGAAGGATCCATTCAAATTCTAGAGGGCTTAGAAGCAGTTAGAAAAAGGCCCGGTATGTACATTGGTGACACCTCCGATGGTACTGGCTTGCATCATTTGGTTTTTGAAGTGGTTGACAATTCCATTGATGAGGCACTTGCAGGACATTGTGACGATATTGTTGTCACCATTCATTCTGACAATTCCATCAGTGTTTTTGACAATGGTCGAGGTATTCCCACGGGTGTAAAACTCGATGACAAGCATGAACCCAAACGCAGTGCTGCAGAGATTGCTTTGACTGAATTGCATGCAGGTGGAAAGTTCAATCAAAACTCATACAAAGTTTCTGGTGGTTTACACGGTGTTGGCGTATCGTGTGTCAATGCATTGTCAAAGTGGTTAAAGCTGACGGTTCGGCGTGATGGACAAATTTTTTCTCTCGATTTTGCCAAAGGTTTTGTTCAAGACCGTGTGCTTGAAATTCAAAACGGTGTAGAAATTTCTCCCATGAAAATACTGGGGACCACCGATAAAAGAGGAACAGAAGTTCATTTTTTGCCCGATACTGATATTTTTATTCAAAATACCGATTTTCATTATGAGATTTTGAGCAAGCGACTCCGCGAGTTGAGCTTTTTAAACAATGGCGTTCGAATCCGTTTGATGGATGAGCGCTTTGGCAAAGAGGACGATTTTTCTGGTGCTCGTGGCGTGCAAGGTTTTGTGGAATTTATCAACGCGGGCAAGAAAGTTCTGCACCCCAATATCTTTTATTCCAATGGCGAAAGACCCTCTGAGACCTATGGCGGTATTGCGGGAACGCATATCGGCGTTGAGGTGGCGATGCAATGGAACGATGGCTACAGTGAG
>Ga0214165_1001969_pt1 | contig 10313 bp, 8 predicted proteins | sample TroBogypolimnion_34_FD_153004 | JGI IMG/M metagenome (GOLD analysis project Ga0214165, IMG submission 153004) | Freshwater microbial communities from Trout Bog Lake, WI - Practice 03JUN2009 hypolimnion v3 | ecosystem: Environmental > Aquatic > Freshwater > Lake > Hypolimnion/Profundal zone ... | reverse complement strand
AACCAGTCAATGGTTCGTCACCGGTAACGCCGCAGGGCCAGCCGGAGTCGCCGTTCCAATCAGCTCAATGTCAGACTTTACTACCTATTTTGGTCAGTACGTTGGCGGAGCACTAACTGGACGCTACACCGTTACACCAGGTTCTGTCACACTTGACAGCACCCTACTTTATGACGCGCTTGACGTTTACTTCAAAGAGGGCGGACTCGTAGCTTACGTTTCTACTCTTGTTGCAGCGACAGGCACAACAGTAGCAACAGCAACACTTGGTACTAACACCTTCACCGCAATCAGCGGTGGTACATGGGCAAATAGTTCTAATGCTTCTGCGGCTGGTCTTGTAATTAACTTTACAAACACAACTGTTAACACAGTAACTACATATGCTGCAAGCATTGTTTACAACGGTGTAGTTCTTGCTGCATCACCAAAGTTTGCTGCTGCTGGAGCAGAATTATCACTTAATCAGTGGATTAACTCACTTCCAGTTCTTCAATCACTTTGCACAGTTGCAACTGTTTCTGGATCGTCAGCCCTTCCAACAACAAACTCAACAACTTCAATCTACCTTACAAGTGGAGCTGACGCGGCTACTTCTGACACCAACGTGGCAACAGCCCTTGCTGTTTTTGATGCAACCTACGGCCCTGGACAAGTTTCATACCCAGGTGCATACACAGAAGCTGTTTACGCAGCTCTTACAGCACACGCTTCAGCGAATAACCGCATGGCTATTCTTGACGCAAACCCATCACACGCTGCTTCTGCTTTAATTACAGACGTTGCAGTTCTCCAGTCATCTGGAAACGACACATCATATTGTGCAATCTTTACACCTTGGCTCCAGGTTCCTGGCGCAACCGCTGGTTTCTACCGTACCGTTGCCCCATCTGCTGCTGTTTGTGCAACCATGGCTCAAAATGATGCAAAGTATGACGCTAACGTTCCTGCTGCTGGTACCGTAAACGGTTCACTTGGTTACGCAACCGGCGTACAAAAGACATACTCTGCAAGCGACCGCACTTTGCTTAACAATGCAGGTATCAACGTAATTCGCGTTGTTCCAAACACTGGAATTATTGCTGTTTACGGATACCGTTCACTTGACACATCAGGTAACTGGACTTACCTCAACAACGGTCGTTTCCGTATGCAAATCATTAACGACTTTGACCGTATCGGTGAAGCATTCTTGTTCCAAGAAATTGATGGCAAGGGACACCTTTTCAGTCAGTTTGGTGGAGCGCTTTCAGGTGTTTGCCAACAATACTGGGTTCGCGGAAGCCTTTATGGATCATCCGCAGACGCATCGTTCAACGTAAATGTTGGACCACAGGTAAACACACCTGCAACAATTGCGGCTGGTCAAATCAATGCAGCAGTAAACCTAAAGATGTCGCCGTTTGGTGAGTTCGTTACTATCAACGTAACAAAATTCCTCTCCAACGCTACCCTTCCAGCTTAATTAAATAAATCTAAGGAGAAATCAAATGGCTTTTTATACTCAACACAATTACGGTTCTGAACAACAGTGGCTTGCCACCTTGCAGATCAGTGGAAACATTCCAACAGGGATGACGCTGACTACACTGAATACTGGTTCATCAATTGTATTTGACAAGTTTTCTGGTGGAGACGTTACCGCTGCTGTGAACAAACACCGTCCAGGTGGAATGGGACCTGAAATTACATACCTTTCACTCCCAAGTTACTCAGACGTTGTTTTGACCAAAGTTTACGAAACCCAAGTTGACCACGCTATTCTTGCTGACTTGCACAACATGGCAGGACGTGTTATGGTTACTGTTACACTTCAACCACTTGACGACGAAGGAAACAACTGGACAGGTGCTGCACGTACCTACTCAGGTCGCCTTGTTAACGTAAAGGACGGCGGTACTGACTCAACGTCAAATGCTGCTAGAATGTACGAAGTGGACATTGCTGTAGAAACAGTAAGTAACTAATTTTTAAATAAACGACTAGACCATTGGAGGAACACATGGTTGACTTTAAAGTAGAAACCGAATTGGAAAATGACTCATTGCAAAGCGGCGGGTTGGCTGAAGACAGTCCACTTGCCGCTTTGCGTGACCGTCGTGCACAGATTGTAAACGATCTGCATACAGACATTAAAGTCCCTCGTTGGGACGAACCAGAACTTTACGTTCGATTTAAGCCAGTATCAGCAGTAAAGCTAAATAAGGCTATTGAACGTCGTCGCAAGGTCGGCGGAGAAGACTGGTCATTGCTCGCTAATGCAGACATGCTCATTGAAGCATGCATTGGTGTTTATGCAGTTGTTGATGGAAACACCGAAAATAAACTCTCTCTTAGGGTTAATGACTCTAAGGGTGCCTGGACAAAGTTTGACACAGAACTTTCTGATGCAATTGGGCTTGACGCTCAGCGTGCTTCAGATGTTGTTCTCGGTGTTTACCTTACCGAAGGCGATCTAATTGACACCGCAAACAAACTCTTTAAGTGGAGTGGTATTGCCGGTGACGAAGCTGACGAAAGTTTTTAAAAGCCCTGGATGACGACCCGTACATAGAGGCGGGCGCATATGCAGCATTACTGGGAATGGACCCTTACAAGGTCATCACTCAGGGCCATGAAGATTACTTGATATCAATTGCCTTGATGAAAAAGGCTATGAAATTAAGCAGTGAACAAAAATCAGAGGAAATAAAAGTTCTTGCGGAATTGACTGGTCTAGAAGTCGCAAAGGTTCTTGCGAAAATCTTCTAACAGCCTTCCGCCAATATAGAAGGCGGCAAACAACAAACCGCTATCCCTTTGGGGGTAGCGGTTTTTTTGTTTTAAATACATGGCATCAGAAACTAATTACCTAGAATTTATGATGAAGTTGTTCGGTAGCGCAGAGGTCGCTGCCGGGCTTGACCGCGTTATTAAGGGAATTGACGGAACATCAGCATCTGCCGACGGAGCCGCCGTATCGGTTGACAGGTTTGATCAAACCCTTCGAGTTCTTGCAGGTGCTCTTGATAAAGACATTATAGCCTCTGATAGAGCTGCAAAATCCAACGCTGGATTAAGCGACTCATACAAATTTGTTTCCTTATCTGCGGATCAATCAGTTGCCAGCATTAATTCCTCTACAGCCGCCTATGAAAGAAACGCTACTGCCGCTGCCTCAGCATCTAGCGGAATGCGCAATCTTGTTGGTGGTTCTGCCGCAACCGGACTTATTAAAGCCAGTAAGTGGATTGCGGGTGGTGCACTTTTAACTGGATACGAAAGTATTAAAAAGTACATGAGTTTCCAACAATCGGTTACTCAAAGTATTACTCAAGCCGGTGTTCCTCTTGCTGATCAAAAAGCAATTATGTCAGGTTTGCTTGACATCAGTACAAAAACTGGTGAAAAAGCTAATGACATAGCTGCTACGTTTTATCGTGTTGCATCTTCTCTAGCGGGAACACACACACCGCTTAAAAGAATGCTTGAAATTTCTACTGCAATTGCTAAATTAAATGTTTTGGGTAATGTTCCAGCGGGTGCACAATCTGAAAACACTGCTCGTGTTGTTATGTCAATTTACAACGCTAACTTAAAAGGAACAGGGCGCAACCTTACAAAAATTATTGGAACCTCTTCTGCAATTGCTGGTTCTGCTGACGCATACATTAAAGACGTTTCTTCAGCTTTTGGTAATGGACTTCTAGCTGCGGCGCAACAACAGGGTTTGAGCATGGCTGATGCCGGTGCCATCTTTGCTGCCTACACCAAACTTGGTATGAAGCCAGCCTCTGCCGGTGTTTATGCCACTCGTTCCATTACGCAGTTGTTTAGCCCAACGGTTCAGGGTGAAAAAGGACTTCAAATGCTTGGCATTAATCCTTTTAAGATTAAAGAAATTCAAGACAAGCAGGGTTTCCCAGCCGTTCTTCAATATCTAAACAAACAACTTCAAGGACCACTTTCTCCTTTGCCAACATACGCAAAGTACAAAGGATCAACTGGTTCCGCTGCTGCTTTTAAACAATTAAACACGTGGTTTAACGGTGCGCTTTCTCAAACTTTCCAAAATCAATTGGGTGAAAACGTAACAGGCGCACAATTTAAAGCACAACTTGCAGCAGATCTTAAATCCGGAAAGGGAATAACGCCACAAGAAATGGACGTTGTTCGCAACATGATGATTACCCGTATGTTTGGTGGTCAGCGTGGTTCGGTACAAGTTGCTGCACTTCTTGACAACTTGCCTAGTATTTTGGCTGCTGCTGGAAACATTGCAAAAAATACAGACCCTAAAAAAGTAAATGAACTTACTAAAATTGCTTTAACAACACCAGGTCAACAATTTAAAATAATTGAAGCAAAAATTGCTGCTGATTTTATTAAAATTGGTCAAACCATTACGCCAATTTTTCTTAAAGTTGCCAACGCTCTTGCTTCATTTTTTGGCGGTTTTACAAAATTCAAATATGTTATTGAAGTTGTTGGTGGATACCTTGGAGAAGTTCTTCTTTTGGGTGCAGCACTTAAAGCATTCAGAACTGGTTTAAAAATATTTGATTTTTTCAAAAATACTTTGAATTTAAAAAAACTTTTTTCAAACGTTAAAACAACAGAACCGATTGTTGCAGCGGGCGCAGAAATGCAAGCTGCTGCTAAAATTCAAGCAGAAGCAGCAGGTGTTCAATTTAAAGCCGCAGAAATGCTCTCTATGGGAAGATTTTCTGGTGCAGAAGGTGGTGGTGGTCTTTTTCTTAGAGAAGAAGGATTTGGCACTGGTCGTAAGCCAATAGGACTTCCTTACGCAGAACAACAATCTCGCGTTCATGCTGGTGCAATGATGCCCGAATATATGGGTCAGGGTGTTAAAAATACGGTTGAAAATACGGTTGAAAATACTGCTAAAAAAGAATTAGAAAAACATACAGGATTTCTTGCAAAAATTGCTAATTCTAAATTATTTAACCTGGGTTCAAGCGCTCTTTCAATGTTGCCTGGTATAGGAACGGCAGCAAGTATTGCCTTACCATTGCTTCTTCCTTTTGCTGGAAGCGCATTTAGTTTTTTGGGCGGATTATTTGGTGGCGGTGCTCCAAAACCAGTAAATGCAGCAACGCAAACCTCACTTCAAAAAGCAACAGCCGCGGCACAAAAACAAATAGCAAAAGATCAAGCTCTTTTAAAGAAAAACCCAAACAATCTAAATGCGCTTACCGACCTATACTCACAACAAGCAATTGTTGATAGAAACACCGGCAATCTTAAAGGCAAACAATTAGCAAATAATTTTGCCTACTTGGTTCAATCTGCATTGCCTAAGGCCATTAGAACTAAATTTGGACTTGTAACCACTGGTGGAAATCAAGCAGAACTAGATAAATTAACTGCTCAAATGAAAGCAAATCCTGCATTTGCTAGCTATGTAAAACAAATTCGCCCTCTTGTCTATGGACAGCTTATGGGGTTTGCCGTAAATGAACTTGCAACAAAAAACGCAGCACTTGCGCAAGCTGGTTTTGAAAATTTTGTATCAAATAGAAACCAAAGAGATTCAACAGCTCTTGGATACGTTACGGATAAATCAAAGCCACTTAAGGCAAGGTTGCAAGAAGGAATGCAAGCAAATCTTGGCATTCAACAAACAATGCAAACCGAGCTTAAACTTTCTAAAACTGCTGGAACAGCAGCGGTTCGTAAAGAATACTTAGATGCATACCAGAATACAAAAAGCAATTATGAAACACTTCACAAAGACCTTATTCAATTGTCTAAAGATAACAAGGGTCAAATAACACCAAAAGTTATTTCTGATCTTGCAAAACAAATTGCCGCTGAAAACAAACAAATTTACACCGAATTGGGATTTAGTTCTACTCAATTTGCCCAAGCGGTTACTGCTGCGCTTGCAGGTACCGGACACTGGAAGGTTGGTTAATTATGGCTGATGTAACAACACTCATAACCATGACACCAATTCTTAATGGCGGAACACCCGGCAAACCAGTTACGGTCAGTCTTATTGACAACGCTAATTTTGCACCAAGTAGTAGCAGTGGTGGATGGCAAGTTGTTGACCGACCAAAATCGGCTGCAGCAACTCAATGGTTTGACCGTTCTCCGTGGCAACTTAAATTTGATTGCTATTTGGACAAACAGGCTACAACGCCATCTGCATTAAATAGCGCTGCAAAAGGCGCACAAGGGGCTCAAGGTTCTCAAGGTAGTTCTACAACAATTGCTACATCTGTAGAAGATGATTGCACCAACTTGGAAACATGGTTAAGCCCCGTTACGGGAACCTATCAACCACCTATTATTACATTAAGCGGTAGTTCCATTCCTGGAAATTCAATTAAATATTGGATTCTTTATGGTCTTGAATTTACGGAAGCCGTTAGAGATTTTGCAACAGGAAACCGTATTCAACAAAAAATAGCCATTACTCTTTACGAATACCTTCCACCACTTCAAAGTGGATACGAGGCTTATGGTATTAGCCCAGCCGCCATATTTGCTTCAAGCGTTACTGGAGCTTCAACAACAATAGCGATTCCTGTTACTACTAAAACATATACCGTAAAAGCTGGAGATACTCTTTCATCGGTTGCTACTAAATTTAAAACAACATCGGCAAAAATAGCCTCTTTGAACAATTTTAATTTAAGCGTTGGGGCAAATTTTAGTAAAGTTTATCTTAATCAAATAATACTAATTCCCTAGTAGAGTATATATATGGCTACTACATCATCATCATCCGCTTCACAAATTGCGGGATTCGGACCAGTTGACCTTGGTTCAATTCTTTTAGGCGGTAAAGTCCTTGATACTTCATATCAAGAAGCAATTATTGACATGTTTATACAAAGAACCCTTACTGGGATTTCTATTGTAACTATGCAATTGGCAGATCCATATAGAAAACTTTTACAAACAATTGTAAAGGCCAATGAAAAAATTGTTATTGATGGTCTTGAGTACACGCTTGTCCAAACAATGAAAGCTTCTGACCAACTTCAATTAGTTTTTGAGTCATCGCTTGTACACAAATTAAGACTTTTAAGCGGTCAAACCAAATCAACGGTTGGCTACAACATTACGCAATTTATTAGCGGTCTTGTTCAAGAAGCCGGTGGCGTTCTAAAGGGTCCTGATTATGAAAAAATCTGGCCTTTTATTACAAAACAACCTATTTACAAACTTGCTTTAGCTCGTGGAACAACAGCGGATAAGAACGAAAATTCTTGGACTTGTATGAGTCGTCTTGCTTCAAGTGTTGGTTGGCGACTTTGGGAAAGCGCTGGCGTTATTTATTTTGGACCAGATGAATATTGGTTAGGAAACGTAACGCTTCCTTCTGGAAAAGCTGGCTCACCACCCATCAATGCCGCACTTGGAACAACTGGTAAAAATCTTCCCATCTTAAAAGAATTTACTCAACAAGTACAACTTATTGACTTTGACTGGGACATTGGTAAGCCATATGGTCAAGCAACAGTTACTTGTATGTTGGACAACTTTAATTTTAATATTGGAGAAATTGTTCAATTGCAAAACATGGGACCCGCTAATGGATATTGGATGGTTGCGGGAACTCAAAGAAACCTGTTTATGCCACAGGCAACGGTTACTCTTCAGGTTCCCATGCCAATTGATTCATACATTGTTCCAACATCTCTTCCCGTTAACGGAGCCCCGCTTACACCAATAACAAAGGCTATTATAAAATGAGCTATGTAACACAAGATCCAAATGTTATTATTCAAAGAATTGCTAAACATCAATTTGGTCATACGCTTGTAAATATTCCTCAATTTCATGGTTCGTATTACGCAACGGTTTTTGACACCGATGCAACAAATAAAGCGTTGAGCAAGGGCAACATGAGGGTAATTATTCCATCTCTTAGCCAAACAACGGTCTGGGAAGAAATACCTTACGTTGGTGAATTTGCCCCTCCTAAGGGCACAACGGCAATTGTTGCATTTGATCAAGAAAGCCAAAAGCCAATTCATCATGGTTTTGTTGGTTTTCACCCCGGTCAACTTCGTTATGGTTCTGGTGCGCCTAGCAGTTCACTGGGCCACATTGGCGATACATATATAAATGTTGCCAACGCAAAAATATATGGACCCAAAACAAAATCTGGGTGGGGAGGCGGAACGCAAATTGTGTTCCCAGACCCCGATCCATATGTTCATGTTTGATTTAAACCCTTGCATTGGTGTGGTACAATACTTATTGGACCGTTTAATTTGGGGGTCAACGCCCAAAAATAGGAATCCTTATGGCAGAGCCTGTAACTAACCTAACTGCACTATGGGTGCAGAATTCAGGAATCCAACTCTCTTGGACCGCCGCATCAGACGTTACCAGTGGATCGGTGTATGAAATTTACGCTTTGAAAAATTCTCCTATAACGGACTTTCCAATTAACTACACATATGTGCCGTTTTCCTCGGTTAAACCTAATCCCACCCTGCCAAGTGGAAGTGGTCAATACACTCTTCAAACACCGGTAACAACCACCATCTTTCCGTGGTCATCCGTTATGTCTCTTGGTTATTCAAATCAAGAACCCTTAGCTGTAACCATTCAAATAGTTCACGTTGATTCTACCGGCGCAGAAAGCCAACCAACAACGGTTACTGCTTATCCGCCACAATCAATTAACACAGTAAAAGTTCCACATTTTCAAAATCAAATGTCATTTGATCCAAACTATGGAAACGTTATTGTAAACGCTCAAGACTCCGATATTGAAATATCTTCAAGTGTTGGATTCCTTCTTGGAACAGTTGTTGGGCAACGACCTGCTTCACCAAAATACGGTATTGAGGATCTTCCATTGTCACAAATTAACGCTGTAGATATTCAAAAAGCTATATCTACTTGGGAACCAAGAGCAAAAACAACAGTAAGCGTTCAATACGATAATTACAACAACGCCACTTTGAATGTAAAAATTCAAAATAACGGAGGGCAACAATGACGACCCTAAACGGCTACATTGACATTCCAATTACAACCGACAGCAACACGTTGGTTCAAACCGCCCTTGCTAACATTGCCTCAAAGCTTCCAGGATGGATTCCAAGAGAAGGTAATCTTGAGGTTCTTCTTCTTGAAGAATTTGCCAATATGGCGTCAGAAGTTGCTACGGCCGCTTCGGGCGTTCCAGCATCTATTTTTAAATACTTTGGTGGACTTTTAGGTCTTAGTCAACAATCGGGGGTTCAGGCGACAATCCAGACACTTTGGACCCTTGTTGCTACGCCTCCTATTGGCGGATACCTTATCCCCGCAAACACGATTGCGGGCTTCAGTTACCAAGGGACATCATATAACTTCGCCACGACCGTAGACACCCTAATACCCCCCTCACAGGCCCTCTCAACGGCTTCTGGTGATGGTACCACTCTTACCCTTACGGCAACCGCGGCTCATGGCTTTCAAGCAGGCACAATTGTTACCGTTTCGGAAGACGTTACAAACACTTACAACGGCTCATACACGATTCTTACCACCCCAACGCCAACCACATTTACCGTGGCCAGCACCGTTTCTGGAACGGCCACAATTACAGGGACAAACGCCTCGGTTCAATCAGCATTTATAACAATGCAGGCAACCGCCGTTGGATCTGCCTATAACATTTATACGCTTAGTGGTCTTAACCCATTAACAACATACCTATCACCAAGCGTTACGTCGCCATACTTGGCCAACGTTTTAGTAACAGCAACAGCCGCTACAAGCTCTCAATTGGTTGTTGGTGTTGACGCCGAGACAGATACTTCATATCTAAACCGTTTGGTAACTGAACTTGGTCTTATTGCCCCTCGACCAATTACAACAAACGATTACGCCGCACTTGCACAAAACGTAGTTGGTATTTACCGTGCATTAGCAATTGATGGATTTAATCCATACACAAACATTTTTTCTGCTAATGACGCAAACTTAACTACAGCAATTGCAAATAACTACACCGCAGTTGGAAATGGCACAACAACAGTACCAACCGTTTCCCTTACTGGCGGGGCTTTGGTTGTTACCGCAGCGTCAATGACCGGAACCACAACAACGGCTCCAGTTACAACCTCATCAACATCTATGGCTGTTACTGCTGCAACTCTTGCTACAACAGTTAGTTCAACACACCCAGCAATTGTTTACATCTCAGATGCTACAAACGGTAGTGAAATTGTTGTTGTTACCGCAGTTGGCGGAACAAGCAACCTTACTTGGACACTTCTTCCTGGAACATACTTTAAGTATGCTCACGGTTCTGGTGTAACCGTAACCCCTCTTCAGGGTGTTGCCACACCAAA
>Ga0214165_1001967_pt1 | contig 10317 bp, 9 predicted proteins | sample TroBogypolimnion_34_FD_153004 | JGI IMG/M metagenome (GOLD analysis project Ga0214165, IMG submission 153004) | Freshwater microbial communities from Trout Bog Lake, WI - Practice 03JUN2009 hypolimnion v3 | ecosystem: Environmental > Aquatic > Freshwater > Lake > Hypolimnion/Profundal zone ... | reverse complement strand
GGCGCTACCCTATTACCTCTCAATTTAGAGCCTAGAGCACTTCAAATTGCTTTTATGCCCCTTTTTCGGGCGAATGCATAGAGTTCTAGGTATGATTAAGGCATTAGGGGAAAAATATATGAAACTCATTACATCAATCATCAAACCATTTAAGCTTGACGAAGTACGTGAGGCTCTAGCGGAAGTTGGCGTTACAGGTCTGACTGTTACTGAAGTTAAAGGCTTTGGCCGTCAAAAAGGTCATACCGAACTTTATCGTGGCGCCGAGTATGTTGTCGACTTTTTACCTAAGGTCAAAGTAGAGGCTGTGGTCCCAAGCGCCCTTGTAGAGGCCGCTATTGAAGCCATCACTAAGGCAGCACACACAGGGAAAATTGGTGACGGAAAAATCTTTGTTAGCCCAATTGAACGCGCTATTCGCATTCGTACTGGTGAAATGAACGAAGCTGCCGTTTAAAGCGCCAAGACCTACTTCTCTTGAAGTAGGTCAGCAAGATTTCTTCCTGCCTTTAAGAATCTGCTGGGACAGGCAAAATCAATTCAGCCGAGTCCAATATCAAAGTATTGCCATTGCCATTGCCACTGTAATTTCCGGGTCTGACTTTTGTTCCTTGAAAAAATACATCTACCTGCCCAAGTCCTGAGGTCAGCACTTTAAATGGTGGCTTGCCATAAAAGATCGCTCCCGTACCAGAATCAACCACTCTATTTTGAGATTTACCAGAAGCGTCAACGACGCAGATTGTCTGCTTTGATTTGGCTTCTACATAAACCATATCAGCAGCTTTTCTTGGCGAGGTGGGCTTATAGTGAACTGCCACAGCATCTACCTCTGGACAGACACTTGGGGCAATAGCACTATTGGCATCACCAATCGCTGGAACAAGGACAGGAGTTGATACAGAAGCAACTTGCGCTGGGGTCTGCAACGAGGATTCTGATGGCGTCTGTGATTGCGGAGGTGCTGGTTCAGCAACCTCCTCTTTCACCAAAATAACTTCTTCAGACGACTCAGAAAAGAATAATCTTTGCATGCTCACTATCGCCATCAACACTGCAAGAGCAATTCCAAATCCAATGAAGAGCTTTGACCTAGGGGATTTTTTAAGTTTTGAAAAATGTAGTGGTGCAGGTTTAAATTTTTCTGAATAATGCCCAGCATTAACTGGCGCAGAAATCTTCTTCGCCATAAGCTCAGATTCTGACACTGCAACTTTTACATCAGATATCTGAGGGTCAGATTTTGGTTTCCCCATAACTCCGCTTGGAATCTCACAATCAAATGCTTCATCATCCTTTAAACCTAAAATACCAGCCACCTTTTTGGCGGCGGTAAATTTCACACGAGCCCCATAAAAAGAGCTCTGCTCACCATTTTCTAATTGCTCGATTTGCCGAACGGAAAGGCACGATTTACCAGCAAGATCAGCAACGCTTAATCCCAGCGCTGTCCTTGCCTTGGTAAAGGCCTCTTGATGAATTTCAGGGATCTTGATGTTAGGGCTCATTGGATGTTAAATAATACTAGACCCAAAAAGCCGCTTGTGCTATCAACCTAGAAGCTTATTTTTAGCCATCCCTGAGATATGGCTTTACGACTTGCTAACCTAAGCCTGTAGGAAGAAAAGATGTTCCGTCAAATAAATAAACCCCTAATAGTATTAAGGGGTTTATTTATTTTTAGAGTGATCAGTTAGGGAGTAAATCGATTCTCTGGCTTCATCCGTGATGTTAAAAGCACTCCACCAGCCATCAGAACGATGCTACCAACAAAAGGTAGCTCCCAGTTTCCGTAATAATCAATTAAGAACCCTGATACTACAGGGCTAATAATGGCTGCAAGGGCTGAACCTGTATTCATCATACCGCTCGCTGTCCCTGAAAATTCAGGGGCGATGTCCATTGGAATAGCCCACATAGGGCCAATCGTCATTTCTGCGAAGAAGAATCCACAGCTTAATGAGATAACCGATATGGTTACATCATGAGTAAACATAATTGGCAACAAAGAAAGCAAGGTCAAAGTCATGCAAATGGCAACCATCCAACTTCTTGCCTTGTTGAGATTATTCGTCTTATGAAGAATCTTGTCACTAATAATTCCACCCAAGGTATCCCCAACGACTCCAGCAAAAAATACGCTAGAAGCAAAAAGTGCCGAAGTAGAAATTTTTAAGTCATAGCTATGCAAGAAGTATTGCGGAATCCAACTCAAGAATAACCAGAGCGTCCAACCATAACAAAAATAAACAATGGTTACTGGAGCCATTCTTTTTGCAAGTTTTTTCCAAGGCGTTTTCTGAATTTTTCGCGGAGCAGGTTTTTTGGCTAACTCTTCTGAAGTCATCAAAGGATGATCGGCTGGATTTTCAGTGTAAAGAAGTGCCCACAGAATGACCCAAACAAGACTCAATAATCCAGATGCATAAAATGACCATCTCCAACCATACTCAACCAGAATGAAAACAATGAGCGCAGGTGCAACAGCATTACCTACTCGTGCAAATGCATGTGTAATACCCTGGGCAAAGCCACGGTTTTCCTTGGGAATCCAACGCGCCATTGCGGCAGTTGCTGCTGGAAAAGTAGCTCCCTCACCAAGCCCAAGAAGAACTCGAGCAGCGACAAGAGAAAACAGACCGCCTGCAAATCCTGTCAATACGGTAGCCAAGGACCAGATCAAACCACTGACGATCAAGGTTCGCTTCGATCCAAATCGATCGCTAACCCAACCACCAATAATCTGAAATATCAGATAGGGATAAGCAAAAGCAGAGAAAACAAAGCCAATCTGGGTTTTACTTAAATGAAATTCAGTACCAAATCCAGCTGCTGCAGAACTGACATTGACGCGATCAATATAGGTCAAAAAATACATCGCGCAAAAAAGTACTAAAACAATTGTTGTTGGTTTAAGTCTGAGAAATTTTTTCACTCATGTCTCCTGTTTTTTGAACCCCGCCATAAGATATGGACGGGGTGAGACTCTCTTTAGCCTTGTAAAACTTCTTGAGCTGCCAAGACGCCACTGCCTTTTAAGTGGATTCCAAAAGCTTTCATACCCATTTCGCAACCACTTAAAGCGGCAAGGAGTGATAGTTCATTGCAATCGCCCAAGTGCCCAATACGGAACATACGGCCCTTTACTTTGCCCAAACCTGTTCCCAAGGAAAGGTTGTAGCGCTCTAAGATCAGCTTTCTGAGTTGATCAGCATCTACGCCATCTGGAGTAACGACGCCTGTCAGAACAGGTGAATAAACTGCTGGATCTTGACATTGAATCTCTAACCCCCAACCCTGAACTGCGGCACGACAAGCTTTTGCCAATCGCTCATGCCTTGCAAATACCTTATCTAGACCTTCCGACAAAATCATGTCCATTGCTTCATGAAGACCGTACATCAGATTGGTGGAAGGTGTGGAAGGCCAGTAACCCGTTTTATTAGATTCCAGAATTTCATCCCAAGCCCAAAATGCTTTTGGCAGCTTGGCGGTTTTACTCGCTTCAATTGCTCGTGGAGAAAGGGCATTAAAACCAATGCCTGGCGGCAGCATTAAGCCTTTTTGTGAGCCACTGATGGTGACATCAACCCCCCAATCATCATGACGATAATCAGCAGAAGCCAAACCAGAGATGGTGTCGACCAAAAGTAGAGCTGGATGCTTAGCGGCATCGATTGCAGCTCGAACTGCTTTGATATTGGAGGTCACACCCGTTGAGGTTTCATTATGAACAACGCAGACTGCCTTGATTTCATGAGCAGTGTCAGCCTTAAGGCGCTCCTCAATTTTGGCGGCATCTACACCGTAACTCCACCCTTGTGCACCAGGATGTCCAATAAATTCTGTTTTGAGTCCTAAACGTTCAGCTAACTTTCTCCATAAGGTAGCAAATTGGCCAGTTTCATACATCAATACCAAATCACCTGGAGATAGCGTATTTACCAAAGCACCTTCCCAGGCACCAGTTCCTGATGAGGGATAAATAATCACAGGGCTTTTAGTCTGAAATATTTTTTTGATATTGCTCAGAATCTCTAAACCCAACTCACCAAACTCTGGGCCGCGATGATCAATGGTTTGGTAGCTAATAGCGCGCAAAACACGAGCAGGTACCGGGCTAGGGCCTGGGATATGTAAGAAATGACGGCCAGCGGCATGAGAATCAAGTTTAAGCATGAGAACCTCGAGTTAGGGAATGAGGGCAAAAAACACCCGGTTTATAAATGTAAATCTATTTTTGCATACAAAAATATAAAGTAAACCTATCGCAAACACTAGGTTTTTAGGTATTATTTTTGTAAAATTACAGAATGTATACAAATTTAAGTTAAAAAATGCTAACTCCAAGGGAAACAGGTAGTCCTACCAACCTGCACGAGCAGACGTATCAAAACCTCAAAACCATGATTGTTGAGGGCGCGATCGCACCTGGAAGCAAACTCAATGAAAGAGCGCTCGCGGAGATCCTCTCGGTATCGAGAACCCCCATTCGTGAAGCCATTCGACGATTAGCTGCCGCTGGTTTAGTGGAGCTGATCAACAACCGAGGAGCTATTGTTCCGAAGCTAAACAAGGAGGATGTATTAAATGCCTTTGAGTTGATGGCTGAGTTAGAAGGCTTTTCGGGTGAGCTTGCTGCCAAAAGAATTACCAAGGAAGCCTTAAGCGAGATTGAGGCGCTTCACTACGAAATGCTTGCGTGTTACAGCAGAAAAGATCTGTCTGGGTACTACAAGCTTAATTCACAGATCCATCAACATATCAACCTCGCTGCGGGCAATCCCGTTTTGACCAATACCTACTCTCAAGTGAATGCACGAATCCAAGCATTGCGCTTTAGATCGAATCAAGATCAAACCAAATGGGATGAAGCAGTCCTTGAACACGGAGAGATGATTGCTGCACTTAAGGCTGCCGATGGCCAAAGAATGCGCAAAGTATTAATGCAACATCTAGCCAATAAGAAAAACGCGATTTTAAATTTCCTAGAAACCCAACAATAAATCCACCCATCCATGAACAAACCCAGCGATATTCACTTCTTAGCCGAACGACTAAAAAAACTTACTCTGGGTGAGGTCATGATTGATCCCTCAGACTTGGGACGATACGCTACCGATGCTTCGATTTATCAAACGATGCCATTGGCAGTATTTGTGCCGAAAACCGCACAAGATATTTCGATTGCGATTGAGCTTGCTCGAGATATGGGCATACCCATTCTTCCAAGAGGTGGCGGCACAAGCCAGTGCGGTCAAACTACTGGCGCTGCTTTAGTTATTGATAACTCAAAATATTTTAGAAATAGTCAAAACCTTGACTTAGAGAAATTGAGTATTGAAGTTGAGCCTGGCATGGTTTTAGATACTTTAAATGCTCAGTTAAAAAAGCATGACTTATGGTTCCCCGTGGACGTTTCAACTGCAGGACAAGCCACTATTGGTGGCATGGCAGGAAATAATTCCTGCGGAAGCCGATCGATTGCCTATGGCAACATGGTTCATAACGTATTGGGTATCGATGCGTGGCTGGCAGATGGTCAATTAGCGAAATTTGGCTTAATGCAAGATGCACAAGGCAGAGCATTAGAGCTAGGTCAATTTGTCCAGTCTTTGGCAATAAAGCACCAAGCGGAAATTGAGCGCATGTGGCCTAAGGTCATGCGCAGAGTGGCTGGATATAACCTGGACATTTTCAACAATCAAAACCAACGCCCCTACTCGAATGATGGAACAGTAAACCTCTCTCATTTACTAGTAGGGAGCGAAGGCACCCTAGCCTATTTCAATAAACTCAAGCTGCAGTTAGCACCGCTACCAAAGCACAAAACCCTTGGCGTAGTGAACTTTTCGAGCTTTCATAAAGCCATGGACTCTGCGCAGCATATTGTAAAGCTAGGACCAACAGCAGTAGAGCTCGTTGATAGAACGATGCTGGATTTATCGCGAAGCAATCCCGCATTTAAATCGACCATTGAAACAGCGCTAATCGATCAAGGCGGGAAATCGCCCGAAGCGATCTTGCTCGTTGAATTCTCAGGCGATGAATTAGCTCCTCTAGAGATAAAGGTGAAACAATTGGCCGAACTCATGGCTGATTTAGGTCAACCTGGTTCAGTGGTGGAAATGCTTGACCCCACTACTCAAAAGAATCTTTGGGAAGTGCGTAAAGCCGGATTAAATATCATGATGAGCTTAAAGGGAGACGGCAAGCCTGTTAGCTTTATCGAGGATTGCGCGGTACCTCTAGAGCATTTGGCTGAATATACTCAGTCACTCACTGAAGTTTTTGCCAAACATCAAACTCGCGGCACTTGGTACGCGCATGCCTCAGTTGGTACTCTACACGTTCGACCAATCTTAGATATGCGTCGTGACGGCGCTCAAAAGATGCGTGAAATCGCACAAGAGGCTTCTGAGCTCGTCAGAAAATATAAAGGCGCTTTTAGTGGCGAACATGGCGACGGAATTTGCAGAGGCGAATGGGTGCAATGGCAGTTTGGACCTAAATTAAATGAAGCGCTAAAAGAAATTAAAAACGCTTTTGATCCTGGCAATCTATTTAACCCCGGAAAAATTGTGAATACACCGAAGATGGACGATAGCTCCCTCTTTCGCTTTCCTCCAGAATACAAAGTCATTCCCTTAAAAACCCATTTGAATTGGTCTTCATGGAATGTGCAAAATAATGCGGTTACAGAAGAAACCTCTCAGCCAGGAACAGGCCAAGATCCAGCGGGTGGCTTTTCAAAAGCGGTGGAGATGTGCAATAACAATGGTCATTGCCGTAAGTTTGATGCGGGAACAATGTGCCCAAGCTATCGAGTAACCCGGGATGAAAAGCATGTGACCAGAGGACGCGCCAACACTTTACGCCTTGCGCTGAGCAATCAGATTGGGGCCGATGCGTTTACAGGCGATGCGGTTAAAGAGGTGATGGATCTTTGCGTTAGTTGTAAGGGATGCAAAAGAGAATGCCCTACCGGTGTTGATATGGCCAAAATGAAAATTGAATTTTTGGGTCATTACAAAAAGAAACACGGGCACACCTTAAGAGACAAATTAATCGGGCATTTGCCAAACTACTTACACCTCATTTCCGGTTCTAAAACGCTGTCAGGCTTATTCAATCTGCGCAATCACTCTTATTTCTTAGCCCTGCTGTTGGAAAAGTTCACTGGCATTAGCGCAAAACGCAGTTTGCCCTCCTGGAGAACCGATACCGTTTGGAGGTCAACACTGGGCGAGATTGATTTAGAAGTCTTTCTTAAATCGACTAAACCTGTTGTTCTATGGGCTGATACATTTAATGGCGCATTTGAATCAGAAACCATTTACTCCGCCGTACGCGTACTTGAGGCTGCGGGATATACCGTCTTAATACCTAAAAAAGAACAAGGCCATTTTTGCTGCGGCAGAACCTATTTAGCCACAGGAATGATTGATCGCGCCAAAGAATCCGCCACGGAATTACTCTTCGCACTCTTTCCCTTTGCTGATAAAGGCATTCCCATCATTGGATTGGAGCCCTCTTGCATTTTGAGCTTACGAGATGAGTTTTTGGTGATGGATCTTGATGATAAGGCGCCCCTACTAGCCAAAAATAGTTTTACATTTGAAGAGTTCTTGGCCAAGGAAAGTAAAGAGGGTCGCTTCAATCCATCCCTTAAACCCGCTACTCAAGCCATCTTGATACATGGCCATTGCCATCAAAAAGCCTTCGATGTCGTCAAACCCATGCTAGATTTAATCAAGCTCATCCCGAATGCAAAACCAGAATTAATTGAAACATCTTGTTGCGGCATGGCTGGAAGCTTTGGATATGAAAGCGAACATATTGATATCTCAATGAAAATGGCGCAAATTCAATTGCTGCCAGCTATTGAAAAAGTACCCGATGCCCTTGTTGTAGCAGATGGCTCGAGTTGCAGACATCAAATTAAGGATGGAATTTCAAGACAAGCGTTACATCTTGCGCAAATTTTAGAAATGCATTTGAACTAAAAAGTCACTCAAAAGATCCAAAAAAAATAAACCCCCTAAACTTCACAACTTAGGGGGTCTTTTTGATGAGATCTTTCATGAGATCTTTATTGTGCTCAAAAAAAATACACCTTAATGCATTGCTCCGCCACCCATCGCATTTACCGGCATCTTCACCTCAACAATTCCCGCCTTCGCAAACTTTAACTTTACTGGGATAGTTTCACCAGCGGCAAAAGGTGCTTTGATATTGAGGAACATTAAATGCAAACCACCAGGCTTTAATTCAACAGCCCCACCCGCAGGAACAAGAATGTCTTTCACTTGGCGCATTTTCATGACATTACCTTCCATGGCCATTTCATGCAATTGCACATCGCCCGCTGCCGGCGAACTCACTTCAATCAATTGATCAGCCGCACCCTTGTTTTCAATCTTCATAAAACCGCCCGCAACTTGTTGACCTGGCACTGTTGAGCGAGTAAAGGCATTACTAATTTGAATACTGCCTACCTTGGCATCCTGAGCTTGTGCCACACCTTGTAAGAGCAAACCTGAAACGATGCATAAGAACATTCGATTCAAGATGCGCATATATTGACTGTTTATCATTAAGATCTCCTTGAGAGTTGAATTTATGAAATACTAACTGCAATGCAAAATTTTCGTTCGCTAGTTTTATTCTGTTTCATGGCCTGTTTAAGCGGCTCGACGTTTGCCGAGCTTCAAATCGGACAACTTGCACCCAATATAGAAGGTACTCTTTCAGATGGCAAGCCTTTCTCTTTAAATGCCAACAAAGGCAAAGTCATTTTGGTGAACTTCTGGGCTAGCTGGTGCGAGCCCTGTAGAGAAGAAATGCCGATCATCGAAAGTTATCTCAAAAAAAATAAAGCTAAAGGGTTTGAGGTACTCGCCATCTCCATGGATAAGCCATCCGATCTTGAGCAAGCCAAAAAGATCCTGCAAAACTATACTTTTCTATCTGCCGATAAGAAGCAAATGGACTATTCAGGTTACGGCAGAATCTGGCGCATACCGAGTACATTCATTATTGATAAGCAAGGAATTCTCAGAAGGAATGGTTTAACGGGAGAACCTCAAGTAGATTTGAAAATCCTAGAAGAGACCGTTACCCCATTACTTTAAGTACCTCAGTTAATTAAGAGCCTCAGTTAAAAATAAACTCGCACACCCATCGACGCTATATAGCTCGGCACTAACTGAATACCGTTCACATTTTGATATACGGGTAATTGCAAATTGGCATAAAGTTGAGTTTGATCTGTGACACGATACAAAAGGCCAGGAGTTAAGTAGGCCAAAGTCCCACCAGTTGCCCAGACATCTGCAGCAGTACCACTATCAGCCCGCTTATTTAAGACGTTTAACTGAATGGTTGGCACCCATTTATCAAACCCCTGATAGTTCACGCCCAGGTTCACATTGGCGGCATTACCAGGGCGATAAGTTCCGCCAGCACTAGCACCAGATGAGACTAAAGAATTCGGCACAGACTGAACCATTACTGCAGCTTGATATTGCGCTTGGGCAAAGTAACCCCAATTGTCGGAATCATTAATCAAACCAAACTTATAAATGCCTCCAATGAGATCTGTCGAACCGGTGCCCGCCTGCAGTCCTGGATCAACAGCGACTAACCCACTGCCATTAGCCAATGTTCCCGTTTGATTTCTGCTACCTGTTGGCAGCTTCACCCCAAACTGAAATCCCCAATCTTTTTGCTCCGCCAACCCAAAATACCGCCCAATAATCTTCATGTCGCCAATACCAGAAGTTTTAGAGCTATAGGCCCCATCTCCCGGTGTCGGAGGCAAATCGCCACTGCCATCATAAGTACCAAAGGTGCTGTGATTACGCATGATGTAAGGCAGAACCCCAGTCACACCCCAACTCTCGCCATCGTTATAGTCCAGGGAAGCTGTTAAGTAATTATTTTGCGTATAACCCTCTACCTCAGCCGGTCCGCCAGTTGCTCCATTGCTTGTATTGGCAGCCTGTCCTTGAGAAATGCCTTTGGTGCCGTAGCGTAATTTGTTTTGATTAAGAGTGTCATACCGGATATCTAGAGTCCACCCACCAGTCATCCCCATTCCTTGGGTGCCAATATCAGTATTAAGACTACAACCACAACTTGCGCAAGCAAATACTCCAGTTGCAGCCCCAGTAAGAGATAAGGCAACAAACACTTTTTTGAACTTCATTGAATTCTCCGCACAACAATTTGGTAATTTTTTTACCAATTACATGGCCATGAGCCACGCCCTAAATAACTTTCTTTAGGCTTTTGTTGGAGGAGCTGCGGAAGGCG
>Ga0214165_1001962_pt1 | contig 10330 bp, 12 predicted proteins | sample TroBogypolimnion_34_FD_153004 | JGI IMG/M metagenome (GOLD analysis project Ga0214165, IMG submission 153004) | Freshwater microbial communities from Trout Bog Lake, WI - Practice 03JUN2009 hypolimnion v3 | ecosystem: Environmental > Aquatic > Freshwater > Lake > Hypolimnion/Profundal zone ... | reverse complement strand
CGTGGTAAAGCCTCTTGTCGCCTCCAGGGGCGGATGTTTTTAGGTTAATCATGTTACCTTTGGGGGACTGGAGCGTTGACAATCTCGACTGAAACAGAAGGCCAGCCCGGCATCTGGCTGACCTGTCCAACCCTCAGCGTTTTATTTACACGTCTTCCTGACTGAGCGGGAAATGGAACAAACCCTTTAATCTCGATCAAATCTCCGTTCTGCGGCATGTCGCCATCAAGATCGGATCGTCTAACAATCGCCTGCGCGGAATAGATCGGCCATTCGCCGCCTTCGACGTGTTCATGATTGCGCTTGATTGTCCCCATCGCGGCGGGAATTTCCTTTCCCTTCCAAATCAACAGAATGCCTCCAGCAGCACTTGCGCCAGTTGTCATGTCTCGCAATCCAGCGTCGATTTCAGATGCAATATCCATGTGTAAAGTAAAAAAGCCCCTGGCTATTAACCGGGGGCTTTGTGTGGCTTTTAGCCCTCAGTGTTTAATCCAACTGACCGGAATGGACAAGACAGTAAATCCGCCATTCGTGCTTGTGGTTGTGCCACTGACAATGTGGAAAAAACGGCCATTCGCAATCAATGCGGGAGGCAGATTGGAGTAAAGAGAAACTGTATTAGTCCCGTTAAGCGTCACGGTTAGCGGAATAACGGAAGCGGTTCCGGTGGAGCTTCCGGCAATGCTGGTTGCCACGTTCACAGTAGCCGTGCCGGTGGTATTGGTCGCAAGACCTGCGACGAATAGATTGACGCCAACACCGGTCTCCGTGTAGACGCCAACAAAAGAGCTTTCTGCGTTTGTAGGCGTGTATGTTATCCCGTTGGTCAAGCAGTTGAGACCAGGCGAGAGTGTAACATAGATCGGCTCCAGAGCATTCGATGAAATGGCAGAGAAGCACAAAGCGGCAGAAGCCGCGAGAATCATTTTCAGTTTCATGTTTGTTTCAAATAATTACAGTTTTTGTTGAAAAGTGCTTGCGCGTGATGCGTGTAAAGTATCACGCGCAAGCGTTGAATTGTTTAGCTCGGCCCGGTCTGATTACCAGCATCAGTGCTGACAACGAAAGACTCAGGGTGACGGACTGCAACATCCGCGAACAGGTTGGTCGTAACGATTACCTGCGCATTTCCGGCAGCGGTGTAAGGATCAACCACCACGTCAACACCAGCCCAATCAGCAAGAACCAAGTCAGCCCAGTTTCCGAAAATAACCTTGTCGCTGGCAACCTGATTTGTGGAGCCAAGCTTGTATCCGTTGGCTTGATCCCCCTCGAGCAGGAACATCGGCCAAGTCGATGTTTTCGGGGTAGTCTTCCAAGCGCCCTTAACACCAGGACTGGTGAGCCACGCGACATTGTTTCCGCGAAGCGCGTTCATTTTTTCGAGCTGCGTTTCAAACGCGACGATCTTAGCCCAGGTTGGCACGCCGCCAAACGTCACTGTCCCGTTGGCATTGGCTGCGTCCGTAACCGCTTTAATGATGCCTTTCGGCTGGTTGTTCGCACCAGTCCCGGCGATGGCAGCGAGGTCAAGCGCCAGACTGTTTGAGACCGCCATGGATTGACGAACCAGATTCTCAACATCCAGTGAAGACTGAATGAGCAGCAACTTCGAGAATGGAACTGAAGCCGCCAATCGCTTCGGGGTCATCCCAATTTGATCGAGGGTTAATCCGCTCTTGTCAACAGCACCATTTTCCGTCACCCACTGAGCGACAGTTAATCCAGTCTGGCGGGGAAGCGCGATGTTGCCGGTCAAACCGGACAAGCGCATAGCGCCCATCTGAGCAACCAAACAGGCGTTGTAAAGCACTTCGATAAAGCTGCCAGCCTCAATGGTGCTTTGAATCGAAGCTGCGCCAGCGGTTGCAGCACCGGAAGCCATGGGAACGTAATCACGCTGGCCATACACGTCATGCGGCATGATGAAGCCATTCGTAACACTGCGTCCATACTGCTTTTGCGCAGTCTCGTTGCATTCCTTTTCCAACCCGGAAAGCTTGCCTTCACAAGCCTCGCGAATCGCCTTCACGACGGAATAGCGTTTGACCTCCTTGGCGGTCATGCCAAGATCGGGCTTGGCGATGGCGGGGGTGGCGTTGAACTTTTTCTCCAACACAACGGCCCGGAATTCGTCGGCGGTTTTTCCGCTTTCAATGAATTGCGCTCCGTCGGTTTCCATTCCAGCCTTTCGCGCCAGTGTCAAAATATCATTGACACGCTGACGCTCGGCCTTAACTGCGTTTTCAGTTTCCATAATTAAAATTTTCTCTTTCGGGGGTTCTTGATTTGACTCTTGAGACCTGCCAACACCGACCGTTGTATCCGCCGGGCAGGCGACGGAACTAACCTCGCTAGGCTCCCATCGCATGACGCGATAGGAGGACTGCCCCTTTGCGTCTGTAAATGGAATTGGTTCTGAAAGATACCGGTATCCAAACGAGACATTCGTTCGAATCCCGGCTTGAGCGTCTGCGAGAAATCTGTCTGCGAGCAGCGTCTTGCTGAGAAGGACTCGGCAACGGCCAATTCCGTCCTTGTCAATCCTGGCGGTTCCAGCCATCACAACTCCAAGCTGCTTGTCGTAATCGCTTGTATCATGGTCTGCGCAAAATGGAGCGCCAGCGTTAAGCCGTGCAAAATCTGCCGTGCGGTCTGCGTCTGGGTCATGGTCAAGCACTTCCATTTCTCCCCAACGATCAACCGGCGTTTCGGACGAAAAGGCAATTTCAACCTCGCGCTTCTCCACGTCGATTGCTTCTCGCTTGAGAATCGCCGTGCGCTGGAATGTTTGTCCTGCTTTATTTTTCATCGTCACCTATTTCGGTTTGTCAACCTTTGGCGGGTTTGCTTTTGGTGTTGTAGCCGGATCGGCTCCATTATCAGGCTGCTCTGTCATGCTCTGTTGATCGGCTTTCGGATTGATTGGCTCTGTGTTGAATTCAAGCCCGTGAGCCTCGGCGGTTTGCTTGTCTTCATTCTGCTCTGCGCAAATCTCCTCAAAATCAATACCGAATACTTCCGCACATTCCTTTTGACGGCTGGAAAGACCGTTTTGAATTGCCATCACGGACGCCTGAACATCGGTTAGTTTTTCCGTTGACGCCCAACGGCGGCATTTCCAACGCGTTGCATCGGAGAATTTCAGGAATTTCGAGCTTGGAAGCGGTCTCAAATTGGTCGTAAAATCGAGTTCAGTTTCCAGCCACCAGTCAAATATCGGCTGTATCGCAAATTCAATCAGCCATTGCTGAAGCTTTTTATATTCTTCGCGGGTCTCCTGCTGGCCCATCTTGGCGCTTGAGTAGTTGACGCCTTCCAAATCGCTGGCAAGCGTCGGATAGTCAACGCAATTTCCCGCTGCGATAATCATCAGCATCGACTTAACGAACTCACGGAATGTTACGTTTGGATGCGTCGGATCGTAGGCTTGAAAATCAATGCCCTTCGGAAGCATTCGAGCAACTCCAGGCTCCATGTCAACCACCACGTCGCCATCAGGATATTCACCATCACCGGCAAATTGATCTCCGTTTTGACTCTTAAAAAATCCACCCTTGCAAGCAGATTCCCTGGCCGCGACCACCTCCGCTTCAATGAATGACGCAAGGAATTGCTGCGTCTTCATTGTGCTTACAGTCCAAGGGGCTGCAAGCGTTTGCATGACACGACTTTGACGGTTGACTTGGATTACTTCACTCGCTGGCACACGAACGCGCCAAGCTGGGTCTGTCGGCTGCGACATGTAAAGGTCTGTCGGATCGTATTTCAGGAAATAATATGCGAGCTTTTCCCCAGTGTTTGCATCCACTTCAACGCCCATCCTGATTTGCGCTCCTCCATCGGTGCTTGGCACATTATACCAGTAATCAAGGTATTGAGCCTCAATGCACTGGACTGCGAAGCGTTGACTGTTTGGAGAGCCTTGAATTCGTCGCAAAAAGAATACTCCGTCAATAGCGGAGCGTGTCAATACCATCTCAATCAGGCTTCTGAATGTATGCCCTTTGTCAAGCGTGCATTGCCCTTTCTTCCCCCATGCTTTCCATTGAGTTGTAATGATGTCGATAGCCTGCGTGTCTGGCGTCCCATCGAGGTTCTTAACTTTCATGTCAAGTGATGGCCCAAGCGCCCCGATGACGTTGTTCACCAACATTGAAATGTATCGAACGATGTGTGGATTATTGCGCTCTTGCTCGCGGCTTCTGGCCAGCAAAATGCGGTATGCCTGGCGTAATTCTGCGTCGCCAGAAGTTACGCGAGTCGTCCAATCAGCAGTCAGCCTGTCAATCGACGCGGCATCATAACCGCGTTGAGTGTCGAACTCCTTCTTGTGAGTTCTCCCTAGCGGCTGAATCTTCGGCGGTTGATAGTCAATCACGTTCCCGCGATTCGAAGAGCCAGATGAAAAGAAAGATTGCAGTTTTGTGAAAATGCTCATGATGGCCGTGTGTATCGACTGACAATCCTCTGCCCTCCGCGCTGCCCGTTGTTCCTGCGCTCTTGCGCGAGTTCGTTGTTGACTCTGGACTGCCAGACTTGCCGCATCTGTTCAAGTTCAGTATCGGATTTAAAAACAAGGTTCAGCCCATCATTGCTGTGAGATGTGACAACCCCTTTTGATCTGTCTTCTATAACTGAAAGGATGTTGGCGAGTATTCTTTGAGCCTTCGTTCGCGTATCGCCTTGAACGCTCGTTGCAACCGTTGCCGGATCGGCTTGAATGTCGAGCGAAGATTGGAAAAAAGTAATTACATTGCCTGAATCATCCAACGCCCTGCCAAGCAGACGATATAGACCAGGCACCAAAGCGGATGTCTGGGCTGAAGTGATGCGTAAAAGATGATCCTGCCCATCATCTGAGCTGTTGATTGTGATTCCAGCAAGCCCCAAAGTCTGACTGACAAGCGTGTAAGCAAGTGACCAAACAGGCGCGGGGAAGTCCGCAAGACTTCGTATCCACGTTACTGAGTCACCACAAATTATTTTCTCCGGCTCTTTACGCGCAATGTCCATTCATAGTATGGGCGTTTGTCAACCGGAAGGAATTAAAAGCTGCCCTTGAAACCGGATCGGAAACCACCGTGGCGAGAGAATGTTTGGCGACGCGATCCAGAGGTCATCCATGATGGCAGGCTTTGCGCTTTAGCTGGCTGCTGAGGCGGTTTCTCTTGCGTTTGATCTGGTTGTGCTTGCGTCGATTCTTTTTTTGTCTCCGGCTTTGCTTGACGTGCCTTTCCGCCGTGAGCGCAGGCCATCGCTTCCAGTGTCTTAATTGCGTCGCCACTGGCCAGAGCGTCAGCGATGACCTGCGTGTGTTCATCGCAAAAGTAGCCCCACGCCTTCCCTTTTCTGTCGGTCTTGACGTTGATCCCTGGCTCCGAGCAGCCCTTCCAAGTGCAATTTTTCGCTTTCATGAAATCAACTCCTTTCAACTGCTCAAGACCAGCGGACATGAGGATATTTTTTGCCTCCTGCGTCCATGACACCGGGATAATCTCTCGCAACGCAAGATTGTAAACCATTAAGTCAAGCGCCTCGTTGCGTGCCCCGGCAGCCTTACGCCAGCGCCTAAGTTCCTTCCCGTTCCTGTCCACCTCAAGGAAGCAAGCCTCACTTGTCAATTGCTTGAAATGGTCGGAGTCATGTCCGTGACCGGAGCCAAAATGGATGTATCCAAGGCCAGGATTTTCGAGTTTCAACCGGCTGTAAATGGCGCTTTTTACCGTATCAGTCCCTATTCGATAGACACGGATGCGCGATTTTTTATTTACAGTCATTGAAACGACTGGAGCGCCGGGTTGATTGCTGCCAGCCACGGCAAGGCAATAGCTTGTTCGCTGGCGGATATACTTTCGCACTGGCTCCGTGCGCTGACCGTCGCCAATGTCAATGGCTGTCATTCGGATTTTCAACTTTGCACCGCTTGCGTGCGTGTATTCTCGTGCAAGCAAGGTGTCGAGCGTGTCCCAGCATTCGCGCTCGAACGGATTGCCGGGGATGACAAGCTTTTCAAGGCTCCATACTTCATCGGCTGGCCCGTGTGCGCAAATGTTGACTTCAAGACGATTAGATTGACAATCCACGCTTCCAAGCAACACTTGAGCGCCAAAAGGAACAATTGGAAGCTTGTTCGCGTCGTCTCCAAGGTCTTCAACTCGCTTCAAAAGCCCTGTAGGATCGGGGGTTTCTTCTGCTTGATCCTCGTAACACTCCGATAGGAATGTGTTCACCCACACTTTCAGCGCAGCTGAACCCTTCTTTTTCGCCTTCAAAAACACGTCAACCATCTCATGGAGACGGTTTTTATAGCCACGATGGCACTTCCAAGGCGTGTATATACCGTTCAGATGATAGCCGCGAGTGCCTTTAAAAGGCTTGGTTGCACGCCATTCTCCCAACGGCAGCATGTTAACACGGTCTTGATCGGTCAAATGCGCCTGGCAATCCGGGTTAGGACAGAGCAGGTAGGCGTCCTCGGTGTGTTCTTCGTCGAATTTTACGTTTTCCCATTCCAGCGTGTGAAAGCGCCCGCATTTTGGGCACGGGACAAAGAACTTTTGTTGGTCGCTTTCCTCGTAATATTTCCAGATTCGAGACTTGCCTTTGACAGTCGGAGTTGACAACAAAAGCTTGATTGCCTCTGGGAATTGTTCGACGCGCTTAAAAAGTAATTCAATCGGGTCGCCTTCCGCCCCGTCGTCCATGGCGTCGATCTCATCACCAATTACAAGGCTTCCGCTTGCCCCACGAAGCCCTGAAGGACTGTTTGCGCCAACAAAATAGACGCTCCCCCCGGTGAAGTCCTTGACAAGAATGGTATTCCCTGAGTCCCTGCTTTTGCTGGATTTGAGCAACGCGGAAAGCTCTGGAGTGGCATTCACCAGCCCCATGAACTTTTTCTTGGAATACTTTTCAGCGGCCTCGATTGTCGGATACATGACAACGCTGGACTGCGGCTTCCAGTGCATCGCGTATCCAAGGAGATTGTTCATTATCTCCGTTTTCCCAAGCGTCTGAGAAGCGCCCACAAGGATTGTCAACTGAACGCTTTTATCTGTCAACCCTTCCAAAATTGTGCGCTGATATGGGGCGTCTTTTGTCGAGAAATGCCGACGCCCTGACATGCTTTTTGCGCTCACTCCTTTCTCAAGCCATCTGAATTTCTCTGCCCATTCCAAGACGTTCATCTTTGGTTTTGGGCGGAACAAGTCGGCAACGCGCCGAAATAACAGGCGAGAATTTGCGCGACAATACTTTTCTGGAAGGATCATTACGACGATTCAAAAGCTGTGGCGAATGCGTTTAAAACGTCGCGCTTCTGGTCTTCATCAAGGCTTTCAAGCGCTTCAATTGACTGTCGGCAAGTCACGGCTTTTTGCTCCAGTCGCTTTGAAAAATCCTCCAAGTCGATCAAGTTTTTCCTGGCCTGCTCATTGTCAAGAGAGCGCGAGTCTGCATCCTCGTTCGCCTTGCGCGTCTGGGCGGTCTTTAGTTGCTCCTCAATGTCCCCGTGAATGGCCTTGTCAATCTGCGCCACCGTCCATCCGCCATCATGGTGTTCGGCCCCGAAAGCGCCAAGCTCATTCAGCCGACGCTCTAACCCTTCCCGGCTTGTCCCCCACAAGATCGCTGCTTTGTTGATTGAGAATGTTAGTTCGCTCATTTTCTAGGCAATATTTGCCGATTTTTGCTCAAAAAGTCTGTGACTAGACTTTGTCAGGGGTATGGTCACCCCCAGACAAGACCCCCCTGGGAAGAACCTATGGTGGTATGCTCTATTAGCGATATAGCCGCACGCTCTATTGCGCATGGTATTGTCACCTATTAGCAACGCCACAACGAGAGACGCCAAGCGCCTGCTTGTGAGATTGTCAATCTCATCCTCCATTGAGTTAGCGAGTATCAAGTCGGCAAGATTTGCCCGCTTCCTTAAGCGCTTGATCGTCTTGCGCAGCTCCGAAGCACGCGCTATTTGATTGGCTGTCGGCTCAATCATTTGGTTTTTGCTTTCACTTTCATCGCCTCACTGCGTTGCTGCCTGGCCCAATCCGGTTTTGTCAATGACTGGAATCTGAAATTGAATCTTTTTCGAAAAGCCATCATCTCCTTGTTGAGTAGCGCCTTTGACACCCCAAGGAATTCCGCTATGTTGCTTTGACTCGGCTTGTCTCCAAGCAAATCAGGATCAATCGCATAGGCTACCACGCAAGAGCGCATCAAGATACCGGACGGTTGCGCGTTTCCTCCGGCAAAAATGAAGTCGAGCAACTCTCTCAAGAGGATGTCATACAAAGTTTTTTCTTGTTTCGATTCCGGCGCTTCACATGGATCAACTGATTCTTCGTCTGGATATTGAAAATCCACACTTGGAGAGCTGTAAACTTCATCGGGTGTGATTGTAAAGCTTTGGAGTCTAACCTTTTTTGCAGGTTTAAATTGGCTGTAATCTTCTGAATCAAATATACGTCTTTTCATTCACTCACCTTGCGTTGCTTGAAGTTTCGGAAGTTCATACGATGTTCAGTCAATACCTGTTAAGGGTTAAAGGGTTTTGCATGACAAGTGCAAGCTTAATCTGCATTGTCTGATGATTTCCTAACAATTTGCCATGATTTAAAACGCTCGTAAACAGCATACCCAGAGCATACTGAACTACAAAATCTCTGGACTTGCTTGATTGATAGGAATTTACAACCGCAATAATCACACTGATGTTGATACTTTTGGCGTTCTTTCTTAGCTTTTTTCTCCGGCTGCTGGATCAGTCCAGAGTCAATTCCATGCTGGATGATGTTGGTTGTCATGCGTAGAGTGATTCAGGCCAAACTATGTCAAGTCCTTCATATTCAGGTGTTGCCAACTCCCATTCGTATTTTATTTTGCGCGTTTCTCCGTCGAAAACTTTGTTGCCGATGAAATGATAGCCGTCCATTTCCATTTTTGCGCCATCGGTTGGGAATGGCAGTTTTTTAGCCGCCGCAGTCCACTTGTCAAGTCGGATTTGAGCATCTGGATTGATGAGCGTGTGTTTGTCGCAAGTGGGCAGGTTGTAATTGTCTCCAATCACCTCCCGAATATACAAGTCAAGCTCCCTGATGCGGTCTGCGCCCTCTTGGATTGCTGCATTGGCAACACCATCCTCCGACTGAATATCACGCGCCAGAATGTCAAGGGCGTCTGCGAGCGTGGCTGTTTTGGTTCTGTGGTGCATAATTATTCACTTGTGCCATTGTCTATTTCGTCATCCCATATTGCCGTCTTGATAGCGGTTTTGATTGAGGAGAGGCGATTGTAAAGCTTGTTATTTTCAACCGATAAATACTTGATTGTTTCCCTAAGTTTGGCAGCTGAATGACGTTCGGCCATGTCTTCATTCACATCATTGACAATGCTCAAAATTTCTTTTTCGGTAAGTTTTTTCATGGATCAAAAGGGAACATCGTCTTCTTCCGTCACCTTAACCGGTTTCTTGGCTCCAGGATCGTCGTTCGGGTCAATCTTGCTGGTCGGCTCAGGCTCTTTATCCTGCTTTTGTCCGCCGCCAAGGAATTGCACCTTATCGGCCACTACGCCTAACTTGCTGCGCTTCTGGCCTGTTTGCTTATCCTCCCAAGAATCGAGCTTTAGGCGACCTTCCAGAAACAGAGGCGAGCCTTTCCGCATGTATTGACTGACACTCTCAGCGGTCTTGCCAAAAACGTCCACGTCAACGAAAGTGACTTCTTCTTTTTTCTCGCCCGTCTCCGTGCGCCAGACGCGATTGACTGCCAGCCCAAACTTGGCAACGGCGGTTCCTTTGGGTGTATACTTCAGTTCCGGGTCTCTGGTTAGATTCCCCATCAGGATGACTTTGTTGAAGCTTGACATAGATTACTTCGATTCATTTCTTGGTTCATCGTTCCACGCTTTTATTGCTTCTTTTTTACTGTCCTCGGCTGGAAGTCCATATTCACAGTCAACGCAAAAAACAAAGAAACAACCACTCCCAAAGTCGTTGATTTTGATTTTGGCAGAACCGCAATCTTTGCATGGTTTGAGTTTTGGTTGCATGATTTTTTCGGCGGGAATGTATTCGACTTTCAACGCCTTATCCCGCGTTTGTGGTTATTCAATATTTTTCTTAGGTATTAGACGTGTTTTTTGTCACGGCTCATAAACATGTCCTCCGTCAAATCGAGTGAATTTTGGGATGTATGACAACGGAATGCGTCCGCATCCACCATTGCGATGCTTGGCAACGATCAACTCATAGTCAATGCTGTCTGTATTGGGTTGCTCTGGCAATCGGTGCAGCAAGGCGATTAAGTCCGCATCTTGCTCGATT
>Ga0214165_1001956_pt1 | contig 10349 bp, 11 predicted proteins | sample TroBogypolimnion_34_FD_153004 | JGI IMG/M metagenome (GOLD analysis project Ga0214165, IMG submission 153004) | Freshwater microbial communities from Trout Bog Lake, WI - Practice 03JUN2009 hypolimnion v3 | ecosystem: Environmental > Aquatic > Freshwater > Lake > Hypolimnion/Profundal zone ... | reverse complement strand
CGCGCCAGACACCTACTAGCAAGCGTGCCAAAGTTGATTTACCAGAGCCACTTGGGCCAATAACTCCCAGGCAATCGCCAGCATTAATCCCAAAACTGACACTTTTTAATACTGCCATTGTCACCATGGGTGGAGCAGCCGTGACACCTTCTACTTGCAGATGCCCTTCTGGTTTTGGCAATTGCATGCCAGGAATGCGGGGGGGGTTATCAGCGAGTAATTTTTGCAAGCGCTGATAGGCGCTCATTACACCACTCCACTGACGCCAGACTCCAATAATTTGCTCCACTGGGGACAATGCTCTTCCGAGCAAAATAGAACCGGCAATCATCATACCGCTGGTGACAACGCCCTCAATAGCTAAAAGAGCACCCAAACCTAAAATTAAGGATTGAACTGCAATACGTACAAACTTAGTTACTGAAGAAACTCTTGAAGCTTTTTGACTGGCTTCTGCTTGTAATTTTAAAAACTGCGCATGTTGCGCGTACCAACGTTTACGTATATTGGGCAGCATGCCCATGGCCTCAATCACCTCGGCATTGCGTAAATTATTGGTTGCCATATTGCTGGAGCGATTGGCTAAATTATTAGCCTGTGCTAATGGTTTGCGTGAAACAATTTCATTGAGCCAAGCCAAACCCACCAATATCATTACGCTAACCAAGGCAAACAGGCCCATCCAAAAACTAAATACAAAAATCAAAAGCAAATAAATCGGGAACCACGGCGCATCAAAAAAGGCAAACATGCCATTGCCAGTGACAAACTGACGAATGGTGGTTAAATCATTGAGCGCTTGACCGGCATTCACACCTGAACTACGTAAGTTTTGCTCAAAAGCGGCCGTGTAAACCCTGGTGTTTAAAAAAACATCCATCTTGGCGCCGATGCGGATGACCACCATAGAACGAATATGCTCTAAAACAGAAATTAGAGCAAATAATCCCAATGTCATTAATGTGAGCATTAAGAGAGTGGTTTCATTCCGACTCGCCAAAACCCGATCGTAAACTTCCAGCATATAAAAAGACGGAACGAGCATCAAAATATTGATGCATGCTGTAAAAATCCCAATCGTATAAAAAACGCTCTTAAATTTCGTTAGCGCTTCTGTGATCTCATTTTGAGGGATCATTTGTCTAAATCGGTTTTGCAAATTCGCACTCATAGGTCTCTTAAAGTCAATATATCTGGAGTTCAGGGTTGCTCTGACCTGCTTTATTTTTCTGCAGTATTGGATGATTTCATCGAATGACAGAATATACCATATTTGGATTTTTTGTGACATTTATCACAAAATAGAATGAATATGGTCAATGAGCAGCACTTGCTCAAAAAGGAGCTTTGCGTTAGATTTTTAAAGTAGATTAGCTGGCGCAGGGCCCAATTTGCCCCTGAAACCCCACAATGCACCCTTAAGTAGGACCTTGAAAACTCGCAGCTTTGATCCTGTGGCCGTCCAAGTATAAAAAAGGATATACAGCGGAATTTTCATTAACACCGTAAAGTGCCAAGCAAATTTAAAGCGCCCATACAGCACTAGATAACAGGCATTTCGGACAATATAAAAGTTGCGCAAATCATTGTGCTTATAAATAATTTTTGGCCCAATCTTCACATAACTATCACCAATACTATGATCCATCACTACAGTGGGAGTGACATAGTTGGTTAAGCCATGAGTTTGCGCGCGCAGCCCCCACTCGACATCAACCCAGTCAATAAAGAGCCGCTCATTCATCAATCCCACTAATTGCAAGGTGCTGGCAGAAATTAAACTACCCGAAGAAATAATGTATTCAGCTGGCGCTGGCTTTAAAAGGTTATCAGAATGATTTACCCCACTCACCCACACTGAACTAGCTTGAATATAAGGTGTAAATAAATTGGATTTTTTATCCAAAATCAACGGACCAATCGCGCCCACGCGCGCACCGCTATTTTCTAGCCCTGCGCGTGCTACCAAGAGAGCATCGACTAAATTGGCTGGCGGGAAGCTGTCTTGATCAAAAAAAATGAGTTCTTGATAATTTGCCGCAAAGGCGAAGAAGATGGCAATATTTTGCGCTTTAGCAATACCCAAATTTTCTTCTAAGGCATGGTAATGGATGGTTCCAAAGGGCTCTAACCAAGCTGCATTTAACCAATGGCGTGGCTGATTTGGCAACACAGGTTTGGGAGTATTGTCGATGACATAAATACAATCGACTTGTGAAGCCAAACCCATCAGAACCCGGGTTAATAAGTTTGCCTTTGGAAAATAGGTAACTATAACTGCTGCTACTGACATAATTCTTTAAACCCTGTTGGTAAGAATAGCAAACCACAAACCAAGATTACCCAAGTTTGTTTGACGATAGACTCTCGCAGCAAGCATACTGGTTACGCGTCTATACAAACCTTGCTGGCGCCCATACACAAAAGCATCAAACACAGCGCAAATCTGCTCGCTCATTTGGGGGCGAATCAAACTTAACGCCTTAATATTGCGATCATTCCAGCGCCGAAAATCACCTGCTAATAGCATCTGGATGCGATGCCATTTTTGTCTTAAGCTAGTATTCATACCAACTAGGTTTTGACCATGCTGACGATACAGCACCCACGGCCGGCAATCATAGTAAACCAAGCCCCCTAGGGCAGTCACTAACAAATAAAGCCACCAGTCATGCGAGACAACATCAAGGGGATGGACAATAGCGCGCAAACGCTCTAAGGTTTGTTGATTAATCATCATCGTATTGCCACCGCCTATACTTTGCACCAAGGCATTAGCAAACCTAGGGGGTTTTGAAAATACAGCAGACTCCCCTAAGACCTGACCTTGCCCATCAATATAACGCGTTCGACCCAGATATAAGGCAGGTGTTGTTGCGTGATCTTTTATGGCAGCAACGGCACACGCCAATTTTTCAATCAACCACACGTCATCTTGATCAGCCAATGCAATGTAAGGACAATCAATTTCTGGACGCACTATTAAAGACAAAAAATTCTGAGAAAAGCCTCGCCTTGGTCCAGAAAAAATCTGCACACGCTCTGGCCCAACCACGCTAGCAAAGCGCTCAATCAAGTTCAAAGTGCCGTCAGTAGAACCATCATCGGAAACAAATAATGACCAGTGTCGATGGCTTTGTTTTGCAATAGAGTCAAGTTGGGCTTGTAAAAATTGTTCACCGTTATAAGTGCACAATAAGATCGCAACGGTTAAGCCATCATTGGGAGTACTAGAAAACGCAGGGTCTGCCATGGGTTAGTTATTTCTCATCACGAACCATTTAGGCATCTTAAATTTGACCAGTGCGCGGTAAAGCCAAATATAGGCAACCGCAAAGAGCACGACAAAAAATTTCAGTGCCCAGTGGTTGGTCCAAAACAAGACCGCTGGCGCAACTGCCAAAGCACACAGAATCCACAGGTAAAGCGAGGTTAAGGAATTACGCTGCGTTAATAAGTTGGCATCTTGAGTACCCACTGACCAGCGCACTAAGCGGCGAAAAATAATTTGATGCAAGTGCACCGCATCAGGTTGGCCGGCATTGGTTTTTTTGAGAATCACGCGTCGATAGATGGTAAAGAGCGTTTCAAAAATTGGATAAAAGCAAACGAGTACCGGAAACCACTTAGAAACCTGGGGGTTGCGCGTGACTAATAAAATCGAAATCTCCGCGATCCAAAAGCCGAGCAAATAAGCACCCCCATCCCCTAGAAAAAGTAAACCCCGCGGATAGTTCCATAGTAAAAATCCGGCTAAGGCTCCAATACCGGCAAAACAGCAGGCCATAATTAAAAAGTCATGCACCGCAAAACCGACATAACCAATAGCCAATAGGATAATGATACCTACCCCACTAACCAAGCCGTTATAGCCATCGATCAAATTAAAAGCATTGCTCAAACCAGCCACTGCAAAGCACGTAAATAACATTGCCACCCAGGTGATGCTAAGCAAAAAATCTAAGCCGATGATTTGCACATTGATAATCCAGGCATTTAACAAATAGCCCGCTAAAGCTGCCGAGAAGAACGTGGCTGTTAAGCGCAGGCGCACGCTCACTGATTTAGTTAAATCTTCCGTCAAGCCAGCGGCAAAAGCAGGTAAGGCAGAGAGCAATACCAGCATACCCGACTGCCAGACTGCTTGATCGACCCAAAGACGCGACGATAGGCCAAAAAAGATCCCAACGATTATCGCAATACCACCAATACGCGGCGCAATATGTACATGAAATTTTTGCACCCCAAGCAAATCATGATCCCCCGAAAAGCGCCCATGCAAATGTTGGTATCGCAAAATGAGCATGCCGATCAGCGCGCTCGTGATAAATGAGATCAATAAAATCATCATAGTGGTGATCTCATTTATCTAAAAGAGTACTTAATTGCATTAAGAGGGGTATCACTGGAAGATATCTATATTAATTTTCGTGAGCGCGTTAAATACTGACCAAATAAAAAGTGACGCAAGATTCCCAAGCTTAAATAATTTAAAATTTTTGACTTGCTCCCTATTCGGCCTCGCATTTCTTCCACATCAAATCCCTTTATGCTCACTAACTGATGGCAAGAATCTTTCGTAAAAAATCGCAAGTGCGTCCGATCTAAAATGCCGCTATCGGTATATTGCCAGCGTCCGCGTATGATCAAATGAAAGAGCACCGATATATGACGGATATTGGGAATACTGCAAATGATGATGCCCCCAACGCGCAACTTTTGAGCCAATTGTGCAAGCACACTCCAAGGGTCCACTAAATGCTCCAATACATCCAAACATAAGATGCAGTCGAACGATTGATCTGCAACTTCATCTAAGGCGATTTCAACCGGACCGACAATGACTTGATCTAGTCTTGTTTTAGCGACCTTGGCGGTTTCTTCAAATAATTCAATACCGCTGACCCAATCACATAAACCACGCCCTTTCAGCATCACCCCAGTATTGCCGGTTGAGCAACCCACATCGAGCACGCGGCTATAAGGTCGATCAAATAAGGGCAAGATATCGGTACGCAAAGAAGCGCTATAGATTTCATGGCCGCCAGAATAGACTGGTTTCAAAGATTGCATCAAGTTTTCCAGGGATACATCATCGTCAGTGCACTTATAGGAACAGCATCGACTGTACGCGAAATATTGTACAAAGCAGCAAATAAAACACAAATGATGGCACCAATCAATGTGCCAATCGCAACGCCAATCGCACCAAACCAGTACGCTAGCGCAATGCTGCTGACTAAATTGACCACGCCCTCTAGTAGCGGCGACAAAATAATGCGGTGCTGAACATTGGCTGCAATAACGGCCAAAGAATATAAAAGTGTGATGAGGCGCAGACAAGTGGCGGCCAACAAAATGGGAAAGACCAGTTTAAATGTCGCCGCAGAGTCCTTTAATAGAACATCCCACAGCTCTGATGGCAACAAGATCAACACAATCAATAAACCACCAATGAGCAGTATTATTTTAGTTTGATAAGCCACAAAGATTTGCACAAATTTCCCATGGTTTGCTTTACCCAACTCTGCAGCAAAGCGTGGCAAACAAGGTCCAACCATTGCAGCAGCGCTGCCACTGACAAATGCCAAGAAAGACAGTGCAATGGCATATCCCGGCACGGCTGCAAAATTGGCTTTAGCCACAATCCATAAATCAAAACCAGAAACCATGAGGATGCCAATTTGCCAGACACTTAAACCATACATGCCTCGCAGATAGGATTTAGCTGTTGGCAAATGCCAATCTTTTAGGCTGAGGATGCGCAGCTGGTTTTGGGCAAAAAAGCGCCAGATTAAAAAGAGCAAGCCAGTGCCCATCACCACACAGTACAAGCTAGCCAATACATCGGGAGTAATGATTTTCCCAAGGCTGATGGCCCATAAAACGAGTGCGATAAAGCCCATTGAAATAATGGCTTTAAAAATGTTCTCCCACTCATAGCGCTGTTGACCCCCAAAGCAGCCAAAGAAAAATAAAGCAAATAGACCCAGACTCGCGGCCCCGCCCGTCTTCAGCCAGACCTGCTGTATCACCACGTTGTACTCAGCTTGGGCATGGGCAATCTGCGTGACAAATGGAGCGCTAATCAGCACAAAAATGAAGGCACTCGCTGATAATGCACCTACTATGACTAGTGCTGAAACGAGTTTGCGATGTAAGAGCCCATGCTCATCACATCCCAAATGAAGTGCAATCGCACGATTGAGTAATTGATGGATACCCAACCCAAACATGGGCACATACAGTGCCGCTTGAAATCCCAAAACCCAGACCGCATAATCGGCTTGACTTAAAACCCGATTCAGTAAAAATGGTAACACTAACACCATGCACGCCATGCTCGCGCCACCGGCGAGATTAAATAGAGCATTGATACGATGAGATCTAGATTTCACAGGGGTTTTGATGGGATAAGTACTCTCATACTAATGGAATCTGCACTAACAATGGCCCAGACTTTGCAAGTGCTCAAATGTGGATTACACTTTGCCACCAGAGTCATTCATTGGAGCGGAGAGAATATGGCAAATATCCCAAAAATTAAGTTACGCAATTCGGTCACCGAATGCGCTCAATCTTTACGCAAAGAAAATGTGGGCAAATATCACAACTACGGTATTGCTGATTGCCTCGTCTCGATTGCGGCTACCAAAACCCAATAAACCAGCAAGTTAGTCCTGTCCATAGTGCCAAGCACCGGACTAGGCCCTTATTTGGGGTGATTCGGGTAGGTCTTGCCAGTCATCCGGCTGTACAGCGCGCCTACTACTACCAATATCAGTGAATCGACCATCACCGGAAAGAAAGCATAGCGGTAATGCAAAACATGCCCTAGTACAGCAATGAGGGCTACAGCAGCTGCTGGGGGATGCAGGCAACGCAAAATAAACATACCCAAAATGGAAAGCCCTGCAGCAATCGGCATTGCCAATAATGGCTCGCTAATGAAGTTCGCGGCGCTAATGCCCACGAGGGCAGACAATGTATTTCCGGCAATCACAGCCCAAGGTTGAGCCATCGGACTGCTAGGCAAGGCAAATACTAAGAGCGCACTAGCCCCCAAAGAAGCCATGAGCCAATCATCAATGCCGCTTAACTCGCCAAGGTACTTGGCGATAGTGAGCACTAACATCAAACCCAAAAATGCCCCACAACTCGAGCGAAAACGCTCGGTCCAGGCAACGAAGGGTTGATCGCCCCCTAGGTAAAAGGCGTAGCGCTTGAGCAGATATTTGGCTGTATGTCTCATCTTTTATTTCTTTAATCGAAATTTAACTATTGGTTGCTTTTAACTATCAAGCCAATACAAAAATATGATTATTCGATAGCCTTGTTTTATTCATAATAACCCGGTGGTGAGTGTTTTTGCTCAGGCTTTAGACCGCTCACCCCAATCCATACAATTATTTTTAGGAGTCATTCATGGCTAAAACTGTAAAAGGCACAAAGACTGAACAGTCTTTGAAAGAAGCATTTGCTGGCGAATCTCAAGCAAATCGTCGTTATTTGTATTTCGCGAACCAAGCTGATATTGCTGGTGCAAATGATGTTGCAGCAGTGTTCCGCTCCACCGCTGAAGGTGAAACGGGTCACGCCCACGGTCACATGGAGTATTTAATTGAAGGTGGCGCTGGCGAACCCGGTACTGGTCTTCCTGCAAAAACCGTTGCTGAAGCTTTAAAAGCAGCGATTGCTGGTGAAACTCATGAGTACACCGACATGTACCCAGGCATGGCAAAGACAGCGCGTGATGAAGGCTTTGATGAAATCGCTGATTGGTTTGAAACCTTAGCAAAAGCTGAACGTAGCCACGCTAATAAGTTCACTAAAACTTTAGAAGCCCATTTGGCCGATGCGTAATTACTGATTATTTAATAGCTACCTCGCATCAATTGAAAAACCACCCGCATGCCGGGTGGTTTTTTATGATCATTAACCAGTGACAGTGCTCATACTGATTACTTACATTAGCTTTTGCCAGACAGAGAAATTTTCCAGTCGATTATCTTTACCAACGGATTCAAATTGGATCTGGGCTTTAAATCCTAGTAATGTTTGGCATGCGCGCATAAATTCTTTAAACGATTGTGAGTCCCAGACATGAGCATGTTCTCGACGCAGTCGATACCATGCCATTTTTTTAAAAAGCAATTCTGAGTCTTCTAGCTCTTTCACATTCAGGGCCGCCAATGCTAGATCATAGTAATGATCGTCACTCACTTGGGTGGTATGGGCTAAAAATTCAGCATATAGATGCTCAAAAGAAGTTAGTTTTCTAGGCTTATCGTAGGTAAAGTTTTTATCTGGGGCAGAAACTACAATATGACCACCAGGACGAACAACCCTAAAAAGTTCCTTGATGGTAAAAATGGGGTTAGCAACATGTTCAATGACATGATTGAGAACTACGAAGTCATAACTCTCATCCTTGATATTACTAAGGCCGGCTAAATCGAGATCGACGATGATACTAACTGGAACAAACTCCTTTGAATTGAGCTCTGGAAAAAGAGTGCTAGCTTCTGCTGCACTCATGGCATCAGCATATTCAACCTGACAATCTTTTGAAATCTTAGCTGGGTTATGCAGCGCGCCAATCTCTAATCCATTTCCCCTGAGAAGCTCATAGCCTTTGCTTCGATGGCGAAGGGCTAACCCAAGATGAACTCGCCGCGAAATGGAGAGATACCTTCTAACTCGAATTTTTATTTTTTCAAATACAAATTTCATGCTTAGATCATACTGGATTGAAAATCATTATCTGATCTCAATTTAATCAGGCCTTAAGAATTTGATATCTAATAAAAAAGTCACCCTAGGGTGACTTTTTTATTAGACAAGCAATATCGCTTAAGCCTTTTTAGCATAAGCAGAACACCAGCCTTTAGCAGAAACTTGCTTACCAGCAAACAGCGCGCAACCGCCAGCAGCAGAACCAGCAGCACCTTGATACAGAGCGCAGTTACCACAAGCTTGTGGAGCAGCGTATTTAGCGAACTTTGCCTTATCTACTTTAGATGCATCTGCTTTGTAACCCAATGCAGCAGCTTGTGGATCTGTTTCAGCAACCATCGCTTGAGCTTGTACTTTGCCATTGAGGGCTAAAGTAGCAGCACCAGCAGCGGACATGATCATAAATTGACGACGGGTAGATTTCATATAGACTCCAGTGGGTTAATTAATTAATACAAAGTAATTTCGTGATCTAGCATCATAGAACAGAAGAAATAAGTTCTCTACATCTAGCTTAAGTAGCTGATTTATATAGAGTATTAGTTGAGAATTGTTCTCAATCATTCATCTATCAAAAGATGGCTTGAGTGCTATATACAAGCACCAGATCGCTCCTAGCGCTTTTCCAGTAAGGAGAGAAACTCGCGTCGCAAATTAGGGTCTTTTAAGAATGCACCACGCATCACGCTGTTGACCATCTTGGAATCGCGATCTTTCACGCCACGCCACTGCATACAAAAGTGATCGGCGTCCATCACGATGGCTACGCCAATCGGTTTAATTTTTTTCTCTAGCATGTCAGCCAACTCGACGACTGCCTCTTCTTGAATTTGCGGACGACACATAACCCATTCGGTCAGGCGAGAATATTTTGATAAGCCAATCAAAGCAGAGTCTTTACTGGGCAATACCCCAATCCAAATGCGCCCCATGATAGGACACAGGTGATGGGAGCAAGCACTGCGAACTGTAATCGGGCCAATGATCATGAGTTCATTTAAGCGGCTCACGTTGGGAAATTTCGTTAAGGTAGGTTGCTCGACATAGCGGCCATTGAACACTTCTTGCACATACATCTTAGCAACCCGCTGACTCGTATTTTTAGTGTTGTGATCGCTACGAGTATCGATGACTAGACTTTCCAATACCGCCTGCACCTTTTCGGCAACCTCATCTACCAAACCTTCTAATTCCCCTGGCTTGATAAATGCTGCGATATTGTCATTGGCATGAAAGCGCACTTTTTGCGCCTCAATTCGCCGGCGAATCACGACTGACAAAGGCAGTCCCGCGTCCTCTTTTGCGGTGACGCTGGATGCAACTTTTTTCACGGCCGTCTTCTTTATGGCTATTTGTTTTAATATGATTTTTTTAGTGGTCATAAATGATTCTGAACTTGACTAAGACTGTTTTTATATTTGAAAAAAGATGGTTACAATACAGATAATTCCGCATAACCAAAAGATCGAGCGGGCTGTGGGCCAATTGGCAACATAGCACACCAAATACGCAATGCGTGCCAGCACAAAACCACTGGCTAGTAAATCCAATCTACCTTGTGGTGCATGCATGACAGTGGCAATGATGACCGCAGCAAAAAAGAGGGGTAGTGA
>Ga0214165_1001951_pt1 | contig 10367 bp, 20 predicted proteins | sample TroBogypolimnion_34_FD_153004 | JGI IMG/M metagenome (GOLD analysis project Ga0214165, IMG submission 153004) | Freshwater microbial communities from Trout Bog Lake, WI - Practice 03JUN2009 hypolimnion v3 | ecosystem: Environmental > Aquatic > Freshwater > Lake > Hypolimnion/Profundal zone ... | reverse complement strand
TCTAATATACTCATTTATTTTCCTTTTCACGAAATGCTAATTCTGATTCATAATCATACTTAGGTTCTAATTTTTTAGTTGGGACAATACGCTCTTCATATCTACCTTGGCCTGTATGAGTAGTTTCTTTTACCAATTCAGGTTCTTCTTCAACCAAAGCAATATTTTCTTTTTCAATTTCAATTCTATCCTCATCCAATTTTCTGGCCTTGGCTTTCATACTTTCAAACCATTTATTAGTTTCTTCAACTTCTTCATCGGTCGGTCCTACCACTTCTTCCCTTTGTTTTAAAGAGATGTTTGCTGCTATCAATAATAACACAGCTAGCGGGTCAAATACAACCATTATTATCATGATTACCAGTTTTACTGCCTTATCTATACCATTATCGGCATCACCGTAAATCAACTCTGCGACATATTTGATTGGTCCAACATCGGCAGTTAATTTAACATCCTCCCTCAATAGAGGTAACTTTCTTTTGGATATATCAGATAATTCTTTTTGAGTGGTTTGGATTTGACGATCCAACTTATCACTTGCCGTGGATGGATCTTTTGCACGAGCAATTAGGTAATCCAATCTATCTCTGGTAATCTTTTCTTGTACTGTAAGTGTTTTTAATTCCACATTATTTGCATTGGAATTTAAGGTAGAATCGATGTGTGCTTTGGCGAGAAAACCAAAAATGCCCATTGAAGTAATGAGCATAATAATTAATACTGCGCAAGTCAGGTAAGTTCGTAAAAGAAAGGGGGCTATCTTCCAATTACGATATAACCATGAAGCCGTAACCAACTTACTAACTTCCAACACGGAACCCATTAATACGACAGGCCAAAATGCACCCACGAAAATGGCAGCCAATCCAATAATTGAATAATAACCGGCAATGGCCGATAAAGCAATTGCACATAAAAATGTTAAGTATATCATTAGCTAAAGAAATCCTCTAGTGAACTCACCTTTTCGGTACTCCATTCCATACAATCAAGAATAACTTTAATAGGTTCTAAAAATGCTTTGCTAAACTGTAAGTCATAATCAATGTATTCTTGTAATCCAAACTCTTTTGGTAAACGACCAGGGAAAGAGATAACAGTATCCTTAAAAGGATTAGGCATTTTCAAATAAGTATATTTTAACTTTTCGCCTTCTTGTATTAATGGATACTTCTTAGTAAGATTCTTTTGTTTAAGATGATAATTATATAGAATAGCTCCTTTTACATGAATTGGTGTTCCCAATTTGTATAAAGAAAGTCCATCACTATATTTAGCTAACCCATTACAACCTCTAGGTGAGGAGATTTCTTCAGCAGGTAAACCCATAAAATCTATCTTTGCTTGTTGAATAAACTGATGAATATCTTCCTCTGTACCATTCATCATAATCGTGATTGCTTCTCTCATTTTCTCACGGATTGCTGCAGGAGTGGAAGATTTAATCATTTCCAATCCCATCACCTTCATTTGAGGTTCTTTGTATTGAACACCCTCATTGTTATATACATTGAGAATATAACGCTTCTTAGCAGTCCAAATGCCTTTATCAGAAAGTCCTTCTCGTTTCATCTCCATCTTTTGGTCGTATGCGTGGACATACTCAGCTAATTCAGTATAAGAAGTATCAATAAAAGGTTCAAGTTTCTCTTTACAGATTTTATCCATAAGAGAGATAACTTTTTGTTTATCTGATTTATCTTTAATAAACTTATCAACCAATTCACCCATACGGAGATAGATTGAATCTGTATCAGAAGCAATTACATAATCTTTATTTGTTTCTAGAAGTTTATTCATCCAAGCATTAATCTTGGCTTCAATCCAACGAATACTTAATTGGCCAGCAGTCGTGACCCCAAGAGCCATCCGCAAATCGTAGAAACGAAAATACTGAGAACCCAAAGCACCATAAGCAGAGTTGAGAGAAACTTTTTTCGCCAATTGGATGTTATTGTACTTGGCGATTCGCTTTTCGATTTCATACTTTTTCGAGTTGTCGGTTTCATGTTCATATTCCTGTTTTGCGGTTAACATCAACCGTTTAAATTTAGTCCTATCCGTATACATTTCTTCCATCATTTTAGGTAAGAAACCCATGATGTCGGTACGGAAGAATTGTCCGTTAGGAGTTAAAGTTGCACCTTGTAGTTTGGAAATATCAACAGATTTACTCAACATACTGTTTACATCAACACCTTGAGAAAGAATCTCACGCATTTCATCAGTATAGTTTTCTGGTTCAATCAAAGTTTCGGGGGAAATGTTATACTGCATCATAAGGTGGGGGTAAAGTGAATTTAGGTCAAAGCTAGCAACATAGTGGTGCATACCAACTTGCACTTCTTTAACATAGGCACCTTCAAACATTCCATCTTTTTCTTTGACGATTCTTGGTGGAACAATAATGTTTTTCTCAAAAAGGTAAGCATAAGTCATTGAATCCCACATACGAGTTTGAGCAAAGATATCCTCAAAGTTTGTTTTGGTATCGTATGCCAAGGTTACTCCCAATTCGAGCAACTTTAACTTTTCTTCCAACTTGATAATAATTTCCACATCTCGAATGTTGTATTCAATAAACTTTTGATAGTTTAATCGGTAAAGTGCATGTAGATTATCATATTCATCAAATGATATTTTACCCTCACCCAGTTCAACTTGAGCAATGGCATCTAAACGATAGGACTCTTGTGACTTTCCACCAGGAGCATACCATTTGTATAGTTCAATGTAATCTAGTGATTCAACACCCATGATATTATAGGCAATCATGGGTCGACCATTGATGACGGTCTTTCTTTCTCCAATATAATTCCATGGAGATAATTTCTTGGTTTCATCTTCACCAAGAATTTTACGGAAACGATTGATGATATAAGGTTCATCAAAGAACTTTGTATTCCAACCAGTCAGAATATCAGGACATTTCTTAGTCCACAAGGCCATGAATTGTTTACATAAAGAATATTCATCTCTACACTTCACATAGATTTCTTTGCCTTGGGTTTCATAGATGCCACAACCAAACACATAAGTTGGACCATTGAGATATTTGATACAGATTGCTGTGATAGGTTCGTTTGCTTCGTATGGATTAGGGAATCCATTTTCAGAACCCACCTCAATATCAATTACTCCGATAAGAACTTTATCAAAATCGTAATCAACCATATTTCTATGCTGATCCGCAATATACGCATACTCAAAACGAGTCTGGCCAAAAATTCTTGAAGCATTGGAAACCCCATCAAATTGTTTTATAAAATCTCTTGCACTACGAATATCACCAAAGATTTTTTGGTCGAGATAATCACCTTCGAGTGAGGTGAAGTTGGTAATTCTTTTGGAAGGTAGGTAAAGAGAAGGAGAATATTCGATTCTCTGTTTTACTCTTTTCCCGTCAATGATGCCACGATAAAGGATGTTGTTACCGAAACATTGTACATTAGTATAGAAGCTCAAGTTAACCTGTAATTAATTGTTTTTGTGGAGGTACGATTAGTCCAGAACCAAAGATTTGATTGTAATTAGTAATAAAATCTTCAGCTGGAATATAGGAGTATACTACATTCTTCTTAGCGATGGCAATGGTTGCCCCAGATTTTTGTTCACTATGAATTGGAAACGGAGAAAAACCAACACTCGGTTGGCCATCTTTACCACGAACAACTGCAATACCAACAGGATTAACAACAACAAATTCTGTTTCAGATTCGGATTCAATCTCACCTAGGAAATCTTCACCAGTAACTAATTTAAATGCTAAAATTTTCATAATAACTCCGAGTGGAAAGTGGAGCGGGATAAGAGAATCGAACTCTTGACCGAAGATTGGAAATCTGCTGTTTTACCATTAAACTAATCCCGCATAATGAATCATTATATACTAATAATGAATAGATGTAAAGCGATAAATAAATGTATACCAATAAAGGACCACAATGAAAAAAATACTCTTAGCCTTTTTTATTATGGTACCCATCTTGACTATTGCCAAAGGTGATAAAGGTAATGTCTTTAATAAACCTGTGCAATGTTTTTCTACTGAAGCAATTCTACATACAATTGATAAGGAATTTAAAGAGTCAGTAGTTTTCTTTTATCCTAATGAGATAACAAAAGGTAAAAGTGAAATTGTTATGTTTTCAAATAAAGAAAATGGAACTTGGACACTTATTGAAATATTCAAAGAAAATTCGTGTGTATTGGCTGTAGGTAGTGCACCAACAACTTAATATCCAGGCCAAACCACAAGGTTTCTAACCTTTTCTAATTCTTTTTGACGATATTGTTGTTCATCCAAAATTCTTTGGAATTCTTCATCCTCATGTTTGGCATCCTGATCCTTAGTGGGATTAGATTCATCAACACCTTTACCAACAATAGTGTAAATTTCAATTGGTGGAACTCCACCTTTTTCTTTTGGTTGCGTCATCTACCTCTCCCCGCTTTGCGTAATGGTTTAGCAGTTTTTGCTGCAATTGGACCTTTAGGTTTAATAGCAGATTTTGGACCTACATTTTTAATCATAGGTACATTGGGAATTTTTTTGGTGTTCGATTTAATTTCACTCATAATATCTCCTTGTTGGTTGCGGATCCTGGACTCGAACCAAGAACTGAGGATTATGAGTCCTCTGTGATTCCTTTTCACCAACCCGCTATAGAATTATATAGTCATTATTGAGAATACTGTTTTGTGTTTAAGAGAATTCAAACGACCCCGTAAGGGACTTTATCGTTATTATACTTCTCTCCTGTGTTCGTCATGCTGTGTTAGCATACAGCGTTCTCAGCTACCTGAGGATTACTACCAGGATAATGTTATTCCCTAACAGTTGGGATTGCTTACTCTTTTGCACACATTCTCAATAATGAATACTGGAGCGGTGGTCTGCTATGCTCAGATAATATAAGAGGGTATCTCACATCGTACTATTACACACCGCATTGTTACTTTTCTTTCTTTTGCTTGGCATAAATTCTATCAAGCATATCAAGCAATTCTTTTTTGGTCAACATTCTACCCCAAGAGGGAGTAGTATTTGCCTTGACTTCAGGAATAACTTTTACTTTTTTTGTCATATGTAATGATTATATACTACTTATACTACAAAGTCAATACTACTTTTGGTATATTTGGTGCCCCTTGATAGAATCGAACTAACAACTCAAGATTACAAATCTAGCATTATACCATTTAACTAAAGGGGCTTGGTGGGCCAAAATAGAATTGAACTATTACTCAACCGATTATGAGTCGGACGCTTTACCATTAAGCTATTGGCCCAAAATTGTATCCTATTATATACTAAACACTATTGAATTGTCAACAATAGGATACAATTTCTTAGCCTTCTCATTACGCCTTATTGCTTTGTTACTCTTACGATGACTCCCTGCTTTACGAAACAATGCCAATTTGACAAGATAGTTTCGAGGTTGGGGAGTATTTTTCTTTTTCATAATAACTCTCCTTTAAAAAATTTACTTTGTTACTAGACAAACTAATAATCCATTAGTAACACAACAAAACCATTATACACGAACCACAGGAAACCACAAGCACTAATTTTGGTAATGTTGTTTCCACACAACATGGCGTCCCGCTACGGAATCGAACCGCAACTAAGTGGTTTGGAATCACTTGTGCTACCACTACACCAGCAGGCCACGGAAAACAAAAAACCCTAGAGTATCAGTCTAGGGTTCGTATAAATCTATGTTACTTAAAAATTTACAAACGAACCCCACTACACCATGATCCTGATGTATAATTATTGGAGATTGTTATGTGTAAAATTTTCATTGTTCTATTATATAGGCTCTTTCCAACCCAATTCTTCTTTTTCAATTGCTCCATCAGGATTCTGAATACCATAAAATGTATCCCAAAGTTTTTCTTTGATGGCAAACTTTGCAAATAGTCCTACTTCTGTACCAAAGGCTTCTATTTCCCATGGTTGAACCCAATAATCCATATTATCAGAATCAACTTTTCTACCTTTCCAACGAGTTAAGGTTTCGTTGGTTTCATTATAAGCGTATTGCTTAATATGAGTCATTTCGTGAGCCAAACATTTTAGTATCTCTGCTGCACCAATATTTGGGTTTAGTTCGATTTCAAATTCTCTTGCTTTACGGCTTTCGTTATACTCCAATATCTGAGCATATCCATATACTGCTATTTTACTGTTGAATTTGATTCTTAGGTAGATGTTTTCCAACATTTTAGGTTTCATGAGTTCGTGAGCGTAGAATATCGCCGCTCTTTTAACATACGGACGGAAGTGCTGTTTATCGGGACAACCGACTATACTTAACTGCATTTTAGGTCTCTCCTTAATAAATTGACCCAATAATTGCATTTCTCCGTTACTGCTCACATACCTTATTTATCTAATTAGCATCTCGCCAAATCACTTGATGTTTGGTTTCACCAGGTGAAAAGAACAACTTTAATGTACTCAAAACGGTGTGTTCTGAGAAATCTTTACAGCTGAAAACATCAAGGTAGAGGTCTCCATTGTGGTCCAAGAAGTGTCCAATAATATTTGACGTTTCAATCAATTGTATCACAGTCCAGCCAGCTTTGTCTGTACCCTCCGCAAAATGTACCACTTGTGGTTCTCCGTATGGAGTCATTTCGATTAATCTTACCAGTTCTTTGGTAAAATGCTTAATATATTCTGGATCGTTTGCTCTTTGAATGTTGCATCCACGAGCATCAATAATTAGGTGCTTTCCCCAATGTTCCATGTTTTTCCTTTTTACAGTTATTTATGGTGGGCCTTGATGGACTTGAACCATCGACCCAACGATTATGAGTCGTTTGCTCTAACCAGCTGAGCTAAAGGCCCCTTGGATTTACCAACTGCCGTCATCAAACCATATACGAATGGTGATAGGTAATAGTTCTAGAATAAAAGCGTCTTGCTCCCACACCTCAGCATTACGATATAATTGGCAAGCAATTCTCCAATGAAAAGGATTTAATTTTAGTGTAATATTGCAACCAGAATATTTTAACCAATTCATTTTACGCCTTTCAATGTATATTCGGTAATCTTATCTTTTAACATTGAAGGTATATCAAGATAAGGCCATTCTAAGAAAAACGGACATCCATTTTCCCATTTGTTGCCATGAAAGAATTTTCTAGCAATTTTTAAATCTTCTTTACTACTAGGTTCAAACGCTCTGCGGTGATATAATTTAAACTGTTCTACCTTATTCACTTTACAACCTCCATATTATCTTTACGCATATAATGAATTACTTGATTTTCATCTTTATTTGGACTTTTTACAACAGGAATAAATGTAATACCATCAATCTCATTGGTTGCCCAATTTGTATAGGAATAGAAGATATCCATACCACCATTTTTGGCACGGAGTTTCAATAATTTTGATTTGATTTTGGGGTTCATAGTTCTCATAATATAAGTGTATTAGTATTTAATTTTTGTTCAAATTTCTTTAAAGTACGATTTTCGTTATGTTTCTTAGCAGAAATAAAGACTCTATCCACCTCTTTTGAAAACGGCAGCAACATTTGTTTTCCATTTGTTGGATACCTCATTGTTCTAAAAGGAAGTTTTAAACCTAGAGATTTCTCATAACTTTCTTTAATTTGAGCGACCAATTGTGGATAGAAAAAACAATTAGGATGCATATCAATACCTCGAACAGTTTCTTCACCAAATAATGTATTAATAACTAATGATTCTCTTTTGTTTTTTGGCTTGGTATTAGTTTCAACAGCAAACAAACTTTGAAATAACTGTTCATCATATTGAAACCATTCTCCACTAATACGAAGATGTTTAAATTTTTTGTGATATTGTTTTTCCAATACAAAACTATGTTCTTCCGAAGAACATTCAATAAAATGCATCAATCTTAGTTTATTAGGATTTCCGGTTTGGAGTTTATTAATCCTATCTTCCACATCATTTGCTTTACCAATTTTTAATGCCTTTGATTTTTGATCTAATAGAAAGTAGACACCAGTAATAATATTTTTCATAATATATCCATTATAACATAAAGAAAGGGGCCAGTCAAGGCCCCTTATTATTACCTACCGTTTGGGTAGTTTAATTCTTCCCATTCTTCATCGGTAACAGGCCACCAGTTTAGAATGTTCATCTTTGAAAATACCTCTTTTTGATTTCGTCAGCTTGTAGTTGTCTAGCCTCTTGGATAACTTCAATAACTGCCATAATGAATTTTTTGATATATTTCATTTTTTACCTGCACCAGTGTTCACAAACGCATACATCTTTTCTGCGGCAGATAGTACCTCATCAAGACCTGGGAATGTTGGCATACCAACCGTGGTAACGATTTGACCGGTTTTTTCATCACGCTTAGCACTCATTTCCCAACCGGCAAACTTAGAATGATATTCTTCCGTAATAAGGCCTTTGGCCATATCGAGGATGTCTGTGCGAATTTCATATCCGTTTTTGTTGAATTTTACTTCTGGCATTTTAGGAGTTTCGTAAGTCATTATTTTGCTCCTTTGTAAACTGTATCTTTGGCACTAGAAACCAGCGTTTGTGCAAGTGTTAGAGTTGTGTCAACCCAACCTAGATAAAACTTAGTTTGTGCTTCGATTAGTGTTACCAACTTTGTTTGAATTTCTTTGTCAATAACGAATGTATTAACGATTGTTTTTTTGCCACTTTGGATGGCATCGATTGCTTGATTGAACATTTTATTTCCTTTGTGTGTGTGTTTAAAATGTGACACCTACGGCATCACAAGTATATTTATAACATATTTCTACTACTTTGTCAATAGGCCCCTGGTTTTTTACCAATTGAATACTTGGCAACTAATTCCCAATCGTCTTTTTCCTTGTGGGAAAGTATCTTAATTTGAGAAAGGAAGATTGGTGGTGGGGTTTCAATCTGCTTAATATTTACCACCTTAATCAGACCCCAATCTTGCAATAACTTGGCAATAGCGTTCCTTCGAGATAAATCGTTTTCGGAGATGTCCGTTGGTTTTCCATCCAAAGCAAATAATTCTTTAAAGTGGACAATTGCGTAATGTCCACGTTTATGTAAAATATGACATGATTGGTACAGTATTCTGTCTTTTTTGGATGCCACTCCAATACGGGTAAGAGTTTCACGAACCTTTAAAAAATCATCTTTTTCATCGATTGTCACTTCAACACCATGACCTAAAAAAATATCAAATTCACTCATTTTTTATCCTTATTATTTTTGTGAAATATTCTTTTGTTCAAATTATTTTTCCATGGCAACATTTGTAGATTATTTTTAGAAGCACAATCTTCAACGGATACACCAGAACAAAAACATTCCGAAACACCTTTTATGTGGTCTAATTGATAGCCACCATCAGCACCACATAAAGTCCTTGGGAACTTTTCAGGATTGATTTCATTACTATATTTAGAATATTCCATTTCTGTCAAATAACGGACTTTCCTACAATATTTTTTATACTCATTGGTATTGTAGTTTCGTTTAATATTGAATTTTTTCAACCATCGATTCAATGAAGATATAGTTTTAATCTGTAAGTCTTGAATGATATCTCGGTTACTATAACCCTTATCGATCATTTCTTGTAACTTTTCTTCTTTCAAATCATATTTTCTATTATTACCACCACCTTGTGTTCGCCTCATTAATCCAAAATGGTCTATCCATTTTCTAACTCTTAATTTATTACAACCATAATAATCGCCTAATTCTTGTTGGCTCAAGGTTTCATAAAGTTTAGAAAATTCTTCTTTGTCTGGATATTGATTATATTTAATTTTGTTCGTCATATTTGAGCCTTTAAAGTATACCTATATTTATAATAATTATACTTTATAAAGAACTATTTTTTAACTCCACCCTTCTCTAACTTATTCTTTATTTCTTCCAGTTGTTCAATAGTAAGAATACGAAGTGCTTCTTTAGCTTTTTCATTTGAATAACCAAAATAAACTTTTACACATTCCAAATCTTTATCAGAATCTATTTTTTGCCATGGCTGAAATTTTCTTTTCATTGAGCGAATAGTACCAAGAAGATACTGGTATTGCATATCCGGATCTAATGAGGAGTTGATGTTCATCTCATTCACATAAAGCACGCAATCCATGTGATAGGACAAGGCTCGGTTGATTATGAAAGGCTTGTATTCCTTATAATCAATCTCGTCACGGAAGACACTTTTCTTGGTTTGAAGAATGGATGGTAAAATTTCTTTAAATAAGTCCGGCATTACTTGAACTCACAATCAACTATATAAAAACTAAAATTACTAAATATATATAACATAACAAAATACCTCATCATAATGAAAAATATACCATACACATACCTTA
>Ga0214165_1001950_pt1 | contig 10371 bp, 8 predicted proteins | sample TroBogypolimnion_34_FD_153004 | JGI IMG/M metagenome (GOLD analysis project Ga0214165, IMG submission 153004) | Freshwater microbial communities from Trout Bog Lake, WI - Practice 03JUN2009 hypolimnion v3 | ecosystem: Environmental > Aquatic > Freshwater > Lake > Hypolimnion/Profundal zone ... | reverse complement strand
ACTCTACCAGTGACTTTTAAACTAGCATCAGGAACACTGTTATCATTGATTGCATTTTGAATATTATCATCAGTATATCCACCTGCATATATAGGACGACCCGGAGTACTGATACCAAATACTCTACTAGGGCTTTCACGCTGGGAGCTTGAACCAATAGGACCCCTATCCGGATCTCTCAATAATCCTTGAGCATTATAAATCGCAGCTTGATAACTATGTACAGGTCTTGCTTGGTCGCTTAATACACCTGAGTTTGCATTCTTGTCGTTAGCGTTGTTTATTTCTCCAACCGGAAGACGCAATGCACCACCATAACTAGCACCCTCTTGATTGTTCAATATAACTTTATCTGCGGCACCAATAGCAGGCACCATATGATTAAGTCCTGGAATAGGAATGCAGCCAATGTAGTATCCAAAGTTAGGATCTCCATTAGCAAATATGCATAATACTTCTGTGCCTATGTCAGGAGGTGTCATCCACATGCCATAACTATGTGGATTACCAGCAAAACTTCCATTGTCATTTGTACTTGATTCATTCGGGGTATACCCAAAGAAAGGACTTAGATAACGAATGGGGCTTGACCAGTTAGCAGGAATATCTTCAGGATAAGCACCGTTCATTCGTTTCAACAATACACGAATCATACCTGTACGGGTAGGATCAATGTTGTGCTTTACAATACCAACAATGGGATGCGGGAATAAGTTTGCGCCACCTCTATCATCACTAAACTGTTTGGGTGCTCTATACTGATTGACTGTATCTTCTGGCATTAATATTCCTTATTTTGCAAAACGGTTAGTAGTTTTATTACTTGTATCATATTGTTTAGTGCTGCCACGACCACCACCTGGTTTTTGTGGTTTCACTGCTTTGTTTGCATTTTCATCTTCCGAATCCCGACTATTTCCACTTGAAACCACACTAGAAAACGGAGTATTATTAATATATGCTATATCAGCTTGTGTAGATGATGTAGATTGATTTGCCGGTTTAGCTGCCGGTGTTTCTCTTTGCGTTTCTTTAGTAGTATCACTTTTCGTTGAAAACGGTGGGATAATTGTTTTCAATTCTTGTGTAAACATTCCCCTGCTAAAATTACTCTTAAAGGATATAACCATATATATCATTCTATTTCCAGCTATAGCCTTTACTTCATTAGGATAGTCCCAAAAAACAATGTCATTATTTGGCTCTAATAGGCCTGAATTAATATTATAATCAGTGACTTGTCTGAATCCAATTTCAATAAAAACTTGGCCAGTTGCAGGATTCAGTGTATAATCATTTCCATACCACTGTTGTGCTACTAGGTTTTCTGCACCTGCTTCTGATGTAACTAGATAATCAGGATCACCTAAAATTTTAATATGTGCGTTTATCTGATCGCCCGGGCTATACAAAGCAGTTCTTACTGTATTGGGATTTTCTTTTGAATTAGGCAAAGAACCAACACCAGAAGCATCTGATACTGTTTTTTGACTTGTGGGCGCAACATCTTTGTTTGGCGTAGTAGCAGCTTCACTACTTGCGGCGCCTGTAGTAAAGTATAGCATGTTATATGTTTGCTCATACGACAAAATTTCAGTATTTTTTCCTGTGTACCAATAATCATAACGCTTAAATGCACCTTTATAAGATGTGGTAGTTTTGACTGCAGGTGAACGAACGTATGGTACTTCTTTTTGTTGTATCAAATAACGAATTTTATATGCAAAGTCATGTCGTTTATGGTCAAATTTCTTTTTAATAATTTGAGGTGTCACGTGATACCAGTACAAAGGTTTTGGTTTAGCGTTAGTTGAATATCCTTGTTCGGTAGATTTTGTTTTATCAATAATTTCTTTATCTACTACTTCCAATGCCTTAGATACAAAAGTACTTTGTGTGATAATTTGATCTATCACGCTCATAACTGTACTACCGGGTGCCAATTGAATTTGTCTTTTTTGCTTTACAACTTCAGATTTTGCACTGTCAGCAAGTCTAACATTAATATTCAATCCACTAATTACATCCGGCATTGGGGTTGAACTAATGACATAATGATTCTTATCTACAATATATTCATTACCTATTGTATTTGAATTTCCTACAAAGACATATTCATATTCATCTGGAATTTCTTGAGTTGCGCCTTTTTGTGACCCTGAAATAAGTTCCTGTTTTCTATTCATTGCTGCTGCAATTAAATCTAATGCAGTTTGTACAGTATCGGCGTTCACTGATGTTGCGTCTTCAATTATACCACGCTTTTGACCAAATGCCACTTGAAAGTTACTCATAGTAGCCTGTATGTCGTAGATAGCCATTTTGTTATCTAATTTAAATCCCATTTTAGTGATAGTTATTGGGAAAAGTCTTTCAAAAGCTGCACCGCCTGCTGCGCTTGATTGTGTTCCGTTAATGTCAGGTGGACCTGAAGTTATTTTGCCATCTGCATCATACCCGTAAAAATGCACAGCTAACAAGTAATCAACCATCAATGCTTCAATAGGTTGATCTAATGAACGTTGTATTTCTGATTTTTTTTGCATATCAATTGCAGCATTAATCAGATTAGTTGTAAAGCTAATACCGTAAGGTTCAAATATTTGAAACTTAAACTTGAATGATGTAGTTGAAACTTGATTGCCTTTTGGACTTACTACAGAATCAATTTCTAAATTGTCCATATACAAATCTAATCCAAAGTATGGACTTCTGTTCCCATCTATACTCTTAGTTATGCCACCGCTTTGGACTATCAAAGTCATTGATTTTAAATCCCATGTACCAGTCTGAGCAAACTGATTACCGTCTTCAGGGGTAATCATATATAATCCTAATCTATAAGTAGAACTACTATAAGTTGCTAATGGATTATGTTGACGCATTGTGGGACTAGAAGATCCATTAGAGTCACCGGTAACAATATTGTTATTATTATCAGACTGTGATTTTATTTTATCACCACTAGCATCATCGTCTGGTACTATTTGTCCAAACTCATTAACTGTTGTTGCCATATTATATTCCTAAAGCAGTTTGCAAGTTAGATAACTGAGGGATATAGATATTGATACCTTCAACAAAATCAAAAACTGGATCTTTAAGTTTATTAGGATTGCGTTGAGCAAATACCCACCACAGTCTACTGTCATTATATAAGTCATACGCCAATAGGTCAGGGCGTAAATGATATGTTGATGTGATTCCCCATAGTGTATCAGACGTATCTACTGGAATATCAACGTTAATCATAATGTCTAAAAATTGCCCATTGTAAATTTCTGAATTGTGATATGGACTTGTTTGTGGATAATTCATTACCAAATACCTCCTGCACCTCGATTGTTCCCTAACAATAATTTTCCTGTTGCATAATCTGCAAGACTAAAATTATTTGATATATCATTTCTTGTTACTACTGGTAAACAATTTATAGATAATTGAATTTTAGTAGGAACATATGTTGTTTCACCTATTGTTGATAGATTAAAAGTAGGTTGACTTGGTGCTCCACCTGGATTTAATTTAGATCCAAACAACCTATTTTTTACATAGTCTATGCCCGGATTATATGAAGCTTTGGGTGCGTTTCCTGAAGACAATGATGCACTAGTGTTAAAGGAAGCCCTGATGTAGTCTACATCATTAGGTAAACTATATGTGAATGAACTAATCAACATAGGGTGGTTGTTGAATTGATACTGGCCGTACCCAGAAAGATATACTAACGGAGGAGGAGTACCAGCAGATACACCCCCTTTAATACCATCTTGACCATAGAACATTTTAGTAGCAGATTTAAAGAAATGAATTACTGCTAACAAATAATTTGCTTCAGCGTTATCTTGTGCGGTGAAGTCACAACTGATACTTATATCATCAACATTACTGTTTCTATAGAAAAACATTTTATAGTTTGAATGTGTCAAGTCAGCAGGATCATAGTTTGCACGATATGCTGTTTGAATGGTAGGAGTATACGGGAATACTACACCATCAGTATATTGCAAAGGCCACAATATATCGCTAGAAGTTGCAGCATTATACAAATACTTTGAACCTTTAGCTAAACTAAGTTTAACTCTCCAATCAGTTACAGGAGTTGCCGCATTAGCTTTTTGTTTGATAGAAGTTGTACTAATAGATGTTGTATTAGTGTTTGACCCATCAGTGTATACTGGTTGCCCCACTGAGTTGAACGTTTGGTTACCATTACTATCAGTAACCAAAGTTGATCCGTCACCAAATGTTTGAATACTTGAACCATCATCAAATGTCTGTGTAGATACAACTATGTTTCGTTGCTCTTGTACCTTAAATTCTGACTGTACTTGAGATAAAGAAGTAAAAGTTTGTGTCTTGTCTGGGTTGGTTACCAATACTGATCCATCACCAAAAGTTTCTATCAATGTACCGTCTGCTTCTGTTTGAGAATTGACGATGATATCCTGTTGTGTATGAGAATTCTGTTGTGTGGTAACCGTAGTTGGGGCTAGTGCCTCTTGAACCGTTGCAGGCTGGCTTACTGCCCCGTTCGTTATAGCCGATAATATTGAAGCATTTGTGTTTGCTTGTTCGGCGGCGGGGTCTGAATTTGATACTGTTGGATCTGCCATGGTGAATATACCTTTACTAAATATATTTATCGCATCAAAAAACCCCCATTTTTACCGTAATCTGTTGCATTTTTGCAACGAAAGTATTACAATATCTAGATCATAATAACGGAGAAATATGAGCCTCATACCACACAAAAAGCCGGTTAACTACCTTAACAACAAAGACATTTTAAAAGAGATTCACACGAGCAAAAACGCATATTGTTTATTCAAAGATCCAACCGATCATAGATACGACTATATTGTTGATATGCCAACTGAAACGCTTGAAAAGAGTTTTGAACATATGCAGAAACCTGAAATTATTCAGGAAGCAAAAGAAACTCGTGCTACTCGGCTAAGCGTTGAAAGTGGGACTAAAGTAAACCCAGAAGATATCAAAGACACTGATTTGGTATTTCGTGTCATGACTTGGGATCATATTCCAGTTGCACCCAAAGCACCACGTAAAGTTGACAAAAAGAAAACAGCAAAAGATATCTTTTCGTTTGAAGAAGATCCAGATGAAATCTTTTCTGACCTAGAAGACACAACTACCAAACAAGAAATTGACGACATGGTTCATGTCAAAGTAAACTTCCCACCATTTCAACATTTCAAGTTTACCCGCGGTGGCAACATCAAATGTGTGGGCAAAAGTCATTGGATCGGTGATTTAAAAGGCGGCGAGTTCAGCAAGGATCACGGACAAATCACCAACAAACTAGCACGTATGTACATTATGATGTGTGAGAAATATGCTATGAAATTTAACTGGCGTGGATACACATACAACGATGAAATGCGTAACAGCGCCATTCTACAGCTTACGTATGTCGGCTTACGCTTTAACGAAGCTAAATCGGCTAATCCATTCGCTTACTATACAGCAGCTATCACAAACAGTTTCTGCCGTGTGTTGAACTCAGAAAAACGTAACCAGAACATTCGTGACGATATCTTAGAACTAAACGGGCTTAATCCAAGTTGGACTCGTCAAGGTATCACTGCTGGTTCATACGAAGAATAAATTTAACCATAGGGATTGCTTTTGTAGTCCCTATTCCTTTATACTAACACTTATGAGTAACCTTTTTAAGAAAGCTGCTGTCTTCACCGATATTCATTTTGGTTTGAAGTCAAATAGCCTAGTACATAACACCGACTGTTCCAATTTTGTAGATTGGTTCATACAAGAAGCTAAAAAAGAAAATTGCGAGACTTGTTTTTTCTTGGGTGACTGGAATCATCATCGTGCAAGTATCAACATTCACACACTTCAATTTGGTTTACAAGCATTAGAGAAATTAAACAATGCATTTGATACTGTATATTTTATCCCCGGTAATCACGACTTATATTATCGTGATCGCCGTGATATTCATTCTGTTGAATGGGCAAAACATCTACCAAACGTTAAAATTATTAATGAGTTCTTCAGTGAGGGTAACGTAGCAATCGCACCATGGCTTGTACAAGAAGATTACAAGAAATTGCAAAAACTCAAAGGCAAATATTTGTTTGGTCATTTTGAGTTACCACACTTCTACATGAACGCTATGGTTGAGATGCCAGATCACGGTGAACTTAACACTGACCACGTGAGTGGTTTTGATAAAGTCTTTAGTGGTCATTTTCATAAACGACAAGCAAAGAAAAACATTTGGTATATTGGCAATGCATTCCCTCATAACTATGCTGATGCAGGTGATGACCAACGTGGCATGATGATACTTGAATGGGATAGTGAGCCAGAGTTTCGTAGTTGGCCTGGACAACCATTGTTCAGAGTCTATAAGTTATCAGAGATACTTGAGAACCCACAGGGTTTATTATTACCTGATAGTCATGTTAGAGTACATCTTGACATTGATATCAGTTATGAAGAAGCAAACTTTATTCGTGAAACACTTATTCCCGAACACAAATTGCGTGAAATGGCATTGATACCTATGAAGGTTGAACAAGCTGAACAACAAGGTCCCGACGGGTTACACTTTGAAAGTGTAGATCAAATCGTCATCGACCAAATTAATAGTATTGAGTCAAACAGTTTTGACAAAAAGATTTTACTAGATATTTACAACACACTATGAACAAACCAACATGGTGTTTCAAACCAGTAACAAACATAAAAAACCTTGATGATATTCAACTAGAATTGCGTCAATATATGGTTATGGTTAATCCTGATCCAGAGACTTGGATACCTAAAACTAAATATATTCCAAAGAAACACATAGAACAACATACTCCTTTATTTGTTGAGTATCTTAAATCATTAGGAATCTATGATAGATGGTCATATTCTTTGATGATATATACCAACAACGGGGAAACGCTACCTATTCATGTTGATAGTACTGCATGGCAAATACGTTCGTTTTCATTGAACATCCCTACATTGAATTGTGCTAACACATTCACTACATTCTATGATGCGGAGATCATATCTGATGCCGATCAATCTTCTTTGCAGAATAACACATATGTTGATACAAATTTAACAAACGGCAATAGCCCTGCAAGATTTGTTAAAGAAGGATGTACTCCTGTAGAAATTGCTAGAATGGATAGCAATCAACCTGCATGGATAAACTACGGCATACCACATACGCCTATTGCGTATCACAATTTACCCAGAGGGGTATTCAGCAGTAGATTTGAACCTGAATTACATGATATAATTGACAACCTATGATCCTACTTAAAAACATAACATTACGAAACTTTCTATCAATCGGTGCAGTAACACAAGCAGTTGACTTTAATAAACAAGAACTGACACTTATTCTAGGTGAGAACTTAGACTTAGGCGGCGATGGCGCTCGTAATGGTACGGGTAAGACAACATTGATTCAGGGATTAAGTTACGCCCTTTTTGGCGTTCCTATCAATGACATTCGTAAAGATAACCTAGTCAATAGAACCAATGCTAAAAACATGATGGTTACATTAGAGTTTAGTGTGAATGGCATTGAGTATAAGATTGAGCGTGGTCGCAAGCCCAATGTTCTTAAGTTCTATGTCAATAACAATTTGAAAAAGACTGATGATGCACAAGGTGAGAACAAAGAAACTCAAGCAGAAATTGAGCGTATCATCCACATGAGTAGTGAAATGTTCAAGCATATTGTTGTGTTGAACACATACAGTCAACCATTCTTAGCGTTGAAAAATAATGAGCAACGTGAAATTATTGAGCAGTTGCTTGGTATCACTATGCTAAGTGAGAAGGCTGATGTAGTTAAAGAATTAATGAAGAATGTCAAGGATGACATTCAAGTTGAAGAATTCAAAGTCAAAGCAATTGAAGAAGCCAACAAGCGTGTCAAAGAACAGATTGAAAGTTTGAAACGCAGACGTGGTCTTTGGAAAGCAAAGTATGATAGCGATATTGCGTTCCTTGCTGACACATATGAATCACTAAGCAAAATTGACATTGAAAAAGAGTTACTAGCGCACAAAGACTTAGTGATCTGGAATCAAAAGAAAACTGCATATGATTCACGCAATAGATTGCTTGCATTCCAAACAGAGTGGCAAGATCGCCACACTAAAGATATTGAAGGTCTAGAAAAGCAACTAACTAAACTTGAAACAATTGACATTGTTGAGGAAATGAACGCACATCGTCAATTTTCTGAGTATGCTATCAAAAGTAAAGAACTTGAAGACAAGAACAAAGAATTAGCTCGGTTGACGAAAGACATTGACAAAGAGACTAAACTAATTCAAAAATTAACAAGTGAGATTGCTACATTGCATGACCACAAGTGTTATGCATGTGGACAAGAGTTCCATGATGAACAGCATCAAAAAGTCTTGAATGACAAGGAACAGATGTTGGAAGATGCACAGTCACATGCTACTATACTATTGAATCAATACAATGAATTGAACGATAAAGAAATTATTGTCGGTAACAAGCCCAAGACATTCTATAAAACAGAAGCAGAAGCAATTCGTCACGGTAGCGAAGCAAGTAACTTACAAAACAAGATACTAGAAAAACAAAAAGAAGTTGATCCTTATGCAAAACAGTTGTTGGATCATCCTGAAGTTGTACTAGGCACACAACCTAAAACAATTTATGATACAGAAGAAAAGGCAGTTGAGCATCGTAGCAAACTAGCGAGTGTTGAAAAACAATTAGAAGACAAAGCAGTTGAAACTGATCCATATACTGAGCAAATCACTGAAATGGAAAGTGATGCACTACAAACAGTTGACTTTAACAAAATCAATGAGTTAACCAAGAAACTAGAACATCAAAAGTTCTTGCTTGACTTATTGACCAGCAAAGATAGTTTTGTTCGTAAAAAGATTATTGACCAAAACTTGAGTTATCTAAACAATCGTTTGACGCATTACCTAGACAAGATCGGGTTACCTCACAATGTTGTATTCAAAAATGATTTACAAGTTGAGATTACAGAACTAGGACGTGAGTTAGACTTTGACAATTTAAGCCGCGGTGAGCGCAATCGTTTGATCTTAGGATTAAGTTTCGCTTTCCGTGATGTTTGGGAAAGTTTATATGTTCCTATCAACACATTGTTCATTGACGAGTTAATTGACTCAGGACTTGATACAATGGGCGTTGAAAACAGTATTGCTATCTTAAAAGACATGAGTAGAACTAGACAAAAGAGTATTTGGCTAGTTTCACATCGTGAGGAACTTGCAGGTCGTGTTCCTAGCGTACTGAAAGTAGTAAAAGAGAACGGTTTTACAAATTACGCTACATCAACCGATATAGAATAAATCACCTTATCAAAAAAGTTTGGTTGCGATCAGGAACTGATAAGTAGAATACACAAAGATATTAATTTATACAAAGAGGCATTGAATGAGTGGATCAAAAAGTAAAAATAAAGGCAACGCATTTGAACGTGAGGTTGCTAACTTTTTATCTAAAACTTATGGTGAGTCTTTTGTTAGAGCTGCACACAGCGGTGCATTTATCGGTGGGACAAACAATCGCCGAAAAGAATATCTAAGTGAGAATCAAGTTAAATCATTTAAAGGTGATATCATTCCACCTGATGATTGGAAGCATTTCAATGCTGAAGCGAAAAGCTATGCTGACTTTCCGTGGCACTTGACCCTTACTGGGGAGTGTAAACAACTTGATTCGTGGCTAGAGCAACTACTTGATGTAGAAGACGAAGGCGATTTAAATCTTCTTTTTATGAAGTTTAATCGTAAAGGTCAATATGTCGCAGTTCAAGGCAAATTAACATGGAAGGCAGATTCATGCATTCTATATAGTAGCAAGACATGGGGCGATTGGATCATTGTAGAGCATTCTAACTTTTTCAAAAATAATACAGATTTAGTAAAATCATATTCACAGACACCAAGTCAAAAACAAAATAATTAATACACAGAACCCTTAACTAGTTGACTGAGTTTGTCAGTCCTCCTTGAGATTGCTTTGAAAGTTACAAGCCGTCAGATTCTGGAGAAGAGCACATGATCTTTTGATTGTGTGGAACACCGAGAGAGCAATCGAGTAAACAGCGAACTCTCAATGAGTCTATACCTACTTTGTTTTGATGGTATAGAACATGCGTTGCAGAATGAAACACTAAACCGTGCGTATATTCAACTACAGACCATAAACCTTATAGGGCAACCGGTGGCGTATATTTGCTTAATCAAGTTGGCAGAATATACGGGTATAAACAACGTGGGAGACGGGCATGGCAAGTTAATCCAATGGTAGTGCTTGAACAGCACTACCATGGCTTCTAAGCGGCAAGTGTAT
>Ga0214165_1001945_pt1 | contig 10419 bp, 11 predicted proteins | sample TroBogypolimnion_34_FD_153004 | JGI IMG/M metagenome (GOLD analysis project Ga0214165, IMG submission 153004) | Freshwater microbial communities from Trout Bog Lake, WI - Practice 03JUN2009 hypolimnion v3 | ecosystem: Environmental > Aquatic > Freshwater > Lake > Hypolimnion/Profundal zone ... | reverse complement strand
ACAAGTTTTAGCCCATGCTGGGCACACTAGGGGCGTATTGCATACGCCCTTATAAAATACGCTCCATTGCAGGCCTGTCGCGACAAATCCAGCCAAGATAAAAATTGTAGGCTGGGATGGAGCGTAGCGTAATCCCAGCATTCGAAGTCCCTAGCGCTGGGATTCGTGCCTCATCCCAGCCTACATAAATATCTATTATTCCCAATTAGTACTGAGGTTTGTCATTAAATAATAAGTTATCTAAGCCACCCAATCCTCTATTTTTAATCCCACAATACGTTCAAACTCTCGTACATTATGCGTAACCAGCATAGCGTTTTTCGATAGTGCATGACAGGCAATCCAAAGGTCATTGGCACCAATTGGAGTGCCTGCTGTTTTTAACAACGTAAACTGTGTAGCGTAATGTTGGCATAGACTAGTATCGGTGTCGTATTGAACTGGAATGATCTGGGTCAACTGATACAACTGGCTTATCACCTGAGTTTTACGTGTGCTTCGCTCTGCTCCCTTGAGTAATTCGGCATAAGTGAAAAAAGACATGCACAGCACTGATTCTTTATCTAGCGCGTTGATGCGTTCGGCAACAGCGGGTGGTTTGTTTTTAAGCAAATAGATGAGAATATTGGTGTCCAACATGTAAATCATAAGGACTCGCGATCCTGCATGACCTGCTGTTGCTGATAATCTTGTTCAAGCTGACTAACAAAATCATCATCAAATCCGTTTAGGGCCGCCAGTAAAGCCATGCCACGATTAAGCGGCAGCGGATGAATAACCAAATCACCGTTAGCATTTTGACTAATTTCAACCTGAGTTACATCCAGTCGGAATTCTTGCGGAATACGTACAGCTTGGCTGTTGCCGTTTTTAAAAATGCGTGTGGTTAAAGTTGCCATAGATCACCCCCAATGTATGTACACAAGCGTGTGTATTGTAATTTTAGACCTATCACCTTGCAAGTGATCATTTATCCAATATCGCCGTAAAGCCGAACACATGGGCTTTATTGTAGGGGTGCCCCGTATATAGTCGACAATCATTTTAACTATGCGAATTATTGTTAACGACATCAAATTACGCGGCTGTGCACAGACACAAAAGCTATTACCCGATATTTATCCTGCCACAGAAGACGATTGGCACAGCGAATATTGGTACCGATACTTTCAATAAAAAGGCTCTATGTGAATCGTTGTGGGTAAACCGTCATTCCGGCAAGGACTGTCGCGTTTTTCAGGTACTTAGTGTGTGTATTTGTCGGTCTTATTTTTATAAGACCCACTATAAATCACATAGAGCCAAAAGTAATGTCTCAATGATGCTGTCACGACTTGAAAACAAAAACACTTTAATAAGTTATACTGAGCACAAAATAATTGCTTAATCGCCGTATTGGAGAGGAATAATGACTACTATAACTTTTGATACCCATAAATTCATTCGCACTCTAAAAGAGGCGGGTGTACCAGAAAGCCAAGCGGAAGCGTTCTCTGACGCATTTAAAGAGGCTCAAGGTGAGGCAGAATTAGCAACGCAACATGATATTACCGATGTGCGCAGAGACATTTCCGACTTACGTAGAGATATGGATACCCGTCTTATCCAGCTTGAGCAAAGACTCATTATCAAGCTTGGCACTCTGATTGCTTTTGCCATTGGTGTCGTTGCCGTGTTGGTTAAATTATTATGAATACCCTAACTTTTGATACGCAAGAAGCTGTTATTAAAATAAAAAATCTTTATAAAAATCTTCGTGCAAGCTGTCATCAAAGTTTTCTGGCACGTCAAACGCACCTTCTAATGTCCCTAATATCACGTTATTATGTTTTTCAATCGGAACAAGCGCGACCAGGACTTTACCTCCTCGCGCTAAAATAACTTCTTCACCTGCCAAGGTTTTTTCGACATAGTGAGCTAAATGGGCTTGGGCTTCGTGCATATTGACTTGCATGGCGCTCTCCAGTTTGATTTATTTTGTAGATACAGCTTACGTTATCGCTGACCCAACCTCTAACTTAAAATCCATCTATTTGCTTTCAGACTAAGCCATCAAGTGATTTTAACTCATAACTGCCATCGGTATTAACCGTCAATGATTGATGTACCTTAGCAGATGAATATTGCCCAGCTTTGGAATTATGTTGCCACCATATAACTCTTTTAACGCCGTTATCACCGTATCTTCTTTGGATTTAAAGTGTCCCACGGTTAGCGCTTCATTTATTAAATCATCATCAATGGCAAGATTTGTAATCATTAGTTTTATCCTCTAACACGTTAAGCGTTGAAATTCTCTATGGCACCCGCCAGCGTTTGTGCGGCTTCTGCATCAACTTCCCAATGCAGCATATGATCAATATGTGCAAGGCAATTTAAGTAACGCAAGATTTCCATGATCTTTTTACGATTGCCCCAGTAATCGGTGACTTCCGCAACAAGGTAATTTACACCTTCTCGGGCATTTTCTTTAGTGACAGTTTCATGCAAGGCAAACAGCACATGACGCATTAAGGTACCGGCAAAATTATCACCACCCAAATTAGAGCGCTTAAACTCAGTGCCAGTTTTAAAGCGTACTTCATTAGCTTTAGTCTTGGCAAACATAAAGGTGTATTCACGCACACCAAAGCCTTTAGCAAGTTCTTGATACGCACCGGCACGCAATTCACCGTGCTTTTCCAGCTCCAGACCTTTTAAATAAAAGCGTTCCGTAGCCGCTAAGCCTTTCCATTGAAACTCATCAAAACCTGCGGGAATAAGATGATTACAGGCAATTTCAACGGCCTGATCTATTAGTTTTTCAAACGAGGACTTTTGGTTTTTTTGCCTTTCCCGATATAGCTCGTTCTCAATATTAATACCTTCAATGGAAGCATACTGAGTCATGACTCTAAGCGCTGCGGCATAAGCGGCTAATTGATAATCGGTGTCGCCGAAGTTAGGTAGCTCTTTATCATCCAAGGCCAACATATCGTCAAGCTGCGCGCGGACTTCATCCTCAATTAAACTGGGTAGTTCATCAGGGAAAACTTCTTCATGATGAGTGCGCTTTCGTAGCACCAGTAATACCGTGCCTTGTACGTAATTGCCTTTTTTAAGAGCAGAAGACGTTTCGGTTGATATAGTCCAGGCAGCACTGACATGAAGGCCAGCAGCCCATAAGATCATACCTAAATCCGCCCAGACTGAGGGATCTTGATGAGTAAATTGCACCATTTGCAGGCCATTTTCCGGCATATTTATAACTAAGTTTTTATAAATATCTACCATTGAATGTTTAAAATCGTTTCCTGAGCCTTTAACCGCTAAGGTGGCTTTTGTTGAGGAAGACCATTTTGAAAAAACGTTTGATATGTTTTTTTCAATCCATGATAAAGGAAATTCGGTCAGCTCATGATAATGGACAGCATCGGCATAGGGTGGATCTGTTATCCATATATCGTTAATACAATTCACAGACCTTGCGTCAATTGTCTCAACAAAGCTTTTTTCTGTTGTTACTGATTCCGGAAATTGAATAAACCAAGATCGACTAAGCGCAGATAAACCTCTGGATGCGAAGTTATACATGGTATTTAAAGCTTGGTTACTAAAGGTTTGAGCCACTTTTTCATTTGCAGGACTTGAATCCCATCGACATAGACGGCTGCTCCAGTCAGCACATCGACTTACCCCAAGTAATCCAGCAGCCTTTTCCTCTGGAAGGTTAAAGTTTATATTAGCAAATTCATTAAACCAGCCAGTAATCAATAACTGTCTAGGCGTAAACAAATGATGCCAATAACTCCAGCCTCTTTCTCTAATAGGCTGTTCAGTGTTATAACCGCCACGTTCAATTTTTCGACTAGGGATAAAGCCCTTTTTTTGCCAGTCGATAAATCTTACTTTTAATAACTCCAGAGTTTGTTGTTCTCGTTGTAAATCATCTTCCCTAACTTTACAATAATGGTGTCGTTTTTTGTCTACTACTTCACCTCTAGCATTGGTTCCAATATAGGTTTCTACCCAACGCACACAATAAAGCCGTTCTTGTAGGGTATCACTAGGACGCGGAACTAAATCATCATTTTCCCAAAGGCGCAAACCAGAAACAGTTTTACCATCACACTTTTTATCGCCACGTATTTCTGAAATAGAAAAACTTTCACCCGTTTCAGGGCAAACCATACGACCTTTTTGAATAGTGCCATTTTTTGCTTTAGCGAAAGTTTCTTTATCAGCATTTACGGCTATTTCAATATCATAGCGTTTATTGATCGGGTCAGGTTTAAGCACAGCACAGACTTTATTTTTTTCGCTAATGATCCAACTGGTGGCTAACGGCAATAAAAAACCGCTAGAAGGACATATGACTTCCACGCAATAGAGATAAGCATCTGCCCTCCAGTCCTGTTTATTATGCTCAATACCCCATTCAATAATTTGTTTATTGGCAGCATCGAAAGCAGCATTTTGCGCTGTCTGTACTTTTGCCTGAACTTCCTTACCGGCGCCGATCAGGTGAATACTGGCCCAGGTCAGTAAAGCAGCGACCGGATTAAGGTCTGAACCATAAGCTTCACAACCCAGTCGGGCTGCTTCAAAAGGAATCGAACCACCTCCACAAAATGCATCACCAACTCTTGGCGTATGCTCAAAACGCATCTTGCCAAGTTGCTCTATCAATTGTTGAATGTTGTTTGCTGTAGTACCTAAGTGCAAGTTAATGTCTTGCCATGCGGCTTCGCTTGGACCTTCGATTTGCTCAGGACGATCACAGAATTCCAGCTTTTCGTCATAACTTAAATGGTCAAAATAGCGGCGAGTGACCTCATCTTTTATTGCTTGTTCTAAGCCTCTTATCCAACGCACACCACCGCGACCATTATAATCAAAGAATAGCTCTGTCTCCTCTCCCGGCAACCACTCGGCTATTGTTTTTACTGGAATTGGTTTAGTACAACGTTGCCACAAGCCATCAACATCCATTGTCAGTATTTTTAAAAATATGTCTCGATCTTTGTGAGGATTACTACTTGCAGGCATTAGCATGCCCAGAATAGAGGCACGAATTAATATTAACGGTTTACGCCCCCACCATTTACCAAGTCCGGTTAATGTTTGGCTATAGTTTGCTTTACGCTCTTTATAGGATTCTTTGGATATTAAGGAGACAGGAAACTGCGTTTCAATAAAGGTTTTATCGTTTGGTTGCATGGTGGGGTAAAGGTAAAGTTTTGTTAAAGATCAGCTTAGAGATACCCTAAACAGACAGAAGTCTATTCGGTTATTGCCAAAGTTGATTATGCAAAGGGCGAATTTGATTGATGACTGAAAAGTCCCTATCGTTATGCAACAGTAATAACTTGTTTTCTAACGCAAGTTGAGCAATACAACAATCAATAGGGCTGCGTACCGTTAAGCCTAGCCGTCGCAATTCAAAATAAATCCGCGCTGCTGCCTGCCAGGTTGATTCTGATACTTCGATATATGTTTGGTCTTGAAGGTGACTAGACAATAATAACCATTCTTTATCATCCCGACAGCCTTGCAGAAGTTCTAATTGGTTAAAGCGAGTTAAAACAACATCACGACCGTCTAACCAGTTTTGCACCCGTTCTGCTTCGATACCACTTTTATCTTTAAAAATCTTAATCCAGACAGAGGTATCAATCAAAATCATGGCGCATACTTCTAGCTGCTTTATAATCAAAATCGTCTCTAAATTCTAATTGTCCAGCCAATTTGAACAAGTCCTTTTTTTTACGATTTTGCACCAACTCTTTTAAAGCCAGATTAACTAACTCTCGACGGGTATGAATACCGGTCAATTTGATTGCTTCATTTATTAAATTATCATCTAAGACAATATTGGTACGCATAGTAGTTTAACCCGTGGTGTATGTTGATACACATCATACAAGTATTTGAGATATTTTTCGACTTGTACCATTAGAATTTCAGTGTTTATAGATGCCCCCGAATACCGCCATTCCTGCTGGAATGACGGACATGGCTACAAAGGCATCATTTTTACATTTTTCCTGACATTAACGACAGCTCAAACTCAGCCTTGCGATTACGCAACACGCCTTCCATGACTGGATTTTCTGTTAACGCAAAACGCACGGCTTTACGCCAACCTTTATTGCGGCCATTAAGTGCATGACCTGTGGCGGCATTGGTCATGGTATAAAGCCACCAGCGTTCTTCAGGCACCAAACCCAGCCAATTATGAACGGCGGTGATTGATAATTCTGGATCTGCATCCTCCAAGCCCCAAGCTAATAAAGTAAGCTCTTTACCTAGCGTTCTATCAACAGGTATTTGACCTTTTTTAAGCCACTGACCCGTTTTTACGCCTAAGTTACGTAAGCGCCGATTAAACTCCGCTTTAACATGCTGTTCTATCTGCTCCCAAGTATTACGGTTTAAAACGGCCTTTAATTGGGCATCCACATCATTAAACGTAGGTGTTGTTTCTTGACCTTTTTCGGGTTTAATCCAATGAAAATGCTCAGAAATAAGTACCTTAGAGTCCTTGGCTTTTGAGGTGGGTACTGTAACAATAAAACAATGTTCCGTTTGCTCGGGATCAAAACCAAAACCTAAAGGCTGCGATTTCTTTATTGCTGTACTCATTGACGTATTTCGCCAGGATTAAGTTGCCTTCCGACTTCAGCCAACCAATCTATTAATAATTGCCCGCGTTGAAATTTAACTTCTTCAACACTCATGCTTACTTGGCTGCCATTCATGACAGCTTGCAGTTTTTCTAAGAGTGCTTTGATATCTACACCGGTGTAAACAAACGCTGCTTCAGCGCTATAGGTTAAAGACGCTGAATCGTCGTTAGCAAATACATCCATAATCAGACCTTGAGCAGCACCTTCATACTTTTCAAGTCGCTCAATAAAATCAAAGGCCGCTTTTGCCGATAAGGTTCCTTGATTATGGGTGTTCCAAGTGAGCGGTTTGGCGGCATCAATCATCACTTTCTTTTCGCGATATTGGTCCAAATCAATTTTTTCAAGTCGAGAGTGTATGCCTTCTTTTGTAGCGATGGCTTGCACAAACCGACTGGAGGCAGGAACGTCAAAGGCGCTGTCGTAAGTGGCACCTAAACTACTGGGATCTGAACCATCAGTGGTATAACGAATAACCGCTCCGCTAGGCACTGCTTTAAGTTCAACTTGCCATTTATCACCTTGCTGTATTACTTCATGCTTAAGTTGCAAGCTGTTTTCCCAAATATAGACAGCACCTTCCTCATGCACGCCTCGACTATCAACGCATAAAAAAGTAACGCACATATCACTGGTACTAAAGCGGGAATAACCACCTTCCGTATCAGCAACATCCATGGATGCCGAACTGGGTATGGTCGTGCTAAGCTCATAGAGTACTTTGTCGCCATTAACAGGTGTTATTTTTAAGTTGGCTTCACCAGTATTGGTGTCACGACTTAACATCTGAACGTTTACCTGTGTTTGAGGTTTGGGTGGTTCACGATTGATAATGCCTCCATCATCAATCCAAGCCGAGACATCAAGCATTTTTGCTTTGAGAGCTTCAAGTGCCTTGGGATCATGAAAATTCCAAACGGTATTGGTGGCGGCTGCACGAAGTATTTCATTCCATTGTGATTTTGGTTGGTTCCTGAATAATCGTGCCTCAACTTTTTTGCGAAACATATCACCGCTGACATCAGTGGTAAATTTACCTTTTTGTTCCAAAGTATCGCGAATCAATTTTTCGCCGTCAAATTGATTGTTTTCAAAATGAATACGGTAATCCGTTGCTCTTAGGGCGTTATCTTTGTCCGGATAAACAAGGGTAGTAAATGTTTCTTGTAAGGCACTGCGTAGACTAAGGGTGATTTTGTCCTGTGAGTTTTCAGCGTCGCGATATTGTTGATCACTACTTGCCATGCGTTCGGAATTGAATTCTGCCAAAATATCTGTAATGGCTTTATATTGTCGGGTTTGTTCTATCAATCGCCCCATGCTGCGATGACTACCTGTTAAAAATAAGACTCTGTTTTTAAAATCAGCGCTATCATAAAATTTCTGCCATTCTTCACTCAGCTTGCTATTTTGCACCGGATTAGTAGCGGGTTGGGTAATAATTAAACTGACCCTATCCATTTTTAATTCAACTTCATCTAATGCCGGCAATACTCGCATATCTTGATAACAATCACGATTATGAGGCGTAAATAAACCCTCTAAGTATTTACGTAACTCCTTTAAACAACTTTCTTCATTGTAAGAATTAGCCTGACTATGCAGTTTGGCGGCCAGATTCTGGATGTTTTTGAAGAACAAGCGGCCATCAACACTACGATGTAAATACCATGCTTGTGTTGGCAGGTAATCAATGACATTCTTTTTAACTGCTGAAATATCACGACCTGGGGCACATAAGAAGCTAACAATATCACTATCTCTCAAGCCATGAGTTGCTCCTGGGACTGCTGCTAAAGAGGCTACCAATATAAGTTTGGCGACATCTTGTGCATCTTCAGAGGTGCCTAAGCGGGTATCTAAGTCTTCTGCAATTGAATTGCCATCTTTAGCAATGTCATGGGTAATGGCTTCTGTTAAAGACGGATTAATGGCACGTATTTCTGACTGTATTTCTTCGTTGTTTAAATTAAAGTCATAGGGATGAACCAATTTAACGTGGTCTGCACGAAGTACACCTTTACTATTTTCCGTGTACATATCGGCAACAATCACGCGCATTAACCGAATTAAGCCTCGTGTTTGTTGGAAGCCTGGATTTTCTTTAAAACGGGCATACAAATCACGAATTGAAAAATGAAAGGGATAAGACTCTATTAACTGCGCGGCAAAGGCTTCAGGTGTGGCGTTGGTAATATCCATTTGCTTAGCTTTACGAACGGCTTCTGCATACTCTTGTGCGACTTCACGTATCGTTTCTTCATCAGGTAAGCTAGCAAATAAGCGGGTACGCAGAATATGATATAGCTCGTCACCTTGGGGGTTTACAGGCTCTAATCGTAAAGAGGAACGATTGGCTTCGTTGGCAAGGTTGTCTAAGGCTTGATTTAACTCATTTGAACCATCTACATAAGTAGCGCGTAAATCAGAAATAACCACGCAAACATTGTTGAGTTCAGGTCGATCAACAGCTACCATTAAATTGGATAACGCGGTATTGGTAACATGAGCCAATGTGGTTTCACCAATTTCTTTGGCTTTAGCATTGGCAAAGTAAGGCGGCAACTCATCCAAAAAGATGATGGTGGGCTCACCTTTTAATAAATTAATCCATGCTGTTGTCCCCGGTGCGCTTAACGGTGAATAAAGATCACGAAAAACATCCTTCTTACCTAGTTGTTCAGCCAGTTCGCCCCATATACCAAATTTAGCATCAGATTCACGGCCATTAAAACCAATGACTCTAATGGCACCTAAACGCGAACCTTGACCATCTTTACCTAAAACTTTGGGTCTTAAGGTAGGATTCTTAGCCAATAATCCCAAAGCAATCATGTTATGTGTTTTACCCCCCCCCATTGCCTGACTAAGCAAAAAGGTACTCGCTTGATTGCTTCGGCCTTCTAAACGCTCAAAAACCTTATCCAGTAAAGTCTGCATTCCAGAGGTAATAAAGTTTTCATCAAAAAACTGCTCTGCATTTATACGGTCTTTTAATAAATCATCAATATTTAATACTACATCTCTGCGAGATCTATCAAAAACACTTTGACGGGGTTTGCAGGCTTTACTTAGATTCATACTAATTCAGTTCCATTCGTGATGTTTTGCAATTATTACCATAATATACTGTCAATTTACGATTTTTACATGCTTTTAATGACGTATAGTTAAATAACATTAACATTTCACTACAAATTTCATTATTTGTAACTTTATGAATTCAAAAGTTAGCATTTAAAAACTGAAATCATAGCAATATTATAGAATGTCCATGAAGCTCATATTTTCACATCCTTTTGTAACTAGATAAAAAGTCACCATGCCAGCATGTTTAGTGAAGCCTCTTACCCATCTGAAAAATAATTCAAACTCTAGCAAATTAATTAGTTGCTTTAAGTTCTTGCCTATGTGATACTCCATATCAGCGTAATTTACAGACTAGATAAAAGACGCAATCTAAAAGCTTTCCTATATACTTTAACGAAAAATACTGGCTATATACTTCATTTTACTGGCATTTACTGCTATTAAATAAGAAGCTGATTTAACACGCAGAATTTAGCGCCAAAGCACAAAAAACCCAGTGGAAACACACGCTTTCAAGTGAAAACACAAGAAACCCAGCGGAAACACATGCTTTCAAGTGAAAACACAAGAAACCCAGCGAAAACACATGCTTTCAAGTGAAAACACAAGAAACCCAGCGGAAACACATGCTTTCAAGTGAAAACACAAGAAACCCAGCGGA
>Ga0214165_1001940_pt1 | contig 10454 bp, 14 predicted proteins | sample TroBogypolimnion_34_FD_153004 | JGI IMG/M metagenome (GOLD analysis project Ga0214165, IMG submission 153004) | Freshwater microbial communities from Trout Bog Lake, WI - Practice 03JUN2009 hypolimnion v3 | ecosystem: Environmental > Aquatic > Freshwater > Lake > Hypolimnion/Profundal zone ... | reverse complement strand
TAAGCTGTCAAAATTGATGGCAAAACCAAAACGGCTTTCCATTAATTTATTATATTTTTTGGCTGATTTAACCGCCATTTCTGAAAGTTTCATGGTCTGATTCCTATTTAGACTTTAATATATTTAGCCAGATTTAAAGATTTCGTTAATTCTTTTTTAGTCGTATCAATGCGTTGCATGACTTCCATATAGCGTGTCGAGTAGTATTCTTCACCCCAACTGTCACCTTTGGTCTGGGCTTTTTTATAACGCAAACGGTATATAGCAGCGTCAAATTCCAGCTTGTTTAATAGGCTATCGCTGTCTTTGATATCGTTGGCTAATTGTAGCTTTTGTTTATGCAGAGCTATACAGTAAAATATAGCATCTTTACGATTAAAAAAGTCAAAAATCTGCTCGTTATTGTCCATGACACGCCAGCATTTGTCATTGATTTTAATCACGCGATAACGACCCACAAGAACATCACTGCCTATTTGATAACAAAAGGGCAGGTTTTCATTGGTCTGTGCTAGGGTAGATAATTCTGTTTGTGTAAACCGACGTATCTTCTCTACATCAAACTCAACTGGTGCGTTTTTTGTAGTAGATTTTACCGGCTTCATTGGTTCGAAGTAATACGTCTTTGTTAGTTAGGTGATTGGCTAACAACTGTTCACGTTCATTGAGATGGCTTTTTGCGATAGGTGTATCACCAACAAAACGTTCAAGCAGTTCGCTCTCTTCGTTGGTAATGGGTAGTAATACTTTGTTAGTTAATTCTACGATCTTCATGTAACTATTTATTACTTGAAGACTATGTGGGCTAATAAACCTAATAGGCCGGTTAGGACTACACTTAAGATGGTGACGATGATGCTGACAGATTGTTTGCCTCTGCCTTCGAGTTTGTCATCTAGACTTTCCTTGATGCCAACTAGGTAGCCTTCAAGTTTATCCATACGATGTTCTAAGTTAGATAGTTTAGTTTCCAAGTTACTGTACCTTACGGCACATATCTCAACGTGGGCTTCTAAGCTCTGTTTCTCAATTTCTGATGGATGTGGCATCTCGCTTTCCTGTATGAGCGATGCTGTCTTGATGAGCCTTAATAGTGTGCCTTAATATGTGCCTTAATGAATGCCTATAGCATCTAAAGTATTTAGTTAGGTGGTGACCTGATTAAAGTATACGTTTTTCCAAGGCCCTGATGTGTAAAATATTGGCAGTTCAGGTCTAGCAGTTTCTGAGAGATTTAATATTATTGGAGTTATCTTAAAATCACTTTTTAATAACCCATAGGCGTCTGCACCATCTCTGTAGATTTCAGCGTAGTCAACTGCAAATTTAAAAGTCCATATCTTATGCTGTCCAGTATAATTAATACCAAAATTTGGACTGTGGTTTTTAACGTCGTCTTTTAAAATCTCTGTGAATAGTATTTCAGTCTGTGTGCGCAAGCTGAGTGTTTGTAATACCGTTTCCCAATTACGCTGTTGATTACGAGCAAGTTCACGTTCAGGCGAATATGTCGTCTGTCCAGTTGGTGTAATGTCTACTAGAGTGTAGCCTTGATAGATATATCGTTGATCGTTCACTAGGTATTTATAGTGAATAAAAAAGGCGTTATAAAAACGCCTTTTTTAAGTTTTGTTGCTTTGGCAAACTAATCAGATATTAGTATGTGAATGCTGCAACTGTTGTACCACTTACACCTGAACCGTTAACTGCTGTGTTGCAGTAACCTTGTAAGCTGTAAGAACCTGTTGTAGCTGCTGGAGCTGCACCAGAGATAGCAACACGGAAAGCGTTAGCACCACTGATAGTTGGGTCACCTAATAATTCAATAGAACCAACTTGTTCAATCGCTTTAACTAATAGATCAAAGTTTGAACCAACTGCGTATGGGTTAACGCCAACGTTAGCTAGTGTAACTGTGTAGTGTGTTAAGGTACGACCTGTGATAGTTAAGTTACCGTTTAAACCGTCTGTTGGTTGTGGAAAACCACTAACACGTGTGATTGTTGTGTATGACATTTGTATTTCTCCTATAATTGTGCGCAGTGCGCATACTATTATTTAGCCAAAATACAAAAAGTTAAGTGACTAGATTATTTGTTTAGGAAGTTGATTCTGCTGAATGCTAGACGATCTACCAGTTTAACAGCACCGCCATCATGCCCTATGGCTACAAAGCCTTCAGGAGCAGTCACGCGATAGCCATCAGCGGTTTTTTGGAATGTACCAATGCTTTCTACTTGTTGTAGTTTGTGTAGCAACATGCCTTTAAGCTCTACTACACGTTTGTAGGTAGCTAGAATACCTATGAGATTGTTGCTGTTGTCAGCTATCCATTGTTCTTTGGCTTTGATCTTTTCTACACGATTTTTAGCCATGCGACTAGTAGGATCTTCAACACCCTTCATCATTTCATCATTGTAGTGTTTGATAAAATCTTTAAGGAATACCGTGGGTTCTACAGCATGACTACCAGCACGTACCATCTTGTTGATGAATGGTTTAACCATACGAGCAAATTCGCGATCTTGTAAGATAATGTCAAAACGTTGTTGACCAATCTTATCCATAGTAGATTTAGTTGCGGCTAGATACTTTTTAATCTTGCTATTTTCTGTAGGAGTCAAGCTGGCAATGCCTGTATAGTCTTTGTAGGTAGCATCATCAAACCATACGTTTTTGTTGTGTGTAAATCCAGTGACGTTAACACCAAACTGTGCTGTCATTTCTTCAATAGTATTACCAGTATATGTGGTATGGAAGATGATACCTAACTGTGCGGCTGCGATACGTTCACCTAGGTGACTGTTGACTGGTACAGCGTAGGTAATAGTGTTGGGGGTGAATACATAACATTCTTCTTCATTGACTTCAACACGAGTAACATCACCAGGAGTAAACATCAAGTCGCCTTGTACTACTCCACCAATGCCTAGTTTGCTGAGATATTTTAATGCCATCGCTAGCTTGGCTGCTAGTTCAGGTTTGTCACTGTAGAATCTTTCAATGTCTTGTGGACGCTTACAAAGTTTAGGTTCACCTTTGGCAAACACTGATTTAGTACCTACGAAAAATTTACTATCAGCAGGATCAATGCCGCAGATAATAGCTGGGCTACCATCCCACTTGACTGTTAGTTTAGTTGTGGTGCCTGTGCCTTCTGCTAGCATATGGCGTAGGCTTTCAATAAAATTAAGTGCTTCTACTGCGCCAGCATATCCTTGATTAAAGATCAAATCTTCAACATGCTCAAGGTGAGTATTCTTGCTTTCTGTTAGCAAGAAGTCTGCTGACTGTTTTTTTATTTCAAATAGTTTCATTGGTCTTCGTCTTTGAGTTTCCTGATACCACGGGTGAATTTTGCAGGATCTTGTCCTTTGATAGCATTAAGAAGACGGCGCTCTAACTCAAGAGCCTGCTCGGCTTCGTAGTTTTCACGGATATACTTGATTAGGTTAATAGCACCATTGATGATGTTATTAGCACGTGACTCTAGGAGGTTATCCTTGTCTTTGTGTGTGAGTAATTCGTCAAGCTCTGTAAGTATGCTACGGGTGCGTTTCTGCACGATTTTCACTCCAATTTAGTATATTTATGCTGGTTTCAAATATATTTGTAAGGTAATTTGTTTACTATTTCATATTCTGCTTCGTTGAATCTACTAACTGCCCATGAACTTTGATCTATAGGATATAACCAATGATTACGGAGTTTCCACTCGTTAAAGTATTCTAGATCTAAATTATTATCTTGAATAAATTTTCCAGACACAATGTCTTCAAATTCAACATTTCTGCAAGCAGGATGTGGAGTAAACGGGTCAAATACATTATAGGCTAGGCATCGTATTTTATCTATAGAATCAAGATTATCGGTTTCGCTCCAATTTGGGTGGATGGTCTTAAACCACCCATGATAGTAACGCAACCAACGATATAATTTACTTGTTCTGTGTGTAGTAGTTACAGCGATCACCTTATCAAAAATAGAAAGATTAGGTATAGCAGAAGGATGTGCGTGGGTGCTAAACCAAATATCGCTACCTTTCCACTCATTGATTTTTTTATTCCAGCGAGCCACATCAATTATTTTTTGGATATTAGGAGTATCACCAACTTTAAATTCTTCGTGCTGCCAAGTAGAAGCACGATAAGTAAAGAGATCATTTCTCTCAAATATCAGATTATTATTTAAAAGATTACATAATAACCCACCACCGGTATTATTCGAAAAGCAAATTAATTTCATCTTTTAAATTGTTCCAAATTTGAGAGCGGTCAATATCATATGGGATAAATTCTACTTTATCTACCAGAGAATAAACAGCGTTAGAAATTTGAGGATCAAGCGCAAGATCTAATTTAGGTAGTAAATGTTCGATAATGTATTTTAAATGTATTAACGGTCGAGGTTGGACTTCTGAACCTCGAATATCACCGAATTGTTTTGACCATTCTTCCATTCCTTGATTAATCTGTGTCCAGGGTAAGGCTTCGAGATCTTTATAATTATCATGTGACGAATAATCAAAAAAGTAAGTTGAAAAATATAAATGTTTTATACCTAGATTGTCTAACATTTTAGATAAAGTTATCATATATAATACAGATCGATTAGTTGCCTGCTGTGCTTGTATATAAAATTCTTTATATTTAATAATTTCTGGTAAGGATGATCCGCTAGAAGCCCACCAAGTTTGATTATATGAGTTTGCTACTATGCCTTTGTAAATACTGTCAGTTTCTTGCAATTTTGTCCAAACAGTGTCTTCTATCAATTTATCAAATCTATTTGGTAATGCCCATTGTATTATGAAAATATCAGACGAGATGGCTGTAAGTGCAGATTTGACCGCACAATTAAAAATATATTCATTCCCAGATCCGATATGTCCGAAATTTTTTACAGGAGTTTGTAATATTGGTTCTAGTAGTTGTGGCCATTCGGGCCAAATGTGCCCTGAGGCAAACCCGTCGCCAAATGTATAAATCATTCTGCTTTCTTTAAGCCAGCTAACATAGATTTTAATTTACTGCTGTCTACAGTAGCATTGATTTTAGGTTGATCTTCTGCTGGACTTACGCTACTGCCAGTTTTGATCTGGCTTAGAATGTTAGTCGCACCAACTCCACGTAAGCCGCTTTCTTGTGCTTCTTCACCTGGGTCTGTAATTCTTAGTGTTTCTAAATCATACTCTAAGTCCACTTTCATACCCACGCCACTGGAACTACGTGTTTTCATAAGTTGTAGTTGATAACGACCACGCTCACGCATAGCACGACTTGTAAAGATACCAAACACATTATCTGCTGTATTGATCTTACTTAAACCGCCTGCGATATGGCTGTGATCAAATTCAATTTCTTCTACTGCTCCACGATTCAACTGTGATGCTGTGATCATCAATATGTTTAATTCTTTAGCCAGGTTACGTAGTTCTTCTGATACGTATTTGTCTTTGACAAACAAGTCATTTGGGCTAACTTTAGCACTTACTGGCATGACCAAGTCCAAATAGTCTACCATGATAAAGTCTAGTTTCTTACCTGTTTGTATCTGTAGTTCTTTCAAGTATGAACGTATTTGATTTACGTTACTCTGTGCTGGCATATATTTGATACGCAAACTACCAGATTTCTTGCCAGTCATCTTGACTTTCATTTCAATTGTGTCTAAGTCTTTAAACACTTCTTTAGTTGATACGTTAGCTACCATACTGTCCATACGCATAGCACAAAGTCCTTCACTAAGTTCTAAACTTAGATACACACCATTGAGTCCTTGAGTAGCCCAGTTAATACTGATATTCTGCATGAATAAACTTTTACCTGATCCAGATCCACCTGCAAAGATGTTTAGTTCACCTCTGTTCATACCACCAAATAATCTTTTATCTAGCGTAGGCCAACCTGTTGATACCTGTCCGTTATTTGATTTAATCGCCAATAATCTAGCACGAGGATCTTCAAAGTATTCTGTGCCCAAGTCTTTGGTTAAACTAATCTGTACCGCATCTTTGATTAGTTTCTCCACTGGGTCATATTCACCCTTTTCCAGCATATCTGCGGCTTTAAGGATAGCACGTTCTAGTTCATTGCGTTTGGTAAAGCCTTCAAACTCTGACATGAACCAACTGTAGTGATCTTCTGTTAGGTCTGGTACATGTTTGAGTTCTACACCTGTAACTGCTAGAACTTGTTCAGCAGTAGGCATGGCTTTATGATCATCTGTGTGAGTTTTGATGAACTTGGCAACATCACGCAAACTACGATCAAAGTTTTCTGGATTATAGATGTTTTGTACACGCACATAGCTCTGTGCATCTTGCAACATCATTTCTAAAAATAGTTTCTGTAGTTCTGGTGTGTATTCTTTTGTCATAGTTTAGGGCAGTTAAAGGTACAATAATTTAGTTTAGCATCTTCTAGTGTAGAATAAAAGTCAGTTAGGTGATCTAAAACTTTAGTAATAGTAGTTTTACTTATGTCATACAAATCTTGATTTTTGTAAAAATTGGTTTTATAATACCAACGATGTTCGGCGGACCAACAACAAGGTGTGTAGTAGCCATCAGCTGAAATATAATGACTGGCATTGGTATGTTTACAAACTGCATCGATACCAGACTGTGTATTTTTATCTTTCCAAACAATTTTTGATTGGCTTAATTTATTAATTTCAGTTGGAGTTAACCATTCTGTTCCATGATCCCATCTATCACTATTTAATACAAAAAATCTATCAAATCCCAAATCATCAGCTAGTATTTTAGTTTGTTCAACATCATTTTGATTATATGAAAATAAAATATATTGCCAGGCTAGTTTCACTGATCCTTGTCGTAGAGTTTTAATTCCATCACTGATACTATCCCAATCAGCGTTTATTCTATAAGTTTTAAAATTTGCTGGGGTTCCATCGATACCAAATACAACTTCGTCGTGTTCATCTAATAATTTCCCTAAATTTTCCCACCAGTCTATAGTTCTATAACTACCATTTGTGGATAGTTTAATATGAGCACCCTGTGATTTAAAATATAGTATCATGTCAAATAATTGATCATAATAGATAGCATCACCATAATTTCCACAAAGTTCAATTTTTTTATTTTTAAGATTTATATCTAAAAATGATTTCAAATGATCTAAATTTAAATTCTTATTAGTCCAACGATTAGGAAATTGATCAATGAATTCCGTACGGCTACAACGTGGACATTTTAATGTACACATGTTAGTAGGTTCAATATGTAAACCTTGTAATTGATCAAGCATATAAACGTTTCTTCATTAATTCTATTTTTAATTTACTTGACTGTTTAGCATCTAAGATAGACTTCAGTACAAACAGTCGACCATATTTAACAGTGGCTTCATTGATGTCTTTTGAAGTTTCTAACCATATGGGAAAACTTACACTCCAACCATACTCAATAGCATTAGCGATCATCTTAGCGCCTGCACGATCCTTGTCTGCTACTACTATCACTTCTCTGCCTAGACTTTCAATAATGTCTGCTTGTGTTTCATTGCACTCATTATTCAATACTGCTACACCATCTACACTCATAGCATCAAATGGTCCTTCACAGACAATAACAAACTTGCTGTCTGGCAGTTGATTATTCATGTTAAACACAAAGTTTGGTTCGTAGTGACTCCAGTATTTTGGTTTAACTCCATCTGTAAATGCCCTTGATGTGTAGCCAATGGTCTTACCTTGCCATATACAAGGAATGATCACACGCTGATGTAGGCTATGTTCTGTGCTGTCAGTCCAATAAAAATCATACTTATCATAATCCATTTTACGACTGTTGGTATAGTCAATCGCTGAATTTAATAATGTTGGAATATTTTCAAAGTTGTTTAATTCGTAGAATGTAAAAAACTGTTGGAAGCTGACAGCGCCTTCTGGTAAGTCACGAGCTTTGAATTCAATCTTTTCTTCTTCAGCTTCAGCTTTGACAGCTTCTGGCGCAACCAATTCACGGACACGGATGGCTTCAATTACCAATCGTTTGATATCTGTGTCATCTGCACCTAACCATTTTAGCAGTTTACGGAATTTGAATGTCAAGTGACGGCCTGGTTGATAGCTGGCTTTGAAGTTACAGTTAAAACAATGGAAGGACACGCTACCATCAGGGTTAGCTGTTAATCCACCTCTACCTCGTGTGTCAGGGCTTTCACCATTATGATGACAGCAAGGTGCGTTGAAGCTGGTCCACCCACTGGGAGTGGTCTTCTTCTTAGCTGGTAGTATTGATTTTATGAAGTCGCTTATGATATTCAGCATATACTATATTATACACTGAACTTTTGGTTAGATCAACCTATAATCCAAATCTACTACGCACTGCTTGATAGTTTTGATTGATCTGAGTGTTGCCAAAGGCAGTGTTGTAAATGCGGACAACTCCCAAGCGTCCACCCCAATATTCAGCGTTGTCCCAACGACGCATCAATACTATACCACCTTGTGAACTAGTAGATGAACCCACATAGCCAAAGGTGCCGACCTGCGTATTATTTACAAACAGTTTAATAGTCGTGCCATCATAGGCACCTATGATATGATTCCACGTATTGGTACTTAATGTATAAGGTGAGGTAGCATGCCAACTACCATCCCAGAATCCATTTTGTAAGCCACCAGTGGTATCACTGCCTAGGCTGAAGTTAATCCTACTGGTACCACCAGGATATTGTTCTGTAAGTATGCAAGGTAATGATCCCGTGTTGGTATTGGTAAAATAGTGCCAGGCTTCTACAGTCCAATTTGGTAAATTACCAAAACTTTGATTTGGACTATAAGCATATTGACTGCTGGCTGGTACAAAGTTTAGGTATCCACCATTGTTGCTGCTGAATGTAGGACTACCGCTTAGGGTAAATGATAAGCCGTTAGCAGTATCACGCCAAGTGGTGTTGCCAGAGAAACTTGATGTCAATCCAGCGTCTAGGTTTAACACAAGGTTGGCAGTGACATAAGGTAAACTATCAACTACGTAAGTGCCTTTGAGTGTTACACCCTGTATTATCATATCTGATCCTTAGAATGGTTTGGTTGAGCTCAATGTTACTGTACCAGTGACTGTTATGGTCTGTGTAGCACTTGTGTCCAATGTCACATTACCACCTAGCATGAGATATTTAGTATTGGCTATAGCTGTGAGTTCTTGATTAGGCACTGAGATCGATGTCTGCGTAGGATCGTAGACATTACTGCCAACTACAATGCGAAGATTGGTCATAAGTCCTGGCCAACTTGCTCCATAATATGATCCAATCCAAGGACTAGCGGCAGCATAGTTCAGCGAGTTAGTCTGGGTAGCACCAGCTCTGGTAGCGGTACCACCAGCTGTGTTACCAAGGAATAATGCTTCAGTTGTGCCGTTCCTTGTCAAGGCAAAATAATACCACTTGTTAGCCGTCATAGTGGGCACTGTGTAGCTGAACTGACCACCACCACCGTATTTGTCTGTGGTAAATATCGTTGAACTAGAAACAATTAAAGTAAATCCATTTGTAGATGTAGCACCAACGATACCGTAGGCTGAAGTAAAGTTAGGTAGTTGGAACCATCCTTCAATGGTGTATGATCCTGCTCCAATAGTAACTCCAGGACTGAGTACCAATTGATTAGTACCACTAGCACCACCAGCGAAACTGAGGCTGCCTTGTAAACCAGCTGGTGGAAGGAAATTTAAACCTTGGATATTTACGCCATTAATATACATAATTTACCAGTCTATTCTCAATTGACGCACCCAGTTATTAGCTGTGCTACCACCAGTGTATGCTGCCACACCAAAGTTGTTGCCCGCCGGAGTCCACGAGCCAATATTCACAGCGCCTTGGTATGCTTCATTTAGGTACACTTCCATCATACGGTTACCGTTTTGTATCTTACGTATTTTCAATGTCAAGTTATAGAAACTTGTGTAAGAACTATTCCAAACAGTAATGCCGCTTGGATTATAAGTGCCACTGCCTTCTAATATAAATGGAATGTTAGTCTGTGTGCCGTTAACGTAAACTTCAAATTGATTTGCACTTGAGTAATAGTGGTTAAACACTGCAATGCCACCATTTGATGCATTTGCTCCAGGGTTGGATTGCGGTACCGCATTTGCACCAAAATAGATCCACTGTCCGTCAGCACCAGTACCATTGCCTGCACCTATGCTGGCTGTTATAACCATGTCATAGTTGTAGTTTACGCTACTACTGTTCCAGTTTATATACCCGTTCTGTGTAGTTGATGATGGAGTCAGCTTTAAACCATATGCTTGAGTGCTATCCCAAGCAGCGTTGCCGCCAATGGTACCACTTGGTGTAAATGCTGTTAATGCTGAAGTAGTGTTAGCCTGCCAAGTATCCCATAAGAAACGTGTTTGTGGGCCACTGCTGCCACCAGCTGTGATATTGCCAGTATATGTAGCTGTGGTA
>Ga0214165_1001927_pt1 | contig 10517 bp, 24 predicted proteins | sample TroBogypolimnion_34_FD_153004 | JGI IMG/M metagenome (GOLD analysis project Ga0214165, IMG submission 153004) | Freshwater microbial communities from Trout Bog Lake, WI - Practice 03JUN2009 hypolimnion v3 | ecosystem: Environmental > Aquatic > Freshwater > Lake > Hypolimnion/Profundal zone ... | reverse complement strand
TGCCGACCAGATGATCGACCAACATCGTGACCAACATGCCGACCAACACTCCGACCAGAGGGTAGACCAACATGGCAAAATTTTCAAAAGAATCTATATTCAATAAGCGCATGAGAACTATGGAATTTCCCCAATATACACAGGATGAATTTGATCTAAGATTCCTTAAGTATATACAAGGAGAATTATCATTACAAGAGGCATTCCCATTGCTGTCATCTAATGCTCTATGCTTCATGCTATATGGTGTCTCCGAATATGAAATGGAACATCAGAACGATATTAATCACACATATAATTCATTGATATATGATTGATAAAACGTTGATAAAACGTTGATAATTTATCGACATTTTGTGTTTGATTTTGAATCCCATTTTTAAAACGTGTGTTCAAAGTATTTAACATTTTTTTTCTGTAGAATACCCTCTTTGTATCAATTTCGATTTTGAGTCTCTCTATTGATTCTGAGTCTCGCTAATGAGACGCCACGAATCGTAACCCTATATTATAGCAGAAAAATCCCGATTTGTCAATAGGAACAAAACGAGAATCCACAAATTTTTCGATATTTTTTTTGAGACTCATTATTGATACGCAAATCAGGTCAACCTTATATAATAGCATAAAATCCCGTAGTTTGTCAAGTAGACAAAACAGGAACAAAACGAGAATCCACAGATTTATTTTTGAGACTCAGAGATGAGACGCGAATCAATTTAAACTTATAGCATAGCATATCCTTCTTTGCTTTGTCAAGTAGAACAAAGGCAGAACAACAAATTTATTTTTAGGCGCATTTTGAGCGCAATCTTAAAATTAACATAGAATTTTTTTCTTGTCAATATGATTTATTTTTTTATTTCGTATTGACAAGAAATAGGTTTTCATGTTATAATAAAATGACGACTATTTGAATGTCCGGGAAAAATCCAGGTTCCCTTAGAATCTCTTCAAGGTGCCTCTGATGCCCGAATCATCTATATAATAACATTTTGTGTGATTATGTCAATAAGAAAAGCAATTTTTTTTAAATTATTTTTTTTTTGAATTTTTTTTAAAATTTCCGCTTGCAATCATATTAGAATGCTGTATATTCAAATCATGTTCAACACATAAGCGAGTTTGTCACATGTCAATCATTTTCAATCTGTCTGGCCTTTCCTCTGATATTCGCGCAACAATCGAAAACAGCCCTAAACTTGTTTCTTTATTCTCTCGCAAGCCTGATAGAATGCTTGCTATCGGTTCAGATGCAAAGACTGTTAAGGGTGAAAAGCAAGGCTTTCTCACTGCTATTCTTTATCTTGCGCCCTATAACTTGTCTGGCAATAATGTGTGTGCTATGGCTTCACTAGCACAATGTGATAAAGCTTGTCTTAATACTGCAGGACGGGGCAAAATGTCAAATGTTCAGTTTGCGCGTCTTCGCAAAACATTGTTTCTGTTTCAATACAAGAATGAAGCCATTGAATTAATCAAATCTGAAATTGCATCGGCTAACCTTAAAGCTCTTAAAAGCAATATGCCTTTACTTGTGCGCCTCAATGGCACAAGTGACATACGTTTTGAAAACTATGGTATTATACAAGCTTTCCCTAACATTCAATTCTATGATTATACAAAACTACATAATCGCAAAAACATTCCCGCTAACTATGATCTGACATTCTCATATTCAGGCATTGCCGCTTATAAGCCATACGTTCAAAAAGCTTTAGACGCTGGCATGAGAATTGCAGCGGTCTTCCGCTCTCGTTCTATCGTTCTGGATATGCTAGCTAAGGCTGAAACATTTTTAGGCTTGCCGCTTGTGGATGGTGATAACACAGACATACGGCACCTTGATCCTACTAATTCTGTAGTGGCATTATACGCTAAAGGCAAGGCAAAAATTGACTATTCAGGTTTTGTCATAGGATAACAAGGCTCATAAAAAATTGAATATGTCAATAGGCAAAAAAAATAAAAAGCCTATTGACATATTTTTGCTTTATGTTATTATATTTTTATAAGTTAGATAGGCAATAGCCACCCTAGCAATATGCCATGCGCATGGGGTAATCCGTCTAAAAAAATAAAAAACTCCGGGGTTCACTTAGAATCTCTTCAAGGTGCCTATCGTGCCCGAATCATCTATATAATAACATTTTCCCTCAGATAGTCAAGCGGTATTATTAAAATAATTTCACGAAGTATTCTACATTTTTTTTCTGTAAATTAGTCTCATATGGTCGTCAATCCATTTTAACAAATTTTTGTTATATTGTCAATAGAAAATTTCATTTTATTTCATATTTTTTTATAATGGCTTGCTAGTTATGCCTCTGGATTAAATAGGCTCTAGGAGGCTCTAGGAAGGCTCTAGGAAGGCTCTGGGTGGCATATAATGCCTATGGGCTACTATCTATCCAGCCACTATAGACTTGCCAATTTAGCCCTTTTTTGATTGCAATTTGCAAACAATACAATTTTAGATTGTATTTAAATTATTTTGAATTTTTTTGAATTTTCCGCTTGCATTCTTATTTGTTTGGTGTATTCTAATCATATCAGCAAGGCAATGATGCAGACGCTGATTAGCAAGGGTTAACGTCATGAATAAGATTTTTTCTGTTAAGCGTATCGGCTCGTTCCATTCCCGCAAGCGTGTCATCAAGAGCCGCTATGGAATCGAGAAAGGTGACATGTCCTATATGCTTCACGTAGGTAAATTGTCTTTATATTTTTTTCCTGCTAATTGCAAGCGTCCAATCAAAAAGAATAAAGTTTTTAAGGCATAACACTTGACATTGAATAGGCTATGGGGTAACAATGCCCCATAGCAATCATACAGGGATTAAGACTATGATTTACAGTGATGAACAGATTGAATATATTGTTTCGCAGCTTAAATCAGGCAATGCTATTGTTGCACTATGGAATATTGACGATATTAAAGCATTATCTGATAAATTATCAGATGATGATTGTCGTTATGTTTTATCTATAGTTAATGATACACATGACGCAAACTTTGGTATAACTTGGGATACGTTGCAAGAAGCCATTGATAATCTTTAATAAGGGTTAATACTATGTTTAGAATTAAAATTTCAAAAGGCGACAAGGTTATACTTCAAAAGACTTTCAAAAAAGAAGAAGATGCTTATGATTATTATGACAAGTGTATGCTCAAATTTGATCATGATTATGACATAGAATTTATTTAATCAGTATCATTATATCATAGGGCTGGCACTATGTCAAGCCCTATTTTATTATTATTTTAAAAAAAAATAATCCAGGTTCACTTAGAATCACTTCAAGGGCTTTGCCCGAATCATCTATAGAATATCATATTCCCTTAAATAGTCAAGAGGAAAAATAATTTATTTTTTTGATTTTTTTATTTGACATAGCCCTGATATGGTGTATAGTGATTATATCAACTGAGGAGTTAAACAAATGGCATTTGCACCACATAACGTTAAGACTTCTGGTCAATTCCGCGAAAAGACTTATGATCATGTTTTTGAATATAGTCTTAATCCTGAATTGGTATTGCACCCAAAAGCAACGGGGGGCAAGAATGTAGTGTTTCCGCATTTGGTATATGTCGGCGCATTGAAGGAAACACGCATGGCGTTAGTATTAGGCAACGTTGTTCACATTGTTACCGATGAAACAGAACATAGCTATGTTATTCAAAAATGGTTCATAAAAAATCATAGAAAGTGGTGATTAGGTATTGACATAACCCTAATATGATGTATAGTCGTTATATCAACTGAGGAGTTAAACAAATGGCATATATGAATCAAGAGCGCAAGGCAATCATTGCAGCACGTATCAAGCCTATTCTTAAAGAGTATGGTATGAAGGCAACAATTTCAACTGATAGGCATTCAATCTATCTTAACGTCAAATCAGGCAAGATTGACTTTTCTGAATATATGCGCCCAGAAGATAGAGGACATATCCAAGTCAATCCTTATTGGTATCACGAACATTTCAATGGCAAGGCTCTTGAATTCATCGGCAAATCAATCAAGGCAATGTTTGAAGGCAATCATGATAATTCTGATGTTCAAACTGATTATTTTGATGTAGGCTGGTATGTTAACATGAATATCGGCAAATGGTCAAAGCCATATGAATTGACCGCCTAAACATTAATATGGCTCTAGGTATCGCATAAACAGTCACCTAGAGCCTTTCATTCTGTGGAGCATATAATATGAAGACTCTAGCACTAATTGCCGCCATTGCCGCTCTAATCGCATTTGCGGGCATATTCTCTGATTCAGATATGAAGGAATGTCAAGTGCATCATTCCTATGAAACATGTGCACATGCAATTATGCGATAATTTTTTAAAATAAGTCTAATTGCCTATTGACAAGGGGTTAGACTTATATTATTATGTTATTAATGCAGCGCTAGCTAATAGGCACAAGCTGATTAGGGCCAAGGGCACGGGGAAATCCGTCTATATTTTTTTAAGCAATCCAGGTTCCCTTAGAATCCCTTCAAGGTGCATCCACCGAATCCCCTATAATATGCCATAAGAGCCTATCTATGTCAAATGAAATATTCATAAAAATAAAAATAATTCTACAAAGTATTCTACATAAAAAATATGTGAAATACTTCGTAGAATACTTCGTGAAATTTTGCATTTTTCTATTGCATTGTTTATATAAATGTGTATAGTAGATTTATGTTGTTCTTATATAAAGGAATTTGTTATGGCACAGGTTAAAACAGTCATGAAATCTTTGGAAACCACTCTTCATTCGGAGGCCTTTAATAAAGGTTTTAAAGAAGCTAAGGCGGGCATTCCATATGACGATAAAAAATATTCTGGATATGGTGAAACAAATGAACAGTGGAATTATGAAAGAGGAAGACATTTTGCATTCATTTTCAATGGTGTAATCAAGATAGGCAAAAGGGTTCATTATCTTGCTGTTCGTGAATTAAATGAAGCAATAAATCGGAGGGAAATCATATGAATAATACAGACATATATTTTGAAAAGCATGAAAATTTTGGCAAGACTTTTGTCCATTGCTGGGCTAAAACTTCTTTAGGTGTTCACATTTTGTTATGGATTAAAGAAATGAATGAGGCTGCATAATGGATATTCACACACAAAAAATTATAATTTTAACTATGCCATTCTTTGCCGTTATTGTCGGCTTTGCTATTGCACTCTATTTTTATGTAAGGTTAGACAAATGAGCAATATTTCAATTTATAGTTTAGATGAATTGGTTCAGTATATAGAAGATATTAGCAAGTGTTATGATAAAGATATTATAACATTGATAAACGATTGGCGTAGTGCCAGAGATTTAGGTGATGCGGCTGCATGTTGCTGTATGGGGGCTAGAAATGGCGATAAATTATGTTCCTGTAAAATAAGAGAACTAATTTATGAAAATAAAAAAGAACTTCAATCTATGATAAAATTAAAATATAGTAAAGGAATATAAAATGACTTGCTATCATCCATTCTATAAAAGACGGTTTATTGATAATTTGCAAGATATTGTTGATAAAATTATTGACAAAGAAATGAAAGAAACAAGGGAAAATAAATCGCTTAATGATGTTTCAAGAGATATGACTTTGCTTATTCAGTCCACTCGTGCCAGAACCCTCATGGATATTATTGAATCACTTAATAAAGGCAATATGGGATGAATCTTAAATCAGTATATGATGATATTCATACAAAAGTTGTTTCAATTATTGCAGATGAATTCTTAGATAAAAATCATTATAAAGTACTTAGTCTGATTGCATTTTATTTTGAAATGATGGCAAAAATTCAAATAGATGTATTAACAATTCTTGAGCTTCAAGTTATAGAGGATAAAAAAAATGAATCTTAAACGGGTTTATCTTAATAGAAAGGCTTATCTAATTATTGCCAATGAATTTTTAGATAAAAAATCTTTTAACGATAAACATACAGCATTAAGTATTATTTCATTTCAAAATAAAATGAAGGCAAGAATTTTGGTGAATGCTTATAAAATTTTAGTAGATAAAGTTATAGAGGATAATAAAAATGAATGAAAATTTTAGTATTAAAGAATATAATCCTAAAAAACTTAAGGAAGTTTCTAATACCCTTAAATCTAAAGATAAACGAATCAGCAATAAAATGTTTGAAGTGATTGATATTGATATTGAAGATATGAATCCAGATGAAATTATCATCAAAAATGATTTAAAATATCTAATATAATAATTATTTTTTCTTCACAATATTATTATAACAACATACAAAACATATGTCAAGCATTAAAAACATATATATCTATCTAATTTTTATATGTAAAATATGGGTTGACAGGGATAAAATTATAGCGTATGGTATTTAAAATAAAGGAGGTTTATATGATTTTTATGTCGAATGCAAAATATCAAGAATTTTTTGATAATGAAGTCAACAAAAGAATTGCAGATATTAAAGAAGAATATGAGAAAAAAATTGAAGAGCTAAATGAAACTCTTGATAAAATTGAAGATGATAATCTAGATGCTTCTTTAGCATTTGATTTTCCTCAGATGAATGTTTTTTCTATTGAGCGTGTTAATTATAAAACAGATCATTATAAAACTGTTATTGGATATATCCTTAACGGTTCTGTTAAAGAATGGTCTCTTTATTGTTCGCTTAAACAGCATGAAAATTTAGTCAATAGTTATAATGAATATAAAAAAGTATCTGGTAAGGTATCTGATAAGGAAGAAAAAAATGATTGACATTGGTTCAAATTTAATGCATGTTATAGAAACTGTCCTTACTATTTTGGCTGTCTGTTATTTTTTCTTTAGGCGCTAAGTTATGAAAGTTATACAAATTGAAGGATACATTCTTGACTTTGAAGGCTTTGATAAAAGAGATATTCTCTATGAATTGGATTCTTTACCTCATATCATGATTCAGGTCAAGGAATATAAAGAGGCATTCATTCCAGATGAAAAATGGCATGATGAACATGAACTTAATCTTCTAGATACTCCTACAGAAAACTTTAGGAAGTATTTTGATGATAATATAATTTCTGATAAAGATATGATTCGTTCTCTATATGAAAAAAATGAAACGCTTCGTAAGGAAATTGAAGAACTACAAGAAAAAATTAAACAAATGAAATATTATTAATGAAAGGAAATATAATATGACACTTACTGAAGCACTTTTTAGTTTTAAAGGTCGGCTTAATCGGATGGCTTACTTTGGTTATTCGGTTCTTAATTTTGTTATTGGAATTGTTGGGGTTTGCATTGCAGCCGAATGTTTGCAGAGTGATAATGCAATTCCTCTCGGTGTTGTTATTGGCGTATCAACTCTCGTTTATCTAGTTTGGACTGGATATTCTATTGCTGCCAAACGTCTACATGATATTGGTCTTTCGGCTAATTATCTTTGGGGTATTGCTTTTGTTGGATTGGCTACTTCAGCATTTTCATCATCTTCTCCAGCACTTTCTACTTTTTTTGGATTGATTCAGCTTGCAATTTCTGCTGCTCTGTTGTTCTATCGTGGTGAGACTGGTACCAATAAGTATGGGTCTGACCCACTAACATAAATCTAATAAATAGTGGTATCTCTAACTTAAGGATACCACTATGTTATTAAATAGAAATGATCTTGAAATGCAGCAAGGGGCTACTTTTCAGCTTCAGTTATTGGTTCAAGATGCAAACACAAATCCAATTAACATGACAACTTATTCGGCTCTCATGTTAATTAAAACAGATTATGCCAATGCTACTTTGACAGAATCTCTTTCTACAGCAAATTCAGAAATTGTAACTGGTTCAAATACAGGTATTCTAAACCTTACTCTTTCGGCAGCTAGAACAGCTAATGTTTTTGTTGATCTTACCAAAGGCTTTCCACCCAAGTCAAATTATGTTTATGATGTTGCAATTACATCTAACACTGGTCTTGTAACTAAAATTATGTATGGTAATATTACGTTCTACGGACAAGTCTAATGTATGATATTGACATTCGCCAAATTGTTTGTACAATACCTAAATTGCAGCAGCCAATCATAACGATAAAACCGCCTCAACAAATTTTTATTCTTAAACCATATGTTTCGACATATACAGCGCCTACAGTTAATGTAAAAAAAATTGTTCTTCTTTTATCTTATGAGTAAAGGTATAAAATGGATTGGAAACTTTTTCTGGACGATCAAAGATTTCCAACAGATAATAGTTGGATAATTGCTCGTTCTTTTGATGATGCAGTTTGGTGTATAAAAAATTATGGAATTCCAAAGTTTATTTCCTTTGATCATGATTTAGGACTTGAACATTTTGATGATATTTTAATGAAAGAATTTGTCGGAAACCCAATAGAAAAAAATGGCTATGATTTTGCCAAATGGCTTGTCAATCATATTCTGGACTACAAACTTGATCTACCAGAAGACTTTAGTTATTATGTTCATTCTATGAACCCAATTGGAGCAAATAATATCAATAAATACATGCTTCAATTTATAATTAACTATAAGGAAGCAAAAAAATGCTCAAGAGAATTAACGAACTAAACCAGTTGCTTGCAGAACACATTGTAGGAATTGTGTCAACAATGTGGTGTACATATGCATTTTCTATTTTGGTAATTTTACCATTTTTTAATGACAAACTAACTACTATAGTTATGTTTATTTCGTCTTCGCTACTTCAGCTAGTCCTTCTTCCTATCATCATGGTTGGCCAAAAAAGACAAGGTGATATTGCCGAAGCACGTTCTATTGAAGATCATAATGCTATCATAGAAATGCATGAAGAAATAAAAGAAATTGTTTCTGAACTTCACAAAAAGGTTGACACGATCTTAAATTGAGGTATAATGCATACATTATGAAAATATTCAAATTGAAAGGGATACTATGGGAATTATACCGTTTCCCTTAAATGGTGATGTAGGATTCATAAACGGAGAGGTAGTAATTAAACCAACTACCTCTTCAGAATATCTAGCTATAGTCAAAAGATTTCTTGAAAAAGATGACTATGAAGAAATTCTTTGTTCAATATTGGACAGAGATTATTATGATAATGCTGAAGATCAACTCAAATCTATTGTTGATTTTTACTATTCATTTTGAAAGGATGTATAATGTTAAAACGTATAGTAAGTACCATAATTGCATTTTTTGCATATGGTTTTGTTTCTGGAATTTTTAATCCAGTTGCAACATTGATTACTGGTTCTGTCGCAGGTGATCAATTTAAAAATAGTGACATGTCTTATCTCAATACAATGGCTACATTTACTCTTACCAGTTCTTTTGGTCTTATGATCACTGCAGGGTTTATTTTTGTTCTTGCATTGATTTGGTGGAAGCCTATTAAGTCTTTTTATACTGCAATGGCTATTTTGGCCGTTGGTTCTGTTCTTGCTATTTCGACTCCCAATAAGGCGTTTGCATTTGCAGAAACTACCGATAAGGCAGAAGCATATACAATTCTCCCTAACGAGTCAGCTTTCTGGATTCCAGATGTTGGTGCCAATAAGGATTCTCAAACCAAGTTTGATTCTGAACAGTATTTGTCTGATAATAAAGTTGCTGCCAAGCGTTTTACTATTCCCCACGTTAAGTTTGCAAATTCTGGTGGTTGGGCAGGTTGGGATTATTATGTACCATCAGGTCGTTTGATTATCGTTGATCGTACCCCATATTCTCGTGAATGGGTTGGTGCGGAAAATCGTGGTACTTCTAAGACAGATCAATCTTTCCCTTGCCAATCAATTGAAGGATTAAATATCTCTGTTGGTATGTCAATTGGTGCTTCTGTTTTGGAAGAAAATTCAGCTAAGTTTCTTTATCGCTTTGGTGTAACACCACCAAAAGGTGCTCGTAATGATCCGCAAATTATTTTTACTTCGGTATATTATGGACGTAATCTTGCTGATGTAATGGATGATGTTGGTCGTAAAAAGATTCAGACTCTTGTTTGTAATGAAATTGGTTCACGCACTTTCGACAAGGCTAATGCTGATGCAGTAATTGAACTTGAAAATGTTCGTAAGAAAGCTATTGAATATTTCTCGTCAGTTGGTATTACTATTGACTTTCTTGGTTTTGCTGATACATTTACCTTTGATCCTGCAGTTCAGAAGGCAGTTAATGATAAGTATATCGCTACTTCTCTGAAAGATTCTCTTCCAATTCTCGAAGCTGTTGCTCAGTTGAAGGTTCAGGAAGGTCTTAGTGCTGGTCTTGATAAGCATGGGTTGCCAATCGTTGTATCTAATGATACTTTGACTACTCTAATGAAATTGCTTCCTACTTCCCCTACAGTACCTAAGTAACAATTTTGGACTTATCTTTTGGTACAGAGACGTTATTATGTTTAGCAAAAGTTCTTTTATCTTTGCCTTTTCCTATATAATATGGTATATTTGTATTTTTATTAATATAAGCATATACATAATAATTATAAATATTCATGCTGATTCTCCTGTTTAGAATTAGAGTGGTTAGAGG
>Ga0214165_1001918_pt1 | contig 10558 bp, 11 predicted proteins | sample TroBogypolimnion_34_FD_153004 | JGI IMG/M metagenome (GOLD analysis project Ga0214165, IMG submission 153004) | Freshwater microbial communities from Trout Bog Lake, WI - Practice 03JUN2009 hypolimnion v3 | ecosystem: Environmental > Aquatic > Freshwater > Lake > Hypolimnion/Profundal zone ... | reverse complement strand
GAGTCAATGGAGTCAATGGAGTCAATGGAGTCAATGGAGTCAATGGGGACAATGGGGTCAAGGGATGGAAAGGTGCTCATGTGTCTTTGGACTCCGAAGAAGCCTCAACCCTTGGGTAAACCGGTAGCAAATCCATGGCCCACCATTGAGAGGGGTTCTGGGCAATGGCGCGCGCGATAAAGCCATACGGATCTTCATTGGGGCCAGAGAAACGAACTCGATGTGTGCCGTCCTGGGTGATTTCTGGGGATTCGCACACAAAGGCCAACAGCGGTATCTTGAATAGATCTGCCAGTCGTTGTGCGCCAGCAGCAAACTGTCGATCTTTTCCCAGGAATGCCTTGGTCAACCCGTCTTCACTGGGTTCTGGGGGCAAGTCACCCACAATGACCAACGCCCCACCTCGCTTTAAAAACTGCACAAAACGCTGGGTGTTGCCCTCTCGGTGCAGGATCGAGCCTCCGTTCAAGTGGGGCTCAAAGGCTTGGTACTTGCGGGTGTAAAAGTCTGAAATGGCAGGATGGACCCTGGGGTCGTGCACGGCTCTTGAGCTCATGCCCAAAACAGGAACGCCCAAGGGCTTCAAAAAGGAGGTCCCCAAAATGCTGCTGGAAAAGTGAGAGGTCAAAAGCACCACCCGGCCATGCTCGGCCAAGACCTTTTGCACGCCCTCCAAACCTTCGTAATGCACGGGCCAAGCAGAGGTCACACCCGCACTCAGGCATGCAGCCTCATACTCCTCCAAAGACTGCGCTTGGTAACGCTTGATTTGAAGATCCTCCATTTCTTTTGAGTTTGCATGGGGGCACAACTCAGCGAGCGCACGAAGAGTGCGCTCATACACCCGGTCATCAAAACTGAACTCTCGCCAGTCCCGGTGCCGAACCCCATAAAGTTGCCCCCTCAAACGCGCCATGGCACGCCCCAAGCGGCGGGGCATTCTGGCGGCGAACGGCAGTCCCCACGAATAGTCCAGGCGTATAAAGTGTCTTTTAAGCCAAGCTTTGAGGGTTTGGACGCGTTTCAGAATTCCACCTTGATTGAACACAAACAAATTTATTTTTATTGAAAACGATAGGGTGCCAGTTTTATCCGTTTGTTGGTTTTGAATAAAAAGCTTTAATTCACCCAAGTTCGGTTCAGGGACACCAATCCAATTTCACGCCCCTCTTGCTCGACGTCAAACTCACAGACTTGGGCGTGGTCGTAGATGTGAATGGCTCGCTCACACATCAAAAACACATTCAAAGCATAGTGGCCGCGGAGAAGTTGGAATTGGGGAAACACCACGCAAGCTTTGCTGACACCTTGCGGATCTCGCGTGAGGCTCACCTGATCATAAAAATTACTGCAACTCGTGATGTTGCGCCCGGTGTGGTCGGTGACGACCAATGCCACGCTTGGACACTTCAAGGTCAAACTGGCCGTGAACACCACTTCCACCTGAAAATCAGACTGCAAGCTTTGAAGTTTGGGCTTCGCGCCTTTGGCCTGTGGCAAACCATCCACCCAAAGATTCACCGCGGTGAGCCTGGCCACGCCATTGGCAATGCCAGGCTGCGCGGTATCGGGCTCAAACACACCGGCATTCAAATCGGGAACCTTGGCCGGATCCACGACCGCTGGTTCAGGGCGAGAGGTGTTCGGATTCGCATCGGCCAAGGCTTCGCCATCCGCCGCTAGGGTCCCTTGGGTCATTTGTGTGCTTTGAGTCCTTTGAGTCCCTTGGGTGGATCCGCCAAACATCTTTTGTGCTTTGGCGCGCGCGTTCATTTCCGCGTCAGACGCTTCAGACCTGGGGATGTTTTGAAGGGATGTGTTTTGATGGGCCGCACTTTGATCGGCCGCTTGTTGGGCCAACTGGTCCAAAAACTGGTTGTACTTCAGGCACACCTGATGAGCTGGACCACTCGCCTTGACCTGGCCCTGGTCAAGCCAAATGGCGCGCTCACACAAGGACTCCACTTGGTAGATGTTGTGCGAGCAAAAGAGGATGGTGACCCCCTTGTCCTTCAAGGCCATGATGCGGTCAAAGGACTTCCTAGCAAAGGCGCCGTCGCCCACCGACAAGGCCTCATCGATCACCAAAATATCAGGCTCCACGCTTGTGGCAATCGAGAACGCCAGCCTCACATACATGCCGCTCGAATAGGTTTTGACGGGCTGGTCGATGAAGTTCTCAATGCCCGAGAACTCGATGATGGACTGCATCTTGTCCTTGATCTCTTGGGGACTGAGCCCCAAGAGGGTGGCATTCAACTCGATGTTTTCTCGTCCCGTGAAGTCCGGGTTGAAACCGGCCCCAAGCTCGAGGAGTGCGGCGATGCGGCCCCTCACCTGCACCGCACCGCTCGTGGCTTGAAGCACCCCGCAGATGAGCTGCAGCAAGGACGACTTGCCCGCCCCATTGACCCCCACAATCCCCAAGACCTCCCCTCGGGAGAGCACCAAGGAGACATCCCGCAAGGACCAAAACTCTTGGTAAAAGTGAGCCAAAGGCTTACCGTCATCAGACTTGACGCCCGAGCCATTGTTCAATCGGTGGGCGAGGCGATGAAGACCCAAACGCCGACCCAGCGCCAAGCCTCGGGTCAAGAGCGCCTCCTTCAATCGGTCCACCGGGTGGGGATAGACCCGGTAGCATTTGCTCACCGACTTAACCTCGATGGCCCAATCGCTGCTGGTGTTGGGGGTGTTGCTGCCTGCATCTTTAGAGGACATCGGCAAAGCCCTCCTTGGTCCAGTCAAAGAACTTGGCCCCAGCAATCGCCACCAAGAGGCTCACCCCACAGTAGATCAACCAGCCGCTCCAGTGGGGCCAAGCCCCAGCAAAGATGACGTGCCGCACCTCTTCGACCACAAAGGTCAAGGGGTTCAAATACAGCCACGGCCCCCAAGACGCCGAGATGGTTTTGAGGGGATACAAAATCGGCGCAGAAAACATCAAGGCCGTCACGAGCCAACCCATGATTTGGCCCAAGTCCCGCACATACACCCCCAAAGCGGCGAGGATCCAAGCAAGCCCCAGACTCATCAAGGCCAGGGGCAAGCACAAGAGCGGCAAGGTGATCATGGAGCCATGCAGATCAGTACCCAAAAAGATGAGGCCTGCGAGCAAGACCACACCACTCACGAGGAGCTGAAACACACTGGCAAAGACCACGACGGCGGGCAGCACATGCAAGGGAAACACCACCTTCTTGACCAAATTGGCCTGCTGGGTCACGACCAAACACGATCTCACCAAAATGTCAGACAAAAACGCGTGCAACAGGAGTCCCGTGAACAAGATGATGGCGTACTGAGAGTGCCCTGCACTGTCACCACTCCCAGCGCCAGCGCTAGCAAGTGCACCTGCACCTGCACCAGCGCCAATAGGGTTGAACTCTTCGCCCCACTGGGACTTGAACACCACCGAGAACAAAAAGGTGTAGAGCACCACATTGAGCACAGGGGTCAACAGTGACCAAAACAAACCTAAAAATGAACCTTTGTAGCGCATTTGTATATCCCGGCAACCGAGTTGCCACAAAATGCGCCAAAAAGAAATCATGGATGGAGGGGTCATGCCAGAGTTGAGGTGAATCAATGGAAAGTGAATCAATGAGCTTGAAGTGTATCCTTAAGGTCAAGCCTTTTTTTATTGATTTGCGCACGGCGGCTCAATCCGTATTTGCAACCGAACTCGAGACTAAACGTGTTGGATTCATTTTTTCTTCAGCAGCTGATCCAGGGTCTCAACCCCTTCTTTTTTCAACACATTACCTAAGTGCGCATTAGATCGATAGTCATTGGCGAAATCCTCTCCCAAAGTTTGGTGAAGCGTCTTAACTTTTTGTATCACTTCGTTTCTTGCGAATTTCACCATCATGATCGCCCATGCGAGCGTTAAAACCCTTGGGGAAATGCTTTGTCGTCATGCCGACCTCCTATTTTTACAGAATCAATATTGGGCAAGCATTGAATCTGGTGGTTCATCCTGCATACTGAGATATTCCAGTCGCCACTGCTTCAATGATTCGCTCATCGCAACTGTCATCGCCGAGTCGGAAATTGGATCACAGTACTTCAGTTCAACGTTTTGCCATTCGCCTGTTGGGGCTTTAAATGCAGCCTCGAAAATGCCTTCCAATGCTTGGGCAGCAACCGTTGCCTTGGCAAAAGCCCCAGGCTCATCCCGAAGGCTGTCATACAAAACTACAATTCCAAGGTGGTACAGATCGTCTGGCGTTTTACGTTCAACGTCTTCGCCCTGATCCATATCGAAAAGCAATGCTCGAATATGATCACCACCGACATCTAAAATTTTTTCTATTTTTTTAGCAGGTTGTACTTGCCCGGAATGATTGCGGCTCTTAAGCGCGCCTCAAATGCTTCTGGAAATGCCGCTCGTGCATAACGAGCAGCTAGCCATCGCTGAAGTATCCGGAGGTCTCTCACACTCAATTGAATGTCTGCCCGAGGTTGATGGGCAAACAAATCAGCTTTATTGATCGGCTTCTTGGAATTGGCAACAAGCTCAATGTATACAGGTCCCGTATCGCTTTGATATTCAAGATGCAACCTACGTGCAGTTTTACCAAAAGAATCACCGCCCATTTTTTCTATGCGGCGACCCAGCATAAGCTCGGCGATGGGTTCTTTGTCTAACGCGGCTGTTAAGTCGCAATCATGTGAGATTACGACAGCGAAGACTTCATCTGTTTGTTCAGCCTTTTGAAGGCCAAGTGACTTTAAAGCATCGTCGGTTAGAACGTGACCTTGCAACCACAACAACTGACGATTGGCTTCAGTCATTCACAGCGCCTCAAGTTTTTTCATGCACGTGTGCCAAGCCAAAAGCCCCAACGGACAATTCAACTTTAGGTCGTTCAGCAAGTCGCTCCGACATGCGCTGACGCTGTGTGGCCTCGCGAGCAAGTATGCTTACCAGTTGCTGAGCCTCTTGAACCAAGTTACTGCCGTCTTTGAACGAATCAAGAAGAGATTGACCAGCTCCAACCTTGCGGCGAAGCATCTGCGGCGAAATATCAACTCCAGACTCAACAAAAACATCAGCAGCCTCTGCGAGCACAGATAGACGTTGAGCATTTCGACTCGAGAGTGCCCCTCCATTAATCCAATCATGAACAGCTTGTCGAGACACGCCAAAAATCTTGGCCAACTCTGTAACAGAAATCTTCAAAACTCGACGAACGTGTAAAACATCACGAGCCGAAGTGCTTGGATTTAGCGCTGCAGGCGCTTGGATTTCATCAAAAGCGATCTGATTGATATTCCAATTCGCAGTCGCCGAACCGGCCTGAAGATATGCTGGCGTCAGTAGTCCTAGCGTACCGGCCACAAAATAACGAAGTAACCGACCTTGGGAGTCACAGACATCAGGTCCCACTTCCACAAAATGATCCGCATCTTTTGAAAAGTTTGTCGCTCGAATAGCCAGCTTCGAAGAACCATCCACTTTATGGGCAGCGTACATATTTATGCTCCTTCTTCAAATTTTCCATTCAGCTCTAGCAGCTGGCATCACCATTGCATCAAACGCCAATGCGACACCATTGCGAAGTTTTTTCAGCTGCGCCTTAATTGCATCTACGTCAAAGCTATGACGCCCCTCTGATGAGGCATCGGCATCAATGATTGCATGAACACCATCGATCGATTGAAATCTCTCAGCAATTTTGGTTCCCATTGGCTGTAAATCCATTGGAAAACCTAGCGGCCCGGCTTGAATGATTGTTCTGGCCAACACCACACATTCAGCAGTAAGAATTTGAGTTTCCGTCAATGAATGTGATACTTCCACTGAGTCAGGTAAATTCTCACCCAAACCCAACACGCCAGGCACCAAGTAGTCACCAAGTCCAGCTTCTCCATTGGAGGGAACAATTGCACCAAGATAACGCAATCCCACCCGCTCGGAGTGAGCGAGTGTTACGCACTCATGAATAATGCCCAAACCCTTTGCGAACTCATCGGCAAAAGTCTCAAAGGTATCGTATTTTGTAGTCTGAAAAGAGAGCGCATTCTGTTCAACGATAAAGCCTTTGGAATAGTCAGAACTCAAAAATATCAGGCGCTCCACCTGCTCAACCCGGGGTTGATTTTGCGTATGCTTTTCTTCCCCGATCTGCGGCATTAAATCGAAGGCCATTGACACAGTCTTCTGGAAATCTGGGTACCCTGCCTTTCTCATCCGATCTTGTATGTCGGGAGCGTAAGAACCCAAACGCAGCACCGTATTGTGACGAGCCTGAGCGATGGCGAAGTACACCAATGAGTTCTTAGGTTTTTCACCCATAGTAATTCTCCACTTTACATTTGAATTGACAGTTTACACTTTAGTTGACACCTATGGGAGGTTTCTGTCTACCTGATCCCAAAAAAGACAAATTCTGTCGCAAGAAGGCCAATATCCGCTTCAAGTCGAATGCAATGATTCGGAAAATCCAACGATTTCAAAAAAATGAGCTCAGGTGCAGCGCCTGTGCCTCACCAAACAATAGCGTTTTGATTGAGCTGTCTATTAGAGTTCGGACTCTAATTTTCAGGCTCTCCATTCAATACATTTGGATTTACTTCTTGAACCTTGCGTTTTTTGTCCCCCAACAACATCAGGCCACACCATGAACAGCAACCCCTTTAACTTTGACCCATCCCAACTGAGCGACAAAATGAAAGAGTCAGCCCAGCAAATTTGGTTGGCCGGCTTGGGTGCCTTTGCCAAAAACCAAGAGGAGGGCAAAAAGGTCTTTGAAAAACTCGTGGACGATGGACTGAGCCTTCAAAAGAAAACCCAAGAGGCTTTGCACGAGAAGGTGAACATGGCCAGCGAAAAGATCACGGAGATGGCCTCCACCTTGAAGCCCGACCCCACTGTGCATTGGGCCCCGTTGGAAGACCTCTTTCACAACCGGGTGGCCAAGGCCAATGAAAAATTGGGTGTTCCGGATGCCGCGGCTTTTGAAGCCCTGAGCCTCAGAGTCCAAGCCCTAGAAAAAGCCCTAGGACTGGTTCAAAAAAGCCAATCCACTCCATCCAAATCAAGCCCAGCCTCAAAACCCGCTGCAGCAAAAAAAACAACACCCAAGTCCACCAAAACCAAGGGTGAGTGAAGGGTTGCGCTACAGAAAAGCGCTGCAGGGTAGATCAGAAAAAACTCTCCCCACCACTGGAGAAATTTCCGGTGGTTGAACATTTCAAACAATCTCCAAAATAATCTCAACTCTCTTAGGTTTTCCCACTACACCTTTGCTGGGTTTTAAGCTAGAGTCTTAAAACCCCACACCATGTGGCGCCCAACCACCACCCGGTACCGTCTCCCATGGCTAAAAAAGCCCCTCGCCGAACTGCGCAGCGCATCTTGAGCACCACCTTGGCGCTCTTCAACCGCTTTGGCGAGCCCAATGTCTCCACCACCCTGATCTCATCTGAGCTCTCCATCAGCCCAGGCAACCTTTACTACCACTTCCCCGCCAAAGACGAGTTGGTGACCGCGCTCTTTGAAGAGTATCAAGCCAAGCTGTTCCCGATTTTGGCGGCCGGCGCCCACGTGAGCGATATCGAAGAGGCTTGGTTTTTCCTGCACTCTCTTTTTGAACTCATCTGGGAGTACCGTTTTCTCTACCGTGACCTGGGCGACTTGTTGAGCAAAAACCGCCGCCTTGAAAAAGACATTAAAGACATCTTGCTCCTCAAAACGAGCGCCTGTCGCGCCCTCCTTCAAGGACTCGGGCACCAAGGCCACTTGCACATGCAAACATCAACTCGGGAGATGTGCGCCACCCAAATGGTGGTGATGCTCACCTGGTGGCTCTCCTTTGAGTTTGCCAAAGACCCACGCCACGCCTTGGAAGACGACAACGCCCAACAAGCCTTGCTGCGTGGCGCCCAACACGTCTTGAGTCTCTTGGTCCCCTACCTCGAGCCGGCCTCACAGGCGCATTTGCTCGGTCTCATCCAAAACTACAGCGATGAATCCCCCAAGTCAAGCCCCTAAAACAAGCCGCTAAGCCAAGACCCTACAACAAGTCCCCAAGACCAGGACTCCCATTTGCGTGTGCCCTCAAGATTCTCCTACAATGAATCATCGACCTGATAGACCCAATCGATGTTCTAGCCCTTGGCCCCTTGCCATGGCGCCTGAATCCCATTGAAAGCCTCCCATGCATTTGCTCGACTCCATCGTCTCTGAAGCCGCCCAACTCACCGCCATCCGGCGCGACTTGCACGCCCACCCCGAGTTGTGCTTCAAGGAGGAACGCACCAGTGAAATGGTGGCCAATTTGCTCAAACGCTGGGGCATCCCCTTTCACACGGGTTTGGGCAAAACTGGGGTGGTGGGCGTGATCAAAGGCCGCCTTGGACACAGCACACGTGCCATCGGACTCAGGGCCGACATGGACGCCCTCCCCATGAGCGAGAAAAACCGCTTTCCCCACGCGAGCGTCCACCCCGGGCGCATGCACGCGTGCGGCCACGACGGGCACACCACCATGCTCTTGGCAGCGGCCCAGCACTTGGCCAAGCATCCCGATTTTGATGGAACGGTGTATTTGATTTTTCAGCCCGCCGAAGAAGGCGGTGGCGGCGCTCGCGAGATGATCAAAGACGGTCTTTTTGAGCGCTTTCCCATGCAAGCGGTCTATGCGGTGCACAACTGGCCAGGACTGGCCGCTGGCCAATTCGCCTTGAGCCCGGGCCCCGTGATGGCATCCTCCAACGAGTTTCGCATCACCATTCGCGGCAAAGGCTCCCACGCCGCGCTCCCCCACAATGGCGTGGACCCACTCCCCATTGCTTGCCAACTCGTGCAAGCCTTTCAAACCATCATCACCCGCAACAAAAAACCCGTTGACGCGGCCGTGATCTCCGTCACCATGATCCAAGCCGGCGAAGCCACCAACGTGATCGCCGACCATTGCAACTTGAAAGGCACGGTGCGCACCTTTTCCACCGAGGTGCTCGATTTGATTGAGCGGCGCATGCGCCACTTGAGCGAGCATTTGTGCCTCTCATTTGATGCCAGCGCTGAATTTCACTTCTACCGCAACTACCCCCCCACCATCAACCACCCCCAAGAGACGGCGTTTGCCCAACAGGTTCTGCAAAAGATGGTGGGTGAGGTCAACGTCGTTCACCAAGAGCCCACCATGGGGGCCGAGGACTTCTCCTACATGCTGGAAAAGGTCCCAGGTGCCTACATCTTCATTGGCAACGGCGACGGTGTGCACCGTGAAATCGGTCACGCCGAGGGCCCTTGCATGCTGCACAACCCGACCTATGACTTCAATGACGAGTTGATTCCTCTCGGGGGCTCCATGTGGGTGAACTTGGTGCGGGCTTGGCTTGAAGCGCCTTCGCATTGAATTCGTTGACCAACACGTTGACGTTCAGTGTCCGCTCCATGTCATTTCAATGTCGTTTCATTGTCGTTTCATTCTCGTTTTATTCTCGTTTTATTCTCGTTTCAACAGGCACTGTACTTCCCGCTGTGCACTGGCCTGGCTTGAATTCGTTTCATTGCAACTTCTAAAACTCCACCCCCTGAACGCGTCTTCATTGCCATGAACATCACGGACATCACTGCGCTCAGCGCCCAAGCCCTGCACAACGCCATCCACGCCCGTGAGGTCTCTTGTGTCGAGGTGCTCATGGCCTACTGGGAACAGATCAAAACCCACAACCCCAGATTCAATGCCATCGTGAGCCTGCACAGTCTGGAGGCCACCGACCATCACCCAGGGCTCTTGAGTCTGGCCCAAACCCTCGATGAGGACTTGAAAGCCGGTCACTCGCGTGGTTTTTTGCACGGCATGCCCATGGCCCCCAAGGATCTCGCCAACACCAAAGACTGCGTGACCACCATGGGGTCGCCTTTGCTGCGCCACAACACCCCCAAAGACGACGCGTTGGTGGTGCAACGCATGCGCCATGCGGGCGCACTCTTCATTGGCAAGACCAACACCCCCGAGTTTGGCCTGGGCTCCCACACCTACAACCCGGTCTTTGGCACCACGCTCAACGCCTACCACCCCCAGTTGAGTGCCGGCGGGAGTTCTGGCGGCGCAGCAGTCGCTTTGGCCCTTCACATGTTGCCACTCGCCGACGGCTCGGACTTCATGGGCAGCCTCAGAAACCCAGCCGGCTGGAACAACATCTTTGGGCTTCGTCCCTCCCAGGGTCGCATCCCGAGTTTGCCCTCATCTGACCAATTCATCTCACAACTGGGCACCGAAGGGCCGATGGCCAGGAGTGTCGAGGACCTTGCCAGACTGCTTTGCATTCAAGCCGGACCCACCCCGGAAGCCCCCTTGTCCTTGTCGCAATCCAACGCCGATTTGGTCGCAGAGATTGAAGCCGTTCTTGCTGGAGACCCAGCCCCATTGGGATCGTGTTTTGGGGAGGACCGCCCCTACACGGTGGGGTGGCTTGGCGACTTGGAGGGCCATTTGGCGTATGAGGTGGGGGTGAGTGAGCAGTGCCGTATGGGCCTCGCGCGCTTTGAGGCCTTGGGGGCTCGCGTGGAAGAAGTGAAGCTGGGTCTTGACCCCGACAG
>Ga0214165_1001917_pt1 | contig 10561 bp, 9 predicted proteins | sample TroBogypolimnion_34_FD_153004 | JGI IMG/M metagenome (GOLD analysis project Ga0214165, IMG submission 153004) | Freshwater microbial communities from Trout Bog Lake, WI - Practice 03JUN2009 hypolimnion v3 | ecosystem: Environmental > Aquatic > Freshwater > Lake > Hypolimnion/Profundal zone ... | reverse complement strand
CCTTTGCCACAGTTGCCTTCCTGGTTCTCGGCCCCTGCGTCTATCGCTGAAGCCTAAATAAGTGCCTTACTCATGAGCGCGCGGTGCTCATGATTGTGTGTATGCCTTCATTTTTGCTCCTTAGGATATTGCTGGTTAATCGTCGAACTGCTTTTAAGAAAATCCTCTAAGTCTTGGGTGTGGAGATCTTCACCGGACTTAAATGCCCGATTAAAGGATCTCCGCAACTTTGCTAACTCGAAGCAATTCGGGTGTAGCCAAGCTCCTCGACCATTGAGGGTGTGACTCGGATCTGGAGTTACCTGACCTTTGACCACAACTAAATGGAGGAGTTCTTTCGAACTCTCCCGGCTCCTACACGCGATACAACTGCGCATCGGGACCATTAAGGAGAACCTTACTCGCTGGCAGCCGTGGGGCGTAATTCCTCGCTCTCTGCAGCGAGCGCAAGCTCAGCAGCAGCCTGCGCCTTGGCGATATCGCTCGGTTTGAGCAACCTTTCAACGGGGTTATCTGGGTGGATATCCATGCGCCAGCCGGTGAGTTTTACGGCAAGTCGGACATTTTGGCCATCTTTTCCAATGGCAAGGGAGAGCTGATAATCGGGCACGATTACCTTGGCTGACTTGGCTAAGAGGTCGACGATCTCAACGCTGGAGACGCGAGCTGGGGCCAATGCACTGGCAACATAGGTAGCAGGATCTTCCGAAAAATCCACGATATCGATCTTCTCGCCATGCAGTTCATCCATGACTGCTTTAGCGCGAGCGCCGACCGGTCCAATGAGTGCGCCCTTTGGACTAACTCCAGCGCGATGCGAGCGAACGGAGACTTTGGACCGTTGCCCAGCCTCACGTGAAACACCGACGATTTCAACGACGTTATCTTTAAGTTCAGGTACTTCAAGGGTGAAGAGCATCTTTACAAAGAGTGGGTGGGTGCGAGAGAGCGTAACCTCTGGACCCTTCTCACCTTGGCGGACATCGACAACATATGCCTTGATGCGGTCGCCGTGCTTATAGTGCTCGGTTGGAACCTGCTCAATGAGGGGAATCTTTCCTTCGACTTTGCCAAGATCCACATAAATAATATTTGCATCACGACCCTGCTGAACGATGCCAGAGATGATATCTCCAACACTTCCCGTAAATTCTGCGACGATGCCGGCATCATTACTAGCGCGCATCTTCTCTTTAAGCACCTTACGCACAACCGATTTGATCTTCGTTTCAAAGCCCTCGGGCATGTGAGTGATCGTCTCTGAATACACACCTTCAGCATCGAATTGCGGAACGTGGATTAGAATTTCACCAGTCTGTCTATTAAGCACAGCTCGACCTTGCGGCATAGCTTCAGGAAGTTCTGCATAGCTTTCAGTGACGGTTTGCTCGATAGAATTTAGAAGCTTTTCAAGTGGAATAGCTTTTTCAACGGTCATCGCTAATAGCGCATCTACATCAACGCTCATTCTTTTTCACCCTGATTGAGAGATTTGAACTCAACTTCAATATGAGCTTGAGCGACATCCGCGAGTGGGATTGCCTGTGTATCGATATCAACCGTTAAATCTCGCAGCTCTCCGATTCGCCCTTTCACCAACTTTCCATTGTGAAGAACTAAAGTCGCTATGCGACCATGATTCTTCCGCCAGTGACGAGGTTGAGTGAGCGGACGGTCGATACCAGGGGAGGAAACTTCGAGAGTGAATGGGGTCTCGCCCAGTTCTGGAAGGTTCTCCAGGATTTCGGAGATCTCTTTGGTAACAGAGGTGACTTGATCGAGATTGAGATGCGACTCGCTATCAATAATAATGGTGAGAATTTTAGGCGAGCCACCGGTGAGCGTGACTTCTTCCAAATAAATACCAGTTCCCTCAAAAGTGGGGGCAATTGCTGCGCTTACTGCTTCGATAACGCTCATTACTGGCTCTCTTTCCGCTATTTAGTTGTAGACCCAATCATAACTCAACTTAGCAATAAGAGCCGCCACAACAAAGAGGAAGACCTTGCGCACAAGGGGTGATCCGCCACGAATGGCTAGGCGTGAACCGATCAACGCCCCGGAAACATTTGCACATGCAAGGGCTAACCCCAATCGCCACCAGATGTGGCCGGTTAATTCGAAGGTGGCTATAGCGCCGAAATTGGTAGCAATATTTACCAGCTTTGCGGTCGCACTTGCTTTAAGAAATTCATAACCAACAACGATGACGAGCAAGAAGACCAAGAAAGTCCCGGTACCAGGTCCAAAGAGGCCGTCGTAAAAGCCAATGAGTAGTCCACAGCCAGCAACGATCCAAAGTCGGGTTGCGTGTGTGTAACGCAGAGTCTCACTCAATCCCAGATCGGGCTTTCGCCAGGTGTAAATGCCAACCAGTACCAAGAGCGCCAAAATGAGTGGGTGAAATACAGAAGTGGGAAAATGGGCAGCGAGGTGAGCTCCAGCAACCGATCCAACGAGCGCAGGCGTAGCCATTGTTACCGTGAGTCGAAGATCGGGTCTCACCTTTTTAAAATAAGAGGCAGCAGCAGTTGATGTACCAAAGATAGATGGAATCTTATTTGTGCCAAGAATCATTGGAATCGGCTTATTAGGAATTCCAATTAAGAGCGCTGGGAGTTGTACCAATCCCCCGCCACCAGCAACCGCATCGACAAACCCCGCAAAACCCGATGCCAGCGCGAGAAATATAAAGGTAGCGAGAGACATTAATGAATTGCGTTAAGAATTTCTGATACCGCGCTATCCACATTGAATTCCGCTTTACTTCCAGCGCTTCGAACGCGAAATTCGATCTTGCCTTCGGCAAGTGATTTACCGACTATCACGATGTATGGAATGCCGATGAGTTCAGCATCTTTAAATTTCACGCCCGCGCTAGCATCACGACGATCGTCAAAGAGCACCGTCAATCCAGCAGTTTCAAGTTCGAGCGCGAGTTTGGTTGCATAGTCAAAGATCGCATCGTCTTTGCCCGCCGCTACCAAGTGCACATCGGCTGGGGCAATCTCGGGAGGCCAATTAAGTCCGATCTCGTCATATGTCTGTTCCGCAATAGCTGCAACGGCCCGCGATACACCGATTCCATAAGAACCCATGGTGACAACCTGTGCCTTGCCATTTTGATCGAGAACAGTAAGGCCCAAGGCCTGAGCATATTTGCGCCCCAACTGGAAGATGTGGCCAATCTCAATCGCACGATCGATCACAACAGGAGTTTCACATTGTGGGCATAGATCGCCCGCTTTTACCTCAGCAGCTTCAATAAATGCCGTTACAGAGAAGTCCCGTCCATGAGTAACGAAGCGTGAATGCTTATCTTTCTGGTTCGCACCAGTAATCCAAGGAGAGCCCAAGACAATTCGTGGATCAGCATAAACTTTTACGCCCAGCGCTTGCGCATCCTGCGGTCCCATGTAGCCCTTGACCAAAGCAGGATACTTGGCGAAATCTTCATCTTCAAAGAGTCGTAGCTCTTGCACACCTGGCAGGTTTGCTCCCACGCGCTTGAGATCGACTTCGCGATCGCCGGGAACGAGAATAGCAATCGCTTCTCCATCTGCCATAAGCAGGACATTCTTTAAAGTATCTGCGGCGGTGATATTGCCGCCAAATTTAGCGTTTACGAGTTCGACAAGTGAATCAATCGTTGGGGTGTTAGGCGAATCGAATACTTCAAAGGCTGGAGCCACATCGCCGACATATGGAGCAACTTTGGTAACCATTGCCTCCACATTTGCAGCGAAGCCGCACTTCTCGCAGAGCACATATGTATCTTCACCCGTAGGGCATGGAGCCAGAAACTCCTCAGATTTTGATCCTCCCATTGCACCCGACATCGCTGACACGATGTTGAACTTCAAGCCCAAGCGGTTAAAAGTCTTGATGTATGCCTCGCGGTGGCGTTGATAGGAAGCTTCAAGCCCAGCATCATCGATATCAAATGAGTAAGAGTCCTTCATGACAAATTCGCGGCCGCGGATAATCCCACTGCGCGGACGTGGTTCATCGCGGAATTTAGTTTGAATCTGATAGATAGACAGTGGTAGATCTTTATATGAAGAGAATTCGCCTTTAACCATCAGGGTAAACATCTCTTCGTGCGTTGGACCTAGAAGGTAATCACTTCCGCGGCGATCTTTGAGGCGAAAGAGATCAGGTCCATACTCAGACCAGCGATTGGTCTCTTCGTAGGGTTCGCGAGGTAGAAGTGAGGGGAAATGCACCTCCTGAAAACCAGCGTTATCCATCTCGTCACGAATGATATTTTCGATCTTACGGTAGGTGCGATAACCGAGCGGCAACCATGAGTAGATGCCAGCGGCAACGCGGCGAACATATCCGGCGCGAACGAGGAGGCGATGGCTGGCAACTTCGGCGTCAGCTGGATCATCGCGCAGCGTACGTAATAACAAGGTGGACATTCGCAACATGCGAGTACCTTATCTAAGGATGTTAGAGGCCGTTCACAGTTGGGGCGCCAGATGCGACTCCAGCGGCAGCCATCTCCTCGGCGAGGCGGTTAGCCTCAAATATCAAAGTTTCGACAATCTCTGCCTCGGGCACCGTTTTGATGACTTCACCCCTGACGAATATCTGGCCTTTGCCATTACCGGAGGCGACGCCCAAATCTGCCTCGCGCGCTTCGCCAGGTCCGTTAACAACGCAACCCATGACTGCGACACGCAACGGAACGGTCATCCCCTGTAGCCCTGCCTGAACCTTCTCAGCCAGCGAGTAGACATCTACTTGGGCGCGACCGCACGATGGACAGGAGACGATCTCTAACTTACGTTGGCGCAGGTTGAGCGATTCGAGAATGGAGATTCCGACCTTGACCTCTTCGACAGGTGGCGCGGAGAGCGAGACGCGAATGGTGTCGCCGATTCCTTCTGCCAAGAGAATTGCAAAGGCGGTCGCCGATTTGATCGTGCCTTGAAAGATTGGCCCAGCTTCAGTGACGCCGAGGTGCAATGGATAATCGCATTGTGCCGCGAGGAGGCGATACGCCTTTACCATCGTTACCGGATCATGATGTTTAACCGAGATCTTAATATCGGAGAAACCATGCTCTTCAAAGAGTGATGCCTCCCATAAGGCAGATTCTGCGAGGGCTTCCGGGGTTGCCTTGCCATATTTTGCGAGCAGTCGCGGGTCAAGAGAACCTGCATTGACTCCGATACGAATTGGAATACCGGCATCACCCGCCGCCTTAGCAACTTCTTTGACCTTGTCATCGAATTGCTTGATATTGCCCGGGTTGACGCGAACCGCGGCACAGCCCGCATCGATTGCGGCGAAGATGTACTTAGGTTGAAAGTGGATATCTGCAATTACCGGGATCTGAGACTTTTTAGCGATCGCCTTGAGCGCATCGGCATCATCTTGACTCGGCACCGCAACGCGAACGATCTGGCATCCCGAAGCGGTGAGTTCGGCGATCTGCTGCAAAGTGGCGTTGATATCTGAGGTCAAGGTGGTGCACATGGATTGCACGCTTACGGGAGCATCGCCGCCGACAAGGACACTGCCAACTTTGAGTTGCTTACTCTTCCTACGTGGCGAGAGCACGGGAGGAGGGGCTGCTGGAATTCCGAGATCGACCATGGCTTTATTCTGCCTTAAATCAGAGATTGAAGTGAACTGGATTGAAAATATCGGCGGCGAGGAGCATTAATGAGAGTGCAACCAGGAATGCAAAGACAACAATCGTGATCGGCATCAGCTTTTCTAGGTCGATCGGTGCAGGCTGCGAACGACCAGCCCGACGAGCCCGGGTGCGTCGCACACCATCGAGCACAGCCACCGCCATATGCCCACCATCTAATGGTAGGAGGGGCAATAAGTTAAAGATTCCAACGAAGATATTGAGGCTGGCGATAATAAGTAGGAAGGTCTCTAATTTATCCCCAAAGCTGAGTGCTTGGTCGCTGGCTGTGGCTGCTGATGCTTGAGCAACGCCGACAACGCCGACCAATCCATTTGCGTCCCGCTTTGCGCCTAAGAAGGTCTGCCGAAAGAGCGCAGGAACTTTTCCGGGCAAGTTTACTAAGGACTTGATACTTGTAGTGAAGAAATTCGAACCCAGGCTCCAGGTATCGTGAAGTGATGTTGTAACGCCTTCACGTTGCAGGCCAATCTTGCTGATGAAGCCGAGCATTCCATATTCTTTACCGCTGATCATCACCGAAGCAGGCGTGGCAACAATAGATAAAATCTGACCGGATCTATCGATTACCAAAGTCAGTGGCTTGTTGGCAGAACCACGGATAATCAGAACATCCTTGCTCCAGTTGGTAACTTTCTTGCCGTTAATGGAGATGAAGTGATCGCCTGCTTTAAGTCCCGCGCTCATAGCTGGTGAAGCAGGTGCGTTCTTAGCGCATAGATTAGAAGTGGTGCTCGTGTTAATGCAGGGTAGAACCTGATTGATAATTGGCTGGGATGTTGAGGTCCCGATACCAAAGAAGATTACAAAAATTAAGAAGAAGCCGATAATAAAGTGGCTGGCCGAACCTGCCCCCAGAACTATCAATCGACGGGGAGTTGACGATTTAATGAAGGCGCGTGGTGCATCTTCTTCGCTTAGTTCTTCATGGGTGGACATTCCCACAATCCTGCAATACCCGCCTGCGGGAATCGCTTTAACACCAAACTCAGTTTCACCGCGGGTAAAGGACCAGATCTTGTAACCAAAGCCTAGAAAGAATTCGGTCACCTTCATGCCGAACTTCTTGGCGAAGAAGAAGTGGCCGAACTCGTGAATCATGACCGAAATTAAAAGAGCAGCTACAAAGGCTAATACTCCGAGGGCTTGCAACATTATTTCTTCTCCACAACTAGTGCTTGAGCAACGGTACGAGCATCTTCCTCGATGGCGCTGACATCAGATAAGTCCCGCATCGTAGAATCTGCAATCGAATCCAATTTTGCAGTTGTCGCTGCAACGATCTCTACTATGGCAGAGAATTCCAGATCTCCATTCATGAAGGCGGCGACCGCCACCTCGTTGGCAGCGTTAAATACCGCTGGCAATCCCCCACCGCGTACCCCGCAATGGCGCGCCAAATCGATCGCAGGAAAACGAACGCTATCTATGGGGGCGAAATTCCAGGAATGAGCGGCGCTCCAATCAACCGCTGAAGTTGCATGTGCAGTTCGGTGTGGAGCTCCCAGTGCATAGGCAATAGGGCCCTTCATATTCGGTGGGCTCAGCTGGGCAATTGTTGATCCATCTATAAATTCAACCATCGAATGCACCACAGACTGGGGGTGAATTACCGCCTCGATCTTCTCGTATGGAAGGTCGAAGAGATAATGAGCTTCGATGATTTCTAATCCTTTATTTACAAGTGTCGCTGAGTTAATGGTTACAACGGGCCCCATAGACCAGGTGGGATGCATAAGAGCCTGCGCAAGGGTGACGCTCGACAGATCGCTGCGACCGCGAAATGCTCCCCCACTTGCAGTCAGGATGGCGCGCTTTATCTCGCTTTTAGTGCCAGCCATAAAGCATTGGTACAAAGCGCTATGTTCGGAATCAACGGGCGTTATTCGTTCTAATCCAAATGCCGTAACCAGCGCCCCGCCAGCAACGAGCGATTCCTTATTTGCAAGCGCGACTTTATTGCCAGCACCTAAGGCGGCGAGCGTTGGTCCGAGCCCGATAGAACCAGTTATTCCGTTGAGGACTATGTCACAGGAGATTGCGGCAATTTCGCTGGCAGCGTTTGTACCATCGATAACGGTGATTCCTGCAGCAAGAGAACGTGCCATATCCCCCTGTGAACTAACGCCGATTATTCCCACGCCGAATCTCTGGGCTTGCGCGACAAGGGTTGGGATATTGGAACCACCAGCGCAAAGGGCAATGACCTTAAATTTATCGGGATTAGCCGCAATCACTTCGAGCGCCTGAATGCCAATAGAACCAGTGGACCCAAGGATGACGATCTCGCGCATTGCGTTATCTTCCCTTATTCGGCTGAGAAGGTATTGAGTTCAGCGGCAGCGAGTTGTCCGCACGCACCATCAATCTCTCGCCCTCGGGTATCACGGACAGTCACAGGAACTCCATAACTTTCTAAAATTGAGACAAAGGTCGCTTCATCCTCAGGGCGAGAGGCGGTCCACTTCGACCCAGGAGTTGGATTGAGCGGTATGAGGTTAACGTGGGCATTGCGATTTCTCAGCAATCGTCCCAAGAGATCTGAGCGCCAGGCTTGATCATTGATATCTCGGATCATGGCATATTCGATGGAGTAACGACGACCCGTTTTATCTGCATAGGCATCGGCTGCAGCCAGAACTTCTTTGACCTTCCAACGCGAATTAATCGGAACAAGGGTGTCTCGAAGTTCATCATCTGGAGTGTGGAGGGAGACAGCAAGAGTTACTGGGATATCTTCCTTCATTAACTTTTCAATTCCATTCACAACCCCCACGGTAGAAACGGTTACCGAGCGCGCTCCGATCCCCAATCCATCGGGTTGTGGCGCGGTGATATTGCGAACAGAACGGATCACGGCGTTGTAGTTAGCTAGCGGTTCTCCCATTCCCATAAAGACCACATTGGAGAGACGAGTTGGACCACCTGGCAGTTCACCCGCTGCGCATACTCGGGCGGCTGCAACAACCTGTGCGGTAATTTCTCCAGCAGTCAGGTTGCGAGTTAAGCCTGCTTGACCTGTGGCACAGAAAGGGCAATTCATGCCGCATCCTGCTTGGGAGGAGATACAGACAGTCGTGCGATCGCTGTAACGCATAAGTACGCTCTCGACGAGAACCCCATCATGTAAACGCCAAAGATCCTTACGTGTTGTTCCTCCATCACATTCGATGGAACGGACCAAGGTAATTAATTTAGGGGTGAACTTCTCTGCCATCAAGGTGCGCATCTCTTTGGGAATATCGCTCCAAGATTCGGTGTCGTCGTTGTGATGCACAAAGAAATGCGTTGCTACCTGATTAGCACGGAAGGCCGGAATACCCAATTCGATAGCTAGCGCTTTGCGTCCGGCTGGATCTAAATCTGCAAAATGTTGTGGAGGTTTTACACGCTGTTTGGGTTCGTCAAAAACTAACTTAAGTGAATTCTCGATGGTCATGATCGCCGCCTTATAACTTGAAGTGTTGAATGAGTTCGAAGACGAACCAGACTGAAGGTGCGGTAAAGAGGAGTGAATCAACTCGATCCAAGATGCCGCCATGGCCTGGCAATATAGTTCCCATATCTTTAATACGCAGATCCCGCTTAACTGCGGATTCGATCAAATCCCCACAGGTCGCTGTAATTACCCCAAGCAGGCCGACTAGCGCGCCGAGCCAGAAATAATCATCGAGAACAAAGTAGAAGACCGAAGCGGTAGCAAAGGTCGTTGCCACAATTGCGCCAGCAAGTCCCTCCCACGTCTTTTTGGGACTGATATGTGGCGCCATCGGATGCCTGCCGAAGAGGACTCCAGAAAAATAGGCGAAGGTGTCGTTGAAACTCACCAAGACCACCAAGGTAAAAATCTTTGCGATGGGGTTGTGCATATGAGCCAGAAGGAGAACAAAACCCGCTAAAAATGGAATATAGAAGATAGCAAATACCGCTGCAGTCGAACGCTTGACGAAATCTTTGGGCGAGGCCAAGAGCAGGTACACCATCACATTGGGAATAGCCACCGCAAGGGAGACAGCGAGTCCCTCTATCTTGCCGAACCACGCTGCGGCGAGAATACCTGTGGCGGCAATGTAGAGAGGAAGTCCAGGCAGATCAATGTCGCCGCCTTTATATGCCCGCACTATTTCGCGGATTGCAAGGAGCATAACGATCCAAACAAAACCGAGAAAAATTAGCGGGTTAAGTTTTAGCGCTCCAAAGACAATGGCGAGTATTGCAACCGAGACTGCAATAGATGGAATTAACTTCCGTCCAGCCCGTTTGTTAATCGCATCATTGATGGAGTGAATATCTTCCATATCGCTGTCAACCCATCAGGTGTTTTACACCTCGAGGAGTTCGGTCTCCTTATGCTTCAAAAGGTCATCAATCTTGGAGACATGCTCGGTCGTTATCTTTTCTAACTCCTTCTCGGAGCGAGCCAGATCGTCCTTGCCGATATCGCCATCTTTCTCTAACTTTTCCATGCTCTCTTTGGCGGCGCGGCGGATGTTACGGATAGAGACCCGTGATTCCTCGGCCTTGGTGCGAGCCACTTTAATAAAATCTTTTCTGCGCTCTTCGGTGAGCTGCGGAAAGTTGACGCGAATAACCGCGCCATCATTTGCTGGATTGACTCCGAGGTCGGAATCGCGAATCGCTTTTTCGATCGCAGGAAACGCCGCCTTGTCGAAGGGAGAGACGATGGCCATACGAGCTTCGGGTACTTGGATCGTCGCAAGCTGTCCTAGAGCCGTATAAGTGCCGTAGTAATCGACCATAATCTTTTGAAACATTGCGGGATGGGCTCGGCCAGTGCGAATCGCGCCGAAGTCCTCTTTCGCCACCTCTACGGCTTTGCTCATCTTTGCGCCAGCATCGGCCAACGTGGTTGCTAAATCAGACATCTCGCTC
>Ga0214165_1001914_pt1 | contig 10572 bp, 9 predicted proteins | sample TroBogypolimnion_34_FD_153004 | JGI IMG/M metagenome (GOLD analysis project Ga0214165, IMG submission 153004) | Freshwater microbial communities from Trout Bog Lake, WI - Practice 03JUN2009 hypolimnion v3 | ecosystem: Environmental > Aquatic > Freshwater > Lake > Hypolimnion/Profundal zone ... | reverse complement strand
AAAGGTCAGTCTAACAGTGCCTAAGGGGCCATTACGTTGTTTGCCAATAATAATCTCTGCAATACCTTTGTCTGGGCTGTCTTCGTTATAGACCTCATCTCGATATACAAATACGATTAAATCAGCGTCTTGTTCAATCGCACCTGAATCACGTAAATCTGACATAACAGGGCGCTTATTTGGGCGTTGTTCTAAGTTACGATTTAACTGTGATAAAGCAACAACAGGTACATTCAGTTCCTTTGCTAGTGCTTTTAAGCCTCTTGAGATATCAGAAATCTGTTGTACTCGATTGTCACCACTAGATGGTGATTGCATCAGCTGCAAATAATCCACTACAATCAAGCCTAATTGGCCATGTTCACGAGCAAGTCGCCTCGCTCTAGCCCTGACTTCAGTAGGTGATAAGGCCGGTGAATCATCAATAAACAATTGTGTGCCAGCTAGTAAATTAATGGCTGAGGTAAGGCGAGGCCAATCATCATCATCTAATTTACCGGTCCTAACTTTATGTTGATCTATACGGCCTAAGGAAGACATCATACGCATGGCTAAGGAATCCCCTGGCATTTCCATGCTAAACACGGCCACCGGCTTATTACCTTTAAGAGCGATGTTTTCAGCCATATTCATGGCAATAGTCGTTTTGCCCATAGAAGGTCTTCCTGCAACAATAATTAAATCTGCAGGTTGAAGTCCAGAGGTCAGCTCATCAAAATCAGTAAATCCAGTGCCAGCGCCAGTAATTGCACCTTCTTGTTCAAATAGGGTTTCAATTTTATCGACGGCATTAGCTAACAAAGATTTAATAGGAATAAAGCCGCCACTTTGACCGCGCTGGCGTTGTTCAGCAATTTGAAAAACTTGGCGTTCAGCATTCTCTAATAATTCAGCGGTATCTCGACCTTCAGTATTAAAAGCAGAATCAGATATTTGCGTACCGATATGGATCAGTTGCCTTAAAACTGAACGATCTCTAACAATATTTGCATAAGCAGTAATGTTGGCTGCGCTAGGCGTGTCTTTAGCTAGCATAATCAAATAAGCTAGGCCGCCGATATTTTCAAGTTCACCGATGACTTTCAGAGCATCTGATAAGGTAATGACGTCAAAAGGAATTTGTTTCTCGGCAAGCTCTTCTATTTTTCTAAAAATGAGCTGATGACTGCGACGATAAAAATCAATTTCTACAACTTTGTCAGCAATGGAATCCCAGGTTTGATTATCGAGCAATAAGCCACCTAATACAGATTGCTCAGCTTGTATTGAGTTTGGGGGGACTTTTAAAGCATCCAGAGAATAGTCACGATCGAGAGAGTAGTTTTCAGGCATGAATAGCTGCGAAAAAATAGAAATAATAACATGATGATGACTTAATACATAAACCTTGCTACTCATCGATTAATATTAATCGCTTGATTATAGGCTGTTAAAACTTAAGTATTCACTCTAATAATGGTTAGGAAGCAAATATATTATGATGGGTAGTCGCATTAATAAATTTGTTCAAAAGTGACCCTGCAGAGCAGTATAAGCTGTGAGCTTGAAAAGTCGCGGACGAGACATTAGAAAATGTTGATTGAGTTTGAAAGTAGTAGTAGATGTTATGCCATATTTTCAGTCACGTTATAAAAATTTTTAGTACGTCATTTCATAGTTACATTCGATCTTGAGTGATATAAGTCACGCTGAATTAAATATACGAAAGAGTCTGTGAAATAGATAGTTCGTTGTGTCATAACTTTTATAGAGCTTTAGAAAGGTATAGCACGACGTGCTAAAGCTAGTATAAGACCTAAGCAAGATATAACAAGACATGCTAAAGCTACTATAAGACCTAAGCAAGATATAACAAGACATGCTAAAGCTACTATAAAACCTAAGAAAGGTATAGCACGACGTACTAAAGTTACTATAAGACCTAAGCAAGATATAGCACGACGTACTAAAGCTACTATAAGACCTAAGCAAGGTATAGCACGACATACTAAAGTTACTATAAGACCTAAGCAAGATATAGCGCGGCGTATGATGATGTTTTGTTACTAGAAGAAATGTAAGGGCGTTGCAAAAGCAGGTTCTGTCATGAATGTGAAGGAGTCAATGAGCTGATTTAAAGAGAACGTCGACTTTGATAGTCGTGTTGATCATAACTATCATAAACTGAACTAGTTTTTATGGAAGTTGAAGTGATATCAGTGTGACTAACAGCATTAATAAATCTATATAAAACATATCAATGTAAGCAAGCATGAGCATAAACAATATGCCCGCTGTCAGTTTAAATAACAATCAAAACAGAAACAGTATTTAATCGACCTTGATTTAATAGGCGTCGATGTCTATAATCCTTAAGCTATTATGTTTGGAGAGCCTTGTGACGAGTAGAAAATACTCTACTGTCAGTAAAATTTTAAGTTATCAGCTTTTAATTATACTGATAATAACTGCTGGTTTAGCAGGTTACGGAGGTATGCACTATGCTATTTCAAGTGCATTAGGAGGAATGGCTGCGTTTGTACCTAATTTGTATTTTGCTTTACGTATCCATAAAACTGTCGGTCAACCTGCACGCAAGGTGATGAATTCCTTTTATGCCGGTGAATCGGGAAAGCTAATACTGACAGCTGCGCTGTTTGTGTTGATTTTTAAAGTGCCCAACATAGCAATATTACCGCTGCTGCTAGGTTATATAGCAGCATTATCAGTTTTTTGGTTTGCGCTATTAATGCGTTAACATTATTAAGAGAGAGGAACGATGGCTACCGAAGCTCATGCCACTGAAGGTGTAACGGGTTATATTATTCACCATTTAACTCCGCTACATGTGGGTGAAGGTTTCTGGACATTAAATCTGGATACTTTGTTTTTCTCAGCTGTTTTAGGCGGCTTGTTTGTTTGGTTTTTTAAGACGGCTGCAGAAAAGGCTACTTCTGGTGTTCCAGGATTGGTGCAAAATTTCGCTGAAATGTTGATTGAGTTTGTAGACAATCAAGTTAAAGATAGTTTTCATGGCGAAAGTAAATTAATAGCGCCCTTAGCATTGACTATCTTTTGCTGGGTATTCATGTGGAACTTTATGGATTTATTTCCAGTTGATATATTGCCACTCATCGGATCAATGATGGGTATAGAATATCTTCGAGTTGTACCTAGTACCGATTTAAATGCTACATTTGCTATGTCTATATCGGTATTTTGTTTAATTATTTTTTATAGCATTAAAATAAAAGGCCCTTGGGGTTTTGCTAAAGAGTTGATGTTCCAACCTTTTGGTCCTTGGCTATTACCGTTTAATTTATTGTTGAAATTAGTTGAAGAAATTGCCAAGCCTATCTCATTGGCATTACGGCTATTCGGAAACCTGTACGCAGGTGAATTGATTTTTATTTTGATTGCCTTGTTACCGTGGTATATACAACCGGTATTAAGTTTTCCTTGGGCAATTTTTCACATTTTAATTATTACGCTACAAGCTTTTATATTCATGGTGTTAACGATTGTTTACCTGAGTATGGCGCACGAGCATCATTAATTATTGTTGGACTGTTTTTTTTATCACTTTATTAACCGTTTGGAGGTTTCATGGAAATTGCAAAATTAATTGCTGACGTACAAGGCATGACTGCTATCGCAGTAGGTCTAGTTTTGGGTATGGGCGCTTTAGGAACTGCGATAGGCTTTGGTCTATTGGGTGGAAAGTTTTTGGAAGGTGCTGCACGTCAACCTGAAATGGTTCCTATGTTACAAGTAAAAATGTTTGTTGTTGCGGGTCTGTTGGATGCGGTAACAATGATCGGCGTTGGTTTGGCATTGTTCTTTACTTTCGCAAATCCATTCCTGTCTGCGGTTACAGCTGCGGCTGCAGGTTAATTGCACACGCGTGTTTAATAGTAACAAGAGGAACGCATAGTGAGCATCAATGCTACTCTGATAGGGCAAATGATTACCTTTGCACTTCTGGTATGGTTTACCATGAAGTACATTTGGCCGCCTTTATTTGACTCTTTAGAAGAACGTAAAAAGAAAATTGCCGATGGCTTGGCTGCTGCTGAAAAAGGTCAGGAAGAAATTCTGTTGGCCGAGAAAAAAGCCAAAGGTGTTATAAAAACAGCTAAAGAACAATCTTCTGAGATTGTTAATCTAGCTCAAAAGCGTGCTAATGATTTGATTGAAGAATCAAAAGATACGGCTAAGCAAGAAGGCGAGCGCCTACTTGTGGCAGCAAAAGCACAAATTGAGCAGGAAATTCAGCAGGCTAAAGAAGGTTTGCGTCAAGAAGTGGCTGATTTAGCGTTAAATGCTGCAGCACAGATTCTGGGTGCTGAAATTGATAAAGCTAAGCATCAAGATATTATTAGCAAAGTTTCTAAACAATTAGGTTAAGCATAATGAGCGAACTGGCAACATTAGCAAGACCCTACGCCGCAGCTATTTTTAAAAGAGCTAAGGAAACTCAGTCGGCAACAAGTTGGTCGAAGAGTTTGGCATTTATGTCTGCTGTTTTAAAAAATCCAGACATATCTGTTGTAGTTGACAATCCTAAGGTGGATAAGCAAAGATTATCTGCATTGATGCTAGATATCTGTCAAGGGCACGTTAATGAGGAGAATGAAAGTTTTCTAAAACTACTGGTTCATAACAATCGCTTACGCTTAGTGCCAACGATTGCGAAGCTTTTCGAGGCTTTTAAAGCCGATGATGAAGGTTATATGGAAGTCGACGTTATGTCTGCCTATCCTTTATCGAAAGAAGCAAAGCAAGAATTTGCTGCAACCCTAGAAAAAAACCTAGGCAAAAAAATCCATATGAATGTGGCTGTAGATAAGTCATTAATCGGTGGCGTTCTCGTACGTGCGGGCGACAAGGTTATTGACGGATCCATTAAAGGCCGACTTCAACACATGCAAAAAGCGCTAAAGTAAGAGTGAGAAATAGCACATGCAATTAAATCCATCTGAAATAAGTGATCTGATTAAAAAGAAGATCGAAAACTTTGACCTAAGTGCCGAAGCGCATACAGAAGGTACTGTCGTCAGTGTGACCGACGGTATTGTAAGAGTACACGGTCTTTCTCAAGCGATGCAAGGCGAAATGCTTGAATTCCCAGGCAATACATTTGGGATGGCGCTTAACCTTGAAAGAGATTCAGTCGGTGTCGTGGTATTAGGTTCATACCAACATATTACTGAAGGCGATATCGTAAAATGTACCGGAAAAATTCTTGAAGTACCTGTAGGTGAGGCTTTACTAGGTCGCGTTGTTGATGCGCTGGGTAATCCAATTGATGGCAAAGGTGCCATTGAAACCACTGAAACAGCTCCAATTGAAAAAATCGCACCAGGCGTTATTGCACGTCAATCAGTAGATCAACCTGTACAGTTAGGTTTGAAATCAATTGATGCGATGATTCCAGTGGGTCGTGGACAACGCGAACTTATTATTGGTGACAGGCAAACAGGTAAAACTGCGATTGCAATTGATGCCATTATTAATCAAAAAGGTACAGGTATTAAATGTATCTATGTTGCTATTGGTCAAAAACGTTCATCTATTGCTAACGTTGTTCGTAAGCTTGAAGAGCATGGCGCTATGGCACATACGATTATTGTTGCGGCATCAGCCTCTGAGTCTGCTGCGTTACAATTTATCGCGCCTTATACCGGCTGTTCTATGGGTGAGTTCTTCAGAGACCGTGGTGAAGATGCTTTAATTATTTATGATGATTTGACTAAGCAAGCATGGGCTTATCGTCAGGTTTCATTGTTATTACGTCGTCCTCCGGGTCGTGAAGCTTATCCAGGTGATGTGTTTTATTTACACTCACGCTTATTAGAAAGAGCCTCACGCATTAATGCGGCAGAAGTTGAAAGACTAACGGGTGGCAAGGTAAAAGGCAAAACAGGTTCATTGACAGCTTTACCTATCATTGAAACACAAGGTGGCGACGTATCTGCTTTTGTACCGACTAACGTAATTTCGATTACTGATGGACAAATTTTCCTTGAAAGTAATTTGTTTAACTCAGGTATTCGTCCTGCCGTAAATGCTGGTTTATCAGTATCTCGAGTAGGTGGTGCGGCACAAACTAAGATCATTAAGAAATTAGGTGGTGGTACCCGTTTAGATTTGGCGCAATATCGTGAGTTGGCAGCATTTGCTCAGTTTGCTTCTGATTTAGATGAAAGTACACGTAAGCAAATTGAACGTGGTCAACGTGTCACCGAGTTAATGAAGCAAAATCAATATTCGCCAATGTCTGTTGCACAAATGGCAGTGTCGCTTTTTGCAGCTAATGAGGGCTTCCTTGATAGCATCGCAGTAAATAAGGTACTTGATTTTGAAGCAGCCTTACATCTGTACATGAAATCAGAGCAATCTGAACTCATGAATAACATTAATGCAACCGGCGATTTTAGTAATGAAATTAGCAATGGCTTAAAAACAGCTATTGAAACTTTCGTTAAAACTCATAGTTGGTAAAAGGGTCTTCAAATGGCTGTTGGTAAAGAAGTACGCACCAAGATTGCGAGTATTAAAAATACTCAAAAGATCACTCGCGCAATGGAGATGGTTGCCGCGAGTAAAATGCGTAAAACAAAAGACAGAATGCAAGCTTCACGACCATATTCTAAAAAGATTGCAAAGATTATTAAGCATTTGGCGCAAGCCAATCCAGAATATAAGCATCCCTTTCTGATAACACGAGACGTTAAACGTATCGGAGTTATTGTGGTAAGTTCTGATAGAGGTTTGTGCGGAGGACTGAATTCAAATTTATTCAGAAGCACGCTAAACCGCTTAGTCGAATGGGAGGGTGCTAATATTGAAGTGGATGTTTGTACTATAGGTACAAAAGCGTCTGGTTTTTTTAGTAATCTGAAAGTCAATTTAGTCGGCCAAGCTATTAAATTAGGTGATGCTCCACATCTTAACGATATCATTGGTGTCATTAAAGTCATGTTGGATGCTTACGAAGAAGGTAGAATCGATCAATTGTTTATTATTAGCAATGAATTCGTAAATACCATGACTCAACGACCAACAGTCGAACAGTTATTGCCAATAGTGGCTTGTGAGCTTGATGAAAACTTGAACGGCCATTGGGATTATATTTATGAACCTGATGCTAAAGAAGTATTGGATCATCTGCTGAACCGTTTTGTTGAATCCAAAGTTTATCAGGGCTTAGTTGAAAATAATGCCTGTGAACAAGCGGCCAGAATGGTAGCAATGAAGAGCGCTTCAGATAATGCCGGAAATCTTATTAGTGAGTTGCAGTTAATTTACAATAAAGCCAGACAAGCCGCAATCACTCAAGAAATTTCAGAAATTGTTGCAGGTGCTGCTGCTGTTTAATCCATATAGAGGGCCGGTCTTTATATCGGCTCTTATGGTTAGGCTAAAGCAGTCGCCCCATTCAAATTGACACAAAACTTTAGAGGACACAGAATGAGTTCGGGTAAAATCGTACAAATTATAGGCGCGGTCGTTGACGTAGAATTTACACGTGAACAGCTGCCGAAAGTATATGACGCCTTAATCGTAGAAGGCAAAGATCTAGTATTAGAAGTCCAACAGCAATTAGGTGACGGTGTCGTCAGAACGATTGCTATGGGTAGCACTGATGGTTTAAGTAGAGGCCTGATAGTCACCAATACTGAAGCGCCTATTTCGGTCCCTGTGGGTAAAGAAACCCTAGGCCGAATTATGAATGTTTTAGGACAACCTATCGATGATAAAGGTCCTATTGGAGAAAAAGTTAAATGGGGCATCCATCGCGAAGCACCAAGTTATGCAGAGCAAGCTGCTGCTAACGAACTTCTAGAAACGGGTATTAAGGTTATCGATTTAGTTTGCCCCTTTACCAAAGGTGGTAAAGTTGGTTTATTTGGTGGTGCCGGTGTAGGTAAAACCGTCAACATGATGGAACTGATTCGTAATATCGCCATTGAACATAGTGGATACTCTGTATTTGCTGGTGTTGGTGAGCGTACTCGTGAAGGAAATGATTTCTATCACGAAATGACAGATTCTAACGTAATCGACAAAGTATCGTTAGTTTACGGACAAATGAATGAGCCACCCGGAAACAGACTTCGAGTAGCTTTAACCGGTTTAACCATGGCGGAATATTTCCGTGATGAAGGTCGTGACGTATTATTTTTCGTAGATAATATTTATCGTTATACCTTGGCAGGAACTGAAGTATCTGCTTTATTAGGTCGTATGCCTTCAGCGGTAGGATATCAGCCTACACTAGCTGAAGAAATGGGTGTTTTACAAGAGCGTATTACTTCGACTAAAACAGGTTCTATTACGTCAATTCAAGCGGTCTATGTACCTGCGGATGACTTGACCGATCCTTCACCTGCTACTACTTTTGCTCACTTAGATGCGACGGTGGTTTTATCACGTCAAATTGCTGAGTTAGGTATTTATCCTGCTATTGATCCTTTGGATTCAACCAGTCGTCAGCTTGATCCTTTAGTTATCGGACAAGAGCATTATGATGTTGCTCGTAGTGTTCAAGGTATCTTGCAACGTTACAAAGAATTGCGCGACATTATCGCTATCTTGGGTATGGATGAGTTATCTGAAGAAGATAAGTTAACCGTTTCAAGAGCTCGTAAAATGCAACGATTCTTGTCTCAGCCATTCTTTGTCGCTGAAGTATTTACCGGTTCTCCAGGTAAGTATGTATCTTTAAAAGACACCATTGCTGGTTTTAAAGGTATTATCAACGGCGATTACGATGCTATTCCAGAACAAGCTTTTTATATGGTTGGTACCATAGAAGAAGTACTTGAGAAAGCTAAGACATTAAAAGGCTAAGGCAATTTCTCCCTATCTAGTGGTAGGGAGAAGTTTGAAACAGGTGAAGATATGACCATGACCGTACATGTAGACATCGTAAGTGCAGAAAAAGAGATATTCTCTGGCTTGGCAGAAATGGTTTTTGCTCCCGCTGAACTTGGTGAAGTGGGTATTTCGCCTCGACATGCTCCTTTCATTACCAGATTAAATCCTGGTGAAGTTCGGGTTAAAGTAACTGCTACTGAAAGTTATCCGTTTTATATTTCGGGTGGCTATTTAGAGGTTCAGCCACATCTGGTAACTATATTGGCGGATACTGCGATTCGAGCAAAAGATATCGATGAAGCTGCGGCATTAGATGCTAAAGTTAGAGCTGAAGAGGCCTTAGCTGATAAAACAGGCAAGATTGATTATGCAACAGCTCAGGCTCAATTGGCACAAGCTGTTATGCAATTAAAAACCCTAGATAGATTTAGAAAGCGTGGTGGTTAATAATAACCAGTGTTTGTTATTGGCAAACTAAAGCGCATTCTAATTTTTTTAAAAAGCCCGGTAACGTAAGTAACGCTATCGGGCTTTTTTGTTTAACAGGACTCACCATGAAGATTACAACTATTATTCTTGCTGCTGGAAAGGGTACACGTATGTGTTCTCAACTGCCTAAAGTATTACATCAAATTGCCAATAGACCATTGTTAAAGCATGTCTATGATATGAGTAGCCAATTAGAAAACAATAACATCAAAATTGTTTATGGACATGGCGCTGATTTAGTCAGAGATACCTTAAAAGATATAAATGTTAGTTGGATCGAACAAAAGCAACAATTAGGTACGGGTCATGCCGTGCAGCAAACCTGTGACCAATTTGCAGATAGTGATACCGTTTTAATTTTATATGGTGATGTACCTTTATTAAAACTAAGTACTGTAAAGGAGCTAATTAATAATGTTAATTCTCAATCTATTGCCTTGTTAACGGTTAATCTTGATGATGCTACGGGTTATGGCAGAATAGTTAGAAATCCTTTAGGGCAGGTAACTAAAATTGTTGAGCAAAAAGATGCAACGGCTGCAGAGCAATTAATTAAGGAAGGTAATACCGGCATTATGGCGGTACAGGGACAACAGCTAAAGAAATGGTTGGGTCAGTTAGGTAATAATAATGCGCAAGGTGAATATTATTTAACAGATGTTATTGAAATGGCGGTTGCCGATGGGATTGCTGTCATTACGAGTCAACCTATATCCGTCGATGAAGTCTTAGGTGTTAATAACCGTATCCAGCTAAGTCATCTAGAGCGCGTTTATCAGACTGAGCAAGCAGATCTTCTAATGGAACAGGGTGTTACCTTAATGGATCCTGCCCGTTTTGATCTTAGAGGCACTATTGAATCGCTGGGAACAGATATTATTATTGATGTAAATGTAATATTAGAAGGAAAAAATAGTATCGGTAGTAATGTGCGTATAGGTGCTAATACCTATATCAATAATTCTATAATCGCCGATAATGTAGACATTTTAACGAACTGTATTATTGATAATGCAATTATAGGGCAAGGCAGTAAGATAGGACCTTTCGCAAGGTTACGTCCTGAAACTGTTTTGGCTGAACAGGTACATATCGGTAATTTCGTTGAAATTAAAAAATCATCCATAGCCACTGCTAGCAAAATTAATCATCTAAGTTATATAGGTGATGCAACGGTAGGTAGTCACGTTAATATAGGTGCTGGAACTATTACCTGTAACT
>Ga0214165_1001910_pt1 | contig 10583 bp, 27 predicted proteins | sample TroBogypolimnion_34_FD_153004 | JGI IMG/M metagenome (GOLD analysis project Ga0214165, IMG submission 153004) | Freshwater microbial communities from Trout Bog Lake, WI - Practice 03JUN2009 hypolimnion v3 | ecosystem: Environmental > Aquatic > Freshwater > Lake > Hypolimnion/Profundal zone ... | reverse complement strand
TCTTCTTTTGCTTCACGAATAGATGAACCCCAAGTGTCTTTTGATTTCAATACATCCAGCGCCTGTTTCAATACTTCAATCATTCTTGTCCCCTTGCTCGGATTGCTTTAGCTAATGGCTGACGCACTTTGTCAGGCCACTCAGGTAATTCAAGTGTTTCACAAATCTTTGCACATTCCTCACGTTCATCTTCAGCAATAGCATCAACAATAGTGCGTACCATACCTTCGCTAAAATGTTCGCAGAGTAAAATAACTGCTTCGTCTTTAGTCATTCTTGTCCCCTTGCGCCAAGACTTCTTGGATAGCAATAATAGTTGACCACACTTTATCTTCTGAATAAAGTCTTTCACCATTTCTCATCAATCGAAATGTTTCCTCTCGAACTTCTTTAAGTGTATCTAGTGCAAGGCGTAGTGTTTCGTCTTTAGTCATTATTAACCCCTAAAACGGCACATCGTCATCCATAGCCCCGCGCCCCATTGGCCGGCCGCCTTGTGGGGCCGCGTAAGGCGTTTCTACGGGATCATTCATGTATGCCCACCCATCCCATCCGCCGCTTACGATCGGCACGCAATCAATTTTCATCATTGGGCCGCTTTTTGTGTCAATCACCGATCCAATCTTTTGATAGCGGTTTTTCTGTTGGCCATCTTTGTTTGTGTAGGTGCCGCTAATAACTTTGATTTCTTTTAATATCTTGCTCATTTGAATTTCCTTAATATTTCAACTTTTTTCGTAACTTCATCCAAAAACTGTGTAATTTCTAATTCCAACATCCGCACATATGTTGGATCGTATGTCACCCTTTCAATGAATATTTGTAGATTTTCCGGAAACCGCGGATCATAGCTAACAAAATCACACCAATTGCGGCCGGTGCAAGCCATTTGCCACATCATTTGTGGAATGTATTTTGCCGGCACCTTTTGCGTTAGCATGGTTTCCATGTGTGTGGCGCTATTTGGGCACTTCACCTCGATCAACCCATCCGTGCCCACTAGGCCATCGGGGCTTGCGCCTGACATTTCTATCGTTGGGTGATCCACAAAGCCGGTTTCGTTGACAAATAACCCACGTTTTAATTCATAGGCTTGCCGCGCCATTGGTTCCGTATCCGTGCCCCATTGCATCGCGGCATTGGTGTAGCTTTCCGCTTGTTTGTTGGTTAGCCTTTCCAACACCAATTGTGTGGCGTAGTTTTCGCGGCTTGCACTTGGGCCCGTCTTTGTCTTTGCAATCACATCCGCCACGCGGCTTGCGGTTACTTTTCCAAGGCGTGCGGCAAACCATTCATCACTTCGTTGTTCCATCTTGCATCTCCTTACAAATATTTAATTCGGCAACAACCATATCAATCACATCAAATGGCTCAATTTCCATAAAATTAGACACACCAACCATTGTTTCGATCAATGATTCAAATGTTGTTGACATTTTTTGGCCAACAAATAATTGCATAATTTCTTCGTGCAATTGTTCTTTTGTTTTTCGTTTAACTTTTTTCATCATGCGGCCAATCTAAATTTAGGTTTTTTAACTGTGCGATATTCAAAAATGTTGGCATATTTGGGGTTTAATAAACCAAATAGCCGGCATAAGTAAGGCGTGTGGTTGTTGTTAAGTTTCCATTGGCCACTTTCAGCTAGTGCCGAATGGTGTCTCAGCACCTCCAAGATCGTGCGGCCGGAATAATGCGTATATCCCTTGCGAATAATCTTGAATGTTTCGTGAATAAACGCATCAACGATGTGGGTGTTGTTTGGCACCCATTCAATGAATTCATCACTAAATTCATCATCGTGATATAGCATTAGTTGAATTGTTGAATTAATCATCTTGGCACGCCCCGCAACCAGGGTGATCAGGGTCTTTGCAATTTGGGTGATTTGCCAATTCATTTTTGTACATATCTTCAATTGCGTCCTGTTCCGCCCAATAATCTACTTCATCATCACGATTATTCATGTTGGCACCTTTTCTTTCATTTCATCTTTGACCGCAATTACTTTGTCTTGATGAATCTTTTCGCTTTGGCAAGCCTGAAATGCTATTCGATACGATGCAACCAATTGTTCTTGATTTTCCGCTTGCCGCATCTTTTCGATTAGCTTATCCAATTCTTTTACATTGACGTGGCTAACAATCTTTGTTTCCACTTTCTTGGATGCGTGGTTTCCGTCATCATCCTCGGGCGCAATTCCGCAGGCGGCCATTAGGGAATAGCGCCGCGCATAGGTCAAGGCCGATGCGTAGCCTTGAGGATCGCTTTTAACCGCGGGGAAATGCAACATTCCGCATTCCAATCTTTCGCCACTTTCGTGAATGAATATTGTTTCCACAATCACGCCATCCATACATTCGTATGTTTTTTGTAATAGAAATATTCCGTTATCATTTAGCGCGTCAATCACCGCCTCCACACAACCCGCCAAGTCAACATAACGGCTTTTGAAGTGTGGGTTAATGGATTGCTTTAACGCTGGGTTAAACATCTTTTGTGCTTTAACCAATGCCGTTGAAATGTTTTTCATGCTAATTCCTTTTTCAATTCTTGAATTTCTGCTTTAAGTGATTCGATTTCTTGTTGTGCTTCATCAATTTCAATGCAAGCATATTTCAATTGTGATTTGTAATAACCAGATTCAAATGCGTATTTGTCATACGCGGCATATTTAATCAATGCTTCTTCACAACTTTGTTCAATTTTGTTAAATCTTTTCATTTCATGGCCTCCAAACAATCATGTCTAATAAAATCACAATGACGGCCAAAGCATAGGCAAACAATTCAAGTTTTGTAAACATCTTGGGGATTGGTTTCTCGATCGCCGCCCCATACTCCAAAGTATTCCGAAATGCTTCGTTCGTCGTTCTGTAATTTGTTGTTCTGTAATTTTTTTGCATTTAAATCACCTGTAATTGTTAGTGCTTGGTTAATAATGTGGGTTGGATATGGAACGCCAACCTTTACTTGATCTAGTATTAGGTTGGCTTGTTCTTTGATCATTGCTTGACGCAATCAAGAATTGTGTAATTTGAAGTACCAAGGCAACCCGTGTAGGCTTTACCTATGGTGAACTCAACTGATGTAAGTTCAGTAATTGTGATGCCTTTTAATAGGCCGGAAGTAAAAGATTTAGTAACCAAGAACATTATGTTCTCCTAAAAAGACCTCTTAGCGAATTGCTTAAGGCATGACGCTATGTTAATTCAAATTAACGTGTATTTACTAAGTGAATACCCTAATATGTTGTATTTATTTAAATGTGTTGTATTTTTGTTAATTCATGTTAACATTAAGACATGAGTAAAGAACAAGCAATCAAACTCGCTGGCAACCAATACAAACTTGCAAAAATACTCGGTATTACAAGGATGGCCGTTTGCCAATGGAAAGAAATTCCCCAAGCACGAATTTGGCAATTAAAGTTGCTAAAGCCGGAGTGGTTTTTGTAAATTTAGTTTATACTTTTTGAGAACGCGGCTAGGTTGGGGGTAGCTATCCAACCGAAAAGGGTTACACCTTCCTCTGCCGCCGTTTTTTTGCAAAGGTGCGATTCAAAAAGGTAAAAAATGCACTACTACAATTTCCACATTGGGGATTATCAATCCCACACCCATCATTTAAGTATCATTGAAGATATTGCCTTTCGCAGGCTACTTGACCACTACTATCTCCACGAATTACCGATAAAACAACGCACTATTGCTCGCCAAATTCGCATGGTTGAGCATGAGGCCGATGTGCTTTCTGTCCTTAATGAGTTTTTTAGGGATACGCCAAATGGATACATTCATCCAAGGGCAGACATTGAAATTAAAAAGTTTCGCGAGCATCAAGCCATTTCATCTTATGGCAGTTATTTAAGGGATAACCCTTTAACAAAGTCTTTAGTAAATAAAGAAAGATACATAAATGCTTACATTGCAGGAGATTTAGATGGTTATTTGTGTACATTAAGGGAACATGGTGGACACATGATGGGTACATCAAGGGTACTTGATGCAACCAATAACCAAGAACCAATAACCAATAACCATATATATACAGATTTTGAAAAAGTCTTGAAAGCCAAAAACAAAACACTAACCGAAACGTTGATCGCATCAATTCAAGCGGAGTCGGCCAAAGCCAACTTGACCATAGATGATGCGATAAAGATTTGTTGTGAGCGGGGTTGGTCAACATTTAAGGCCGAATGGGTTGCCAATAAGGCCGATATCATCCATCAGACGGTGCCTAGCAAGGCCGGACGCGATCCAACCTTGATCAAGCTAGAGAACGATGCTAAAAACGCCGTGGCGATGCCTGATGAGGTCAAAGCCAAGTTCAAAATGATCAAAAACAATGCTTGATCCGGTTGAACATTACGCACGTTTAGCGTTAATGTCCGGTTGGATTGAATACGTTAGGCACCAAGTTAAACAATTAGAAAATCACCCAACCGGAATGTGGATTGGTTTGGGTAAAGCAATCAAACAAAGAATGGATGAATTGAAATGTCAACTTTAATTATTGAATCTTGTGAAAAAGTAATTGATGAAGTAAACAACCCATCGAGCATTGTTCACGTTAAAAACTCATCAATCATTGCAAAACACCTCAATGCGGATTTGGTTAGCCATCAATCTCAAATTGAATCTGTAAAGAATAATGAATACGACAACATTATTTGCGCCTACGGATCGCCTTACATGAAATACAACGCGTATTTGGAAATTCTTGATAACAACCCAAATGCAAAAATGTATTGGCTAGTTAACGATCATGATGTTGAAGACAATATCCTTTTAAGAAAATGGTTAATTAAAAATAACCGCCCATATCACATGATTTGCAACAATCCACGATCTGGTTACCGCGGATGGATACTGCGGAAATCAATGAATGGAAAAACATTAAACGATTGGATTGATGAATGGCATACCATCAATTTGAATACTTTAATATTCAATGAAGATTTGTTTTATAAAACCTACAATTGCCCAACGCGCGACAATGATTTGGTGTATTACGGCACATTTCGCAAGCATCGGATTAAAGATATGCTCGATTACAACGGTATAAATTACCACATCAGCACATCTAAAAAGAATCAAGATAAATACACAAACGCCGGCATTCAGGCACAATTTATTGAAAAACTAATGTGGTCTGATAAACCATTTGATATGTTTGAACCGGTTGGCCTAAGATTGCGCGATTACAAATATTCGCTATATCTTGAAGATGATCACACGCATTCAAACTACGCATTTATGGCCAATAGGTTTTACGAATGCGTGATGAATAACACCATTTTGTTTTTTGATCACCGGTGCCAATTGGTGATTGATCGTAGCGGCTATGACATTGATCCTTTTTTAATGGTAAAAAATGGCCAAGAATTAAAAGAAAAGATGGAAATATTAAATTCCGATCAAGAATCATTCGATTATGCGCTTAACAAACAACGATCCAATTTTGATTTAATCGTTGCCGAAAAAAATAAGGTTTTGGATCAATTAACTCAGCTATTGGAAGAAAAATGTTTCATGTGACATTTCGGGTTGATGGCCAACCTCACGCCAAAGGCCGGCCGCGGTTTACACGCAAAGGCGGTTTTGTTAGGGCATACACCGATGCTAAAACGCTATCCTACGAAAGCATAATCCGCTTAGCGGCACAAAAGTCAATGGGCGCATCAATGCCGCTTACAACGGCCTTAGACGCGTTTATTTACATTTCCCTATCCATGCCATCAAGCTATTCTAAAAAACGCAAGGAATCGTGTTTAAACGGCTTAGAAAAGCCAATTAAAAAGCCGGATATCGATAACGTGGCCAAAAGCGCGTTAGATGCTTGCAATGGTGTGATTTTTGTATCTGATAGCCAAATTGTAAATTTACACGTTACAAAGCGCTATGGTGATCCGCATATCGAGGTGTTGATAAGGGAGACGGAATGAATACTTTACTGATTATTCTTATGCTTTTTCTAGGATCAATTGCGTTATTAATGATTTTGATCGCCACTTGGGCGGTGATAGAGGAATTATCGAATGACACCTGAAAGACACGCACAATTTATTTACGATAACGCAACGGCTTACGCGAAAGCCAAATCCATTCGGATTGGGTGCGAATTAAAGTTAAAAAGTGCCAAAGCCATTTGTATGCGATCCGTTGCCGGTGAATTCACGCAAATAGCGGCGCAAGAAAGGGAGGCGCTTTGTGATCCGGAATATTTGGGATTGATTGAAGAATTGGAAAACGCGGTGTTGATGGAAGAAACGTTAAAATATCAGCTAGAGGCTAGCCGGCTATCAATTGACATTTGGCGCACCCGCGAGGCATCCGAACGGTTAGGCATAAGGTCACACGAATGAAATGCCCACTCTGCGGTCAACCAGGCAAAATACTTGAGACAAGAACCAATGATGATGAATCCAAACGGCGGCGATACGAATGCAAAGGCGGGCACCGATATAGCACCCGTGAAATCATATCCAAAGATGAATTACATTCGCAACAAATCCTTACTAAAGATCGTGGCGGCGATGAATTGTCAACGGTGTGGTCATCACGAATCTCAGGCCGCGCATTCTAATTGGCACGGCGGAAAGGGCCGCGGCATCAAAGCATCGGATAATTATGTGGCGGCACTATGCCAGCCGTGCCACACAGAAATAGACTCCGGCCACTTGATGACCAAAGCAGAAAGAATGCACGCGTGGTATTTAGCGCACATTCAAACCATACACTATTTACAAATCAATAATCTTTGGCCCAAAGGCGTGCCACTAACCGATTTGTATCTAAACCGTTAGCCTTTACGCATATTTGGCAAAGGCGCGTTGGGTTGTTTCATTCCCGCATCATGCGAATGGCTTGGATGTGCGTGAGACATATCGGTCTTTTCATGCTTTTTTAACTCTTTCTCGATCCGCATAACGTGTTCACGTTCTTTTTGCCATTCTTTTTTGACAACATAGTGCGAATCATTGTCTTTTTTTGATTCACCGCGAGTGATTTTAAAATTTACTGGCATATTTACCCCAATACGCTCAAGGCGTGTTTAGTTAACGAAATTCGATCATCTAGCCCAATTGTGCCCCCGTTGATGCGTTTGGTCAACGCAACCCAATCTTCTTTTTCCGCAATGGCATTGCAACCGTGCGTGTTCCAAAACCACCCAGCGCTTAGGGCGGCATACATTGGCGAGGCAACTAGATCGGGTTCTTTTACCAAGTCTTTTTGAACAACTTGGCCACAATGCCAATAATTATCGTGTCCAGTCAATTGGATCAACCCGCGGCCATGAAACCGCCATCCATCTCCGCTAGATTCATCACGATTGCCCATTCTTTTGGAATAAATGCGATTGGCAATCATTTCAGGTTTGTGGGCATATTTTTGTATTTCATCCATATCCCTAAAATGATGGTTAAACAATTTTTGCAACGTTTCGGCGCGGTAATTAAGATTCTCTTGCAACGTCTTAAAATGGTTTGATTCATGTGAGCATTGGCCGATAAAGGCCGCTTGTTGTTTAACATCGTTGATCCCAAAGGCGGTAAACGCCGTGGTCAATGGCTCGCTCCATTCCGTTCCAATCCCCAATTGATGTAATTTTTCGGCGCTGATCATTTAACCCCCGCGTTCACGGTTTCCATTACTTGATTGTATTGGGCAAGGCAGGCGTTAAGGCTGGTGATTGCTGTGTCACCGTCTGCGGCGATGGCGATAATATCTTTAACAACCTGTCGGTTAGATTCGCTTGCATTGGTTTGATTTCCATCGGCGGCACTTGGATCGGCTTGTACACAACCGGCGGGGAGGCGCAATTCGCCAGAATCAACACGGGCATTAAGACTAGCAACTTTTGTTTGAATGTCATTTTTTGCCTTTCGCAAAGCGCCATTGGCTTTGTCAATTTTGACGTTTAATTCGGCTTCTTTGGCGCGAGCTTCTGAATTAAGTCGGTCAATTTCTGCTTGATCTTCAGCAACGCGGCGCTGATAGCCATTTTCATCTGCAACATAATATCCCCCTAAAACTACTAACACAATTCCCACCACTTGAATCACCAAGGCGTGGGGCTTTAACATGGGTAAAAAACCCACCAAATAGCTTAAAAAGTATGCGCCCATTCCAATAATTAACGCAAATATCGCCAAATAATGGAATAAATGTGTAAAAACATCAAACATTTTTGGTGCTATCCCTTGCATTCGCCATTCTTTCGCGTTCCGCTTCATCTTCCAACACCGGCGGCCCACTTGGCGGCGGCGGCGGCACCCAAGATTCGTCAAACCTTGGCGCGGCAAATGTGGGCAAAGCACCAAATGTTTGAAACGAATTGTTTTGTGGCATTTGCATACCATAGCACCCCATTTGGGGCGCTGTGGCCTGTTTTATAGCCCCTATGGTACCTGCCACACCGCCTGCTACTTTCTTGCCCGCCACGCCCCCAATAGCGCCGACAATAAGCAAAACAATGTCGTTAAGCATTTTTTGATCGGCCTGATCCATCGGCGAAATTGCTTTGATCGGTTGAATAACAAACGTTGTTCTATAAATAAGTGCAACAACAATAAAAAACAAAACGGCGGTTATGGCCATCACCACAATGGCCCACACCCGCGTTTCTATTTCTTCATTTGTTAGATTGTTCAACCTTTTTCTCCAAAATCGGCGCAATTAAATATTCCGGACACGTTTGGCTAAATTCGCATCTTGGGTGCTGGCAATCCTTGTCCTGAAAGTGATCCGGATTTTGACAAATATATCGGTATCGGTCATCAAAACAACCTGTCAATAAAAGAAAAGTGAAAATAATCAATTTTGTTTTCATTTGCTTTCAATCTTTTTAAGTGCTTTGTCAACCCTGATTTCCATCATTTTTATGTCGATATACATCCAACTTAAAATCGGAATAAACAACAAAATCACCGCCATCAGCGCTACAACAACGATGGTGAAGAATGAGCGATCACGATCATCATTATCCATATCCAACCGATCATTAGTGCCGTCAAAGTTATAGCTATTGTTTTGTCCCGTATTTCCTCTTGACGCTGACGTTTTAGCCATGCCACTTTCCGTTTCTTGTCCAATTCCGCCTTTCTTGCTAGGGCCTGTTGGTTGGCAATGTGGCCAACCATTTTGTTTACACGGCTATACAAATCTTTCATTTCCGCGGGCACATGGTAAACCATGTATTCCCGCATCTCCTCATTCAACTTTTCCATTTGCAATTCGGCAATCACCAATTTGATCGCTATGTCTTGCCCCTCCTCGCCGGTTGATGTCAACGCAATTTCTTGTTGCTCTTTTGAATAATTCTTCAGGCCGTTGTAGGCGTGAAAAAACTTTGTAAGAGCATCGGCCACTTGCGCGTAGATTTGGTTTTCATCAAATTCGACTTTTTTCTTTGTCTTTTTAACTGGCTTTTCAACAGATTTCTGTTGAATTTGCGCTTTTTTGCCGCCAAACAACCCCGTTAAGAAACCCCAAATTCCTTTGGCATCTTTTTCAATGCCCTTAATATCACCAATAACGCCATCAATTTCTTTTTTAGCGTCAACAACAAATTGCCGCCCCTCTTTATACATCTCGCACGATTCTTTGACCAACTTAAAGGCCGAAGTTGCCAATGCGACAAGTGTAAAAGGGTCAATTTCTTACATCCCAAAAAACTTGTGAAAGAAAGCACCAGCCACGCCTGGGCCAAGCAAAACCAACAACATCACGCCATAAATCAAATATTCAATCTTTGTCATGCGCCTTTCGCCATCGCGCAAATGATCGGCAATTTGTTTGTAGCGTTGATCGCAAACGGCCACATGGACGGCCAAATCCTTTTCAGTATCACTCATGTTTTCTGAATAAACGCTAGAGCATAATAAAGCGGATTGTTTGTGCCTGAACTGGTCACCACGCCACTTGATGCAAAGCCTCCGTTATTCCCTACTGAATAGGTATTGCCGGCCCCCACAACGAATCTATCGCGCAAATCCGGCGTTCCATTTGATCCGTTACAAAGCACATAACCGGTTGGAATTGATCCAATTGATCCACTCCACATAATGATTCCACCCGCGGGCACCGCGGAGACCGATGGCGTGGTTCCAATAATTCCATATAAGTTATCAAGTGTTTGAATGGTGTTATTGCTTGCATCCGTCAAAACGAATTTATAAGAATAACCACTTGTTAACCATATCTCATTAGGCGGCCGCCCATCCGTCCCCAATACGATCGGATTGGTGTTTGCCGTTGCACCGGTGTTATCGGTGTAGGTGTTTAGCGGTGTGCTTGATCCGGCTTGATAGGTGTAGATATACCCGCCGGCCAAAGGCACATTGGGCGTGGTGCTTGATAGGAATTGAAAGCCATTTCCTACTGGTGAAAGATTTACGCTCATGGTTGTTTTCCTATTTCAGACAATAATGTTCGTTTCGCCCAATCGGTTTTAGCCGCCTTAGATTCCATTCCGGATGTTAATTTTCCGCCAATCATTTCGCCCAATCCAGCACCACCACCGGCACCAACGGCCGTGCCAATAGGGCCAAAAATTGATCCCGCGGTGCCACCGGCC
>Ga0214165_1001909_pt1 | contig 10586 bp, 10 predicted proteins | sample TroBogypolimnion_34_FD_153004 | JGI IMG/M metagenome (GOLD analysis project Ga0214165, IMG submission 153004) | Freshwater microbial communities from Trout Bog Lake, WI - Practice 03JUN2009 hypolimnion v3 | ecosystem: Environmental > Aquatic > Freshwater > Lake > Hypolimnion/Profundal zone ... | reverse complement strand
TATCTTTCATCATATACCATGCTAACTCTCCAGCAAAGTATTTCCAGCCGAACTTACGAGATTCAAAATTTGCAAAAGGCGATCTTGGATCTATATTATACTGCCCATAAATCAATTCTTTTACTTTTAAATCTCTAGGCTGAGATACTGAACCTTTTTCATCGATGTCTTTGATGATATTGATAAATGTTTTCGAAAAGTCATTCATGTATTATAGTATTAAAGTGATAATTTATTAACTTATTATTATACAACTATTTGATAGAAAGTTTATCAGAATTTTTTGCATTGTTAATAGTATAAACCGAACTTCCTGGTTTAATTGAACCATCTATAATAGCGTCAGCTAGTAAGTCTTCAACATAACTCTGTATTGCTCTTTTTAAAGGTCTTGCTCCGTATTGTGGATCATATCCTTCTTTAGCTAGAAACTCTTTGGTATTTTTTGTGAATTTTAAATTGAATCCCTGGTCGAACATTCTCTCTAATACTTCGGATAATTCGATATCTACAATTTTTAAAATATCTTCTTGCTTTAATTGATCAAATGTAATAATTTCATCGACTCTATTTAAAAATTCTGGAGCAAATTTAAGTTTTAATTCTTTTTTGATAATCGATTCGGCCTTGTTCTTTTTAGAGATTGAAGACTCAGATTCATCATCTAAGCCGATTCCAGTTCCAAAATCAGTTACTTTACGGGCTCCAACATTTGAAGTCATAACAATAATTGTATTTGTGAAATCGACTGTTCTACCTAAAGAATCTGTTAAACGACCATCGTCTAATACTTGTAATAGAGTATTGAAAACATCAGGATGCGCCTTTTCAATTTCATCGAATAGCACTATTGAATATGGTTTTCTACGAACGGCCTCAGTCAATTGACCACCAGCTTCATAACCAACATATCCAGGAGGAGGACCAATAAGTCTTGATACGTTAAATTTTTCTTGATATTCGCTCATATCAATTCTAATCATCGCATCCTCAGCTCCATAATAATAATCAGCAATAGCTTTTACAGTTTCAGTTTTACCGACACCAGTTGGACCTAAAAAGATAAATGAACCTATTGGCTTATGTGGAGAAGAAACTCCTGCTCTGCTTCGCTTAACGACTCTGCAAAGTGCTTCAACTGCGGCATCTTGTCCTATAATCATTTTCTTTAATTCAATTCCCATGTTTGCAACTATCTTACTCTCATCTCCTGAAAGCCTAGTTACTGGAATTCCAGTTATATCTGCGATAGTTCCAGCAACATCATCCTCAGTAACTTGAGTTTTCTTATCTCTAATACCTTGTTCCCACTCTGCTAATCTATCTTCAATTTCTTTTCTTTTATTTAATTCTGCATCTCTAAAAAATGCAGCTTTTTCGTAATCTTGTTTCGCAACAGATTCTAACTTTGATTTTTTAGACTCTTCTGCTTCATTTTCTAATTTTTTTACGAATTCAGGAACTTTGATTTCTGAAAGATGTATTTTTGAACCAGCTTCATCCATCACGTCGATCGCTTTATCTGGAAGTTCGCGTTGAGTAATATATCGATCACTTAATTTTACGCATGCTTCTAATGCAGCATCAGTATATTGTACCGCATGGTGATCTTCATATTGTCCTTTGATTCTTTTTAATATTTCAATAGTATCAACAATTGAAGGTGGATCGATCATTACTTCTTGAAATCTTCTGGTTAAAGCACCATCTCCTTCAATATGTTCTCTATATTCATCAAGGGTTGTTGCACCAATACATTGCACTTGTCCTCTTGCTAATGCAGGTTTTAAAATATTAGAAGCATCAAGACTACCACTAACTCCACCAGCTCCAACCAATGTATGAATTTCATCAATAAAAATAATAATGTTCTTATTGTCCTTTAATTCATCAACAATCTTTTTCATTCTCTCTTCGAATTCACCGCGGTATTTTGTACCTGCTACGATTGTATTTACATTCAATGAAACTATTCTTTTATTTAGAAGAGTTCTAGCCACTTTCTTATCTACAATTCTCTGCGCGATTGCTTCGATAAGCGCAGTTTTACCAACTCCTGGATCTCCAAGAATAATTGGATTGTTTTTCTTTCTACGAGAAAGAATTTGGCAAATACGATACACCTCTTTTTCACGACCAATTATTGGATCTAATTTACCATCCGCTGCCATAACAGTAAGGTCTTCGCCGAACTGATCAAGCATTGGAGTTGCTTTACTTTTTTTGTTATTGCTTCTATTGAAGTCTTTTTTCTCTTCTGGATCTTGAAATGTTGCCATTCTATAATTGTTTTATCTTGTTAAATTATCTGCAGCCCTCGTTGCTGGCAGCATGTCTGGTTTAATTCTTGCCTTAATACCAAAAGATTTGATATAACCTTGGGCGGCGCTAACCAATTTATTAGATTTATATTGGACATCGTCGTTAAAGTCAAGATCTATATTATGAATATTTATACCATTTTCTCTAAGATACAAAGCAAGTTGAACGCTCCTTTCAACCTCATTCCATAGCTTAGTCCATAAGTCATCAATTCTTGGAACCTTTTCTCTTTGAAAAAGAACATGGCATCCTGCATCATTAACGTGAATTACAGCGGTCGTTACATAAGTTGTGAATTGTCCTCTATTGTTTGAGTCGCATCCAACGTAAATTCTCATCGATTCATATTTATGTTCATCTATGTAATCTTTTACATATTGAGCTATTTCTATTTTTTTACTATCTTGCAACCTTGTGAATTCCATATAATTTTGTACGCATTTTTTAGTTATAGTTTCAAATAAAAAATGGGACCGATTAGGGTCCCATTTAAAAATAATTTAATTAAAAGTTTTAATTTTAATCATGGTATTCTTTATGGATAGCTCCCATTCCTAACATTAATCGTGAAACACAGCTTGAACATAGTACTTGTGCTGTATTTTCAGATGCTCCGCACCATTGATCACACACTCCTTCTTCGGGTGCTGCTTGTGGATATTTGCTAGTCTCTGGATTTGAATTGCTACAAATCATCATTAATCTAGTTCCTTCTTTTTTAGTCTTGTATTTGTATGTTAAATCTGCCATTTTATATTTATTTAGTGATTATGTTTTTTCCAAAATATTTTTGTAGAACTGTAGGTATTAATATACCTTCTGGTGTTTGATTATTCTCGATGATCGCCGCAAAAATTCTTGGAAGAGCCAATGCGCTTCCGTTTAAGCTATGCGCCAAATGATTTTTACCTTCAGAATCTTTAAATCTACATTTTAATCTATTTGTTTGAAATGTTTTAAAGTTAGAAACTGAACTAACTTCTAACCATTTTTCTTGAGCTGCGCTCCATACTTCAAAGTCGTATGTTATTGATGAAGTAAATCCCATATCTCCACCACACAATCTCAATATTCTATAAGGTAATTCTAAAGAATTTAATAATAAAGAAACATGATCGACCATTTCAAATAGAACATCTTCACTTGTTGCAGGATGTGCGATTTGCACAATTTCTATTTTTTCAAATTGATGAACTCTATTTAAACCTCTTACATCTTTTCCAAAGGATCCAGCCTCTCTTCTAAAACATGGAGAATGCGCGGTCATTTTAATTGGTAAATCGCTTTCTTTTAATATGGTGTCTCTATAGATATTTGTAACTGGAACTTCAGCAGTAGGAATCAAAAATAAGTTATCTTCCGTAGCATGATACATTTGACCTTCTTTGTCGGGTAACTGGCCAGTTGCAAATGCGCTTTCTTCGTTAACCATAAATGGTGGAATGTACTCAATATAACCGGCTTCAGTATTGAAATCCAAGAAATATTGTGTCAATGCTCTTTGTAGCTTCGCACCTTTATTGATATAAACTGGAAATCCTCGCCCAGTAATCTTAGAACCCAATTCAAAATTTACTAAGTTATATTCTTTGATTAGATCCCAATGCGGTTTAGCAGATTCATTTAGTATTTTACATTTTGTTAAAATTGAAGAATATTTTACAACCTCATTTTCTTCAGCAGAATTTCCAGAAGGAACCATCACGTCAGGCAAATTAGGCAATAAGACTAAATTCGAATGAATATCATTCTCGATCACTTTGATAAGAGCTTTTAAAACCGTAAGATCCTCTTTAAGATTTGCAACTTCTGCCTTTTCTGCTTCAGCATCTTTGTTTCTACCTATCTTCATAAATTTACCGATATGCCCGGACTTAAGATTGATTTCAGTTTGAATGTTTTCTATTTTAAGTTGTACGTCTTTTCTCGTACGATCATCTTCTAATATTTTATCAACCAACTCAATTTGTTCGAAATTTCTGAACAATAGTTTATTTTTAACCCATTCAGGATTTTCTCTAAGTACTTGTATTTGTAACATAATTAATGTGTTTTGTTAGTGTTGATATGGTCAATATCGGTTTCAATATCATCTGCTCCAATAGTAATTTCAACTCCATTATTTTTAAACAACTGTGATCGATTCAACAACATCCAGAACATACCAGTGCTTAATATACCTATGCTGAACACCAATCCGAAGAAACTTAATCCCGTAAGATACGAAAGAATAAGACTAATAAAGCTTAATGAAGCCAAACCACCTATCATTAAAAATATACCCACGACGTTTGCTAGCAAAACCGGAATTCGGTAAGTTTTTGTTTTATTCATGGATTTAGTTTTCTACGGATTCCTCCTTTTTATAAGAATATGATTTTAGATACTTACTCAATGCGGCTCCCTGGCTCTCCGCGGAAATAAATGATGTGTAGTCCTCTAACGAAACTCGATAGTATGTATATAGACTACCGTTATTGAATGTTACCGCGAGTGATCCTGTACCAAAGTCCATGTGACATGCGGAAATCGTCGAGGACTTGAATGTTGTTAATTGAGTTAGTTGCATGTTGATTTTTATTTTATATTATACTGTCAGTTCTATTTTTGTTTCTGCAGCCGCACTAGTTAAACTTAGGCGCAAATGCAGTGTCGAGGAATTTTTTGAGGTCACTTCCACCCAGGTCTCCATCCCCTGGTCCTCACCATCCGTGGTCCCTCACCGTCCCTTGCGATGGCCTCCAGGTCGTATCAATACCGGTGGGTCACCTTTCCCGGACCCGGAATTTTTGGTGCACCACCCCGAGAGTAAATAACGTGGGGTCGTTAAACCGAGTCCTCGAGACACTCTCAGTCTCCGCCCCTCCGGGAATCCAAGTACTTAGAGGACTCAATAGGATTCTACCGGTTTCGGTTGAGGTCTCAGAGGGTGCAGTGGATCCCAGTACACCTAGAGTTCAGCCGCCTCTCGTGGTGATGGGACGGCACGTCCCTATCGACTGGATCTGGTGGATAGGGGGGTGCATCAATAGTTGGGGTCACACAATAATTTTCCGGGATAATTTATGGAGGATCGGAGGGATCCCTGTAGACCTGGAGAGACCTGGAGGTACTCAATGTACCCAGAATGTTTTCCGGACGGGGCCTCATAATTAGTGCTCATGTAGCAAAGTGCATGCCGCTCCCCTTATATTAATAATAAAGTATATCTAATTACGGGCCCCTAAACCTTCACGGCCCACCTCTCCACCGTCGCCACCGTCCCGAGGTCACACGGAACCGGGTACCCACGGACCCCAGTACTCCATGCTGCTCGCATGCCCTCCACCACGATCCCATCCACCTTAAAATAAATTTTACCGTGTCAGAGAAAAGGTTTATATTTACATATAATTAATCGCACTACCATATCACCCTATCCCTCTATACTGTACGGTATGGATAGGGTCACTGATCACCTATCGGGTCTGGTAGTCCTTCCCTTAACCTTTAACTGTATATTACCATGAAAAGATTATTTAGTATTGTATTGGTTGTATTGGGTCGCCCTCGGGTGAAGGCGAGATCGTTGGCCTCCATTGACACCGTGATGGGTGGATCGGCGCCGAAGGTGCGCAGCAGTGTTGTCCCAGATCAATGCCTGGGATACAATGACCTGGCACAACTCCACAAGAGACTCACAGATCAACATGCTGCGGCAAAGGTTGAGCTGCCGACATAAAAAAAGATTCAACAAATATTTTTTTATGTCGTGGAAAAGGTTTATATTTACATATGAAAAATAACTCTCCGCCGTAATGGCCAAATCAATCTCCAGAAGTCCTAAGCCCGGGACCTCTCTAGGGTTCGACTACTTCAGGTCGCAGAGGGTAGACTCCAGCCTGCACTAGTGCTAGCAGGTATAGTGCTCTAAAAAAGATTCAATAAAAGTTTTACCATGTCATGTAAATTGATTATATTTACATATGAAAAATAACAAACCACCTTAATGTCCAAATCAATCACTGGAAGTCCTGGGCACAGGACCTCTCCAGGGTCGGTTAACCATACCGGGATGGGTATACTCCGTCACGTTTTAAAAAAATATTTAAAAAAAAGATTTAAAAATAGTTGAATAAAAGTTTTACCGTATCAGAAAAAAGGTTTATATTACATTATAATTAAAAACATCCACATTATGACAAATCAAATTTTCAACTCAGAAAACATCAACCAAGTAGATTTTATCCAAAATCGTAATGGAGAGTACAGAGCAATAGTTAAAGTTAAAGCTGGTTTTATGACCGTAGTAGGAGATCTAGGTATAGAATCTAAATGGAAATCTGGTCCCCGTTGGAAATCAGCAATGGACGTATTTAGATCATTTTTAAAAGGTTCCTTACAGACGATCGAATTTAAGGCTGAAGGTACTGAAGTTTGGTTAACTGTATTTGCTCGTTCAGGTAACAAAGTTAAGTTGATGGACGAACAGATGTTCTTAACCATGACTATTGGAGATATTAATCAAGCATGGTACAACACCAATCTGTACAGTCAAACCAACTATGCATTAGCTGGAGCTAAGACTTGGGCAGATAAAGCCTTTACAACTAACGAAGTTAAGGTTGCAGTATCAGCCTAAACTTTTTTTAAACTTTTTTCAATAAAAGTTTTACCGTGTCAGAAAAAATGTTTATATTTACTATATAATTAAAAACAACAACATTATGACTAATTCAACCACAATCTCTAAGACTCCCGAATACCAAGCAGCGTTAAAACAATATAAGACCAACCTTAAGAAATACCAACCCGGTCCGAAATGGTATTTTGGTTCTTTTGAATCTGGTACCCGTTTTGATGGTACTGAAATTACAGTAGCGGATATGCAAAAAAGTGCAGCATTGGTTTCTCCTATCGGACCTGCGGTTTCAGTAGATGAGGTTGAAAACATCACACCTTCATATGATTTTTTCATAGAGCTATGCGGTCCTAACATGGACTATAGCCAATATGAAAAATGGGTCGATGACCAAAAAGATGCATTCTTTTATGGTCGCGAAAAATGCAGTTTCTATACAGGCGAAGCATACAGGATAGCTGCTTCGCTTGGTTACAAAAAAGTTATCTTGGAGAACTACTCGTAGTTGAAACAAATAAATAAATTCACGTATAATTCACGTATAAATTAAACAACGTACACTATGTCAAACATCATTACACTTAACAGCGGATTAATCGAAAGAAAAAAGGTTGAAACTCTTAACGCTCAATCTCTCCGCAAAACAATACCTTTTTCAGAAATCAATTTAGTGAATGACACTACAATTGAATTTAAGGATGCCCGCTTACAAATAACAAAAGACTCATTTAAACAATTGTTACGCCTAATTGGAATGAGCCAGTCGTTTGCGAATAGCTTCGAACAACTATTCTCTAATGAAACCAAGACTAACTTTATCAACCGTGTTAAAGACGCAATGTCCTCTAACTCTGGTAAGTTGAATGAAGTTACCTTAATCGTAAATCCTGCAACCAAGATGGTCGTAGGAATCACTAAGGCTTCAAACGAATTGATCTCTAACGAACGTTTCTTGAACGTGGTTGATAGGATCATTGATCAAAACAGTTTAGATGTAACCGGTTGGTCCGTAGATCCAACCGGGGGTATCGTAAACATCAACGCCTTTAATAATAAGGCTGAATTTAGTGTCTCTGGCTTAAGCGATGAAGTTTTCAAAGGAGGTATCACATTCAGAAACTCTCCGAATGGAGGTTTCCAAGTTATGCCTTACGTAAATCGTCTATGGTGTACAAATGGTATGACTTCCCCAATGGCTCAAGAGACCATAACTCTTAACTCTTTGGATAGTTCTACAATGGAGAAGTTCTTCGAACAGTTAAATGATTTACGTCAACGTAACTTTGCTCCACAAGGTTTTGCAGACATCGTTCGATCTGCTGCAAACACCAGAGCATCTCTTAATGAAATGCGTCAAGCATACAACCAGATCTCTTCTCATATCGGAGAAAAGGCAGAACACTGGGTACCATTCCAAGAGAATCTAAATGCATACGCAAAAAGAGGTCTAGAAGGAATGACTATCGATCAAATGAGAGGTGCTAAATCAAATCAGTCGATTTGGTCAGTAGTAAATGGTCTAACCCACTTCGCAACTCACGGTACCGATTTGATCACTTCAAACGTAAAAGATTATCAAAATGCAAACATGATGGTTGCAGCTGGTCGAATCCTAGGAAATGGTCAATATGACCATTCAAACCACATGCCAGACGCATTCAATGAAAACGTCTTAGATACCATGCCTCAGTTAGGTGTTATCTTAAACTAACAACCCCCTGAACCCCCTGCATGCCCTTCAGAGCTGGACTTCGGTCCAGCTTTGTTGTATTCGGCGGTCGGCCAGCCCGAACTCTAACTAGAGTGCCTAATATAAAAGTAATTAAAATATTCCACCCGGTAAAATAAAGTTATTAACATCTCCGCCCCCAAAAAGATTTAAAAATATTTCAAAATAAATTTTACCGTGTGAATAAAAAGGTTTAATTTTAACTATCATCAAACAAACAATATCATGATCACCATCGCAGAATTCATCTCCATCACCGTTCTATCAGCCGTAGTAATTTTAGCCTATGTTGTGCTTAAAACCGTGATCGACGTCTATGTAAAAAACAGAAAATAAATTTTACCGCGTCGAACAAATTGTTTATATTTACATATAATTAATAACATCCACATGAAATATCTAATTACGACACTCTCTGACACCCAGTTCGAACTCATCTCGGTGGAAGACTACAGCACTCGATTCATCGTCGATCAGCAGCATCCCAAGTTCGAATCCGTTAAATCTAATATCGGCCGTATCGCAAACCTAACTGGTACCCGCTTTAATTTCTGTAAGGACTATGGAAACGATTACGCCAAGTTCAACGGTACCTCCTCTACCCCAACCCCAATTAATACTATTAAGAAACCGGTACAGGTGAACCTGGTACAACTGGATGATTTAGACATCGATCCAGATCAGTTCTCACCGTTACTGACCGGTACCATATTCGACAAGTTCGTTTCACAAGACGGAGGATTCCTACCCGGTGCCAATATCATGGCAGCAGGTGCTCCCGGAGTCGGTAAGACCACGGTCTTATTAGATCTGTTAGCCAATCTTCAAGCCGCTGGCCGTAAGGTACTCTTCATCTCTGCGGAGATGAACCAGGTGGACATGGCCCGCTACCTCAAACGCTTTCCAAACTGGGGTAAGGTTCCGATCCTGTTCCTTGCGGACTACGTCGACCAAAACCCAGCCGCGGTAATCGAACAAACGCTGAAGTCAGGTTGGGACCTGGTACTTACTGACTCCTACACCGAGGTAAACGATACCGTAAAGGAAGAATGTAACATGAGCCGTGGTAAGACCGAAAAATGGTTCCTCGACCTGATGTCCGACCATAATAAAGGTCTAAACGACTCCAAGACCTACACCACCTTCGTCACCATCCTGCAGCTTTCCAAAGGCGGTAACTTCGTCGGTTCGAATAAGCTGAAGCACTGCACCACCGCAATGATGCATCTGGACTGGGACGGCCAAGAGAACACCGGACGTCGCTACATGCAGTTCTCTAAGAACCGACTTGGCCAAGTCGGTAAGAAACTCTACTACTCCTTGGATAACGGTGTCCAGTTCGACGAAGCCCGCTATGCACGAGACCTCTTCAACGACCTCCTGGTAAACGAGGAGCGCACACGACTTGCCACCGAAGATAATGCCTTCGATAAATTATTCGGCTTCAAGACCACAGACACCGACGTCGCAGAAGAACTAATTAACGAACTGGCCACTATAGAATCCTCAGAATACTATGCCGTAGAGGACTAAACGCCCTGTTTGTAACCGGCAGAGTGATGATCTGCCTCTGGAGACCGTTCGTGGATGTTCGGTCTCCTTTTTTTGTGTCCTGGTGGTGCCGCCGAATTGTAAACTGGACAGTTTGGGCGCGGAGGGTGCGCTCAATGCGGCGCCGAAAGTTCACCGTGCACCTCCGTGACGCGGGATCACTACTTTTCCCGTGTCCCCCAACTCAAAATGAAAATTTCCAATTACCGGTGTTGCCGGTGGCCCTTGTATCCGATCCCATCGGTCGCCGAGGTGTGGTATCTATTGGTTCGGGGTTCAATGGATCCTATAGGGGTTGGGCAGGATGTAAAAAGAGGTGAGGGCGCATTGAGGGTCGGGCGGCAGGATGTAAAAAGAGGTGAG
>Ga0214165_1001896_pt1 | contig 10631 bp, 3 predicted proteins | sample TroBogypolimnion_34_FD_153004 | JGI IMG/M metagenome (GOLD analysis project Ga0214165, IMG submission 153004) | Freshwater microbial communities from Trout Bog Lake, WI - Practice 03JUN2009 hypolimnion v3 | ecosystem: Environmental > Aquatic > Freshwater > Lake > Hypolimnion/Profundal zone ... | reverse complement strand
TAGATATTGAATATTATTAGCTACCTGAAGATTATCAAGGTAACTCTTACTTTCGTAGCCGATTAAATGATGACCTAACGCTTCAAGACTCGGATTATCAATTACAATATTTGGATCATAGAAATATCTCATACTATCTACGATTGTATCAAAGTTAGGAACAAGTTGACTGTTGATAACAAGATAACCAGGTGCTTCCATTTTACCGTACCAGCCATTGCTTCTAAAGCCGTTGAATCGTAGACGTTGTTGTCTTGCGCTCAATAACGGTGAATAAACAGTATCGTTGAAACTTGTCGTATTATCGATTATGATAATGTGTTCTGTTTCAGATGTGTTAACTTGTAGATAAAATATGCCACCCGAAGATAGTGTGGTTGGTTCAACAGTAATAAGTCGAGCATCTCTATTAGTTGTAGTATTATTAGGCGGAATAGCTACACCATATTTGTCTAGTATACTGTATACACCATTTGATAACGATTCTACATCGTTAGGATATCCACGAGAAACAATAAGTGTTGCACTATTTGCTAATGGGCTTAATTGTATTGATGCATCAGGCGCCCAATTTGTGTTTATCCAGAACAGGAATTGTTTTGCACAATATAACCAATCGCTTAATATGTTTGTATCTTGGTTTACATCTTGAAATTGCCATCCTCTTGATTCTAGGTATGCCTGATAACCGATCATTAAATCAAATACTTCTTGTGCTGTCTTTAAGATAGATCCGTATGGAATTTTTGTAATAGTCGCTAAAGATGCCGGCTTATAGATTGCAGAGACTCCGCCGATAATGGGTAGGCTCTTTAATTTCTGATAACCTTTTGATATAAATTTCTGTACTGTCTGAGTAACTAGACTTACATAATATACACCATTGTATCTAACAATATCTCCCTGATTGTATGTAGCACCTGCCGTAAAATATAAGAAAGGTGCAGGAGTTCCACCGATTGATACATCTATCAATGTGGCATCTGAACGATCAAATACTGTAAATTCTGCATTCAATAAATCATAACCATAGACAGCAAATGTGCCATCGGCTAGTGCGCGAATAATGACACCGCTATATGAGTAGGTGTCTACTACCGGACTCTTATGAAGAATACACTGAAAATTAGTCGAGGGTATAATTAAACTGGTTGTAGTAGCGTTAGGGCTGACTGACTCGATATAGAGATTAGTTGTGTCTTTATTGGTGAATCCTGCTAGTTTATTCGCAAGATTTACATCAAGTGTTCTAACCTTTTGGCCAAATGTGGTGGTAATATCTTTTCCTAAGAAAAGAATTCTATCACTAATCCAGCGTTGATATCCGTATCTAATTTGCACTACATTATTGACTGTTTCGGCGTGAACAATTTGATCTGCATTTTTTGGACGCATCCATGCAAAGAATGGATCAGCACTCGTAAATGTATCATTTTGTACAAATTGCCAATTAGAAGTTGACATTACTGGTAATTCGGGTACAGGATCCGGAAAAAATACTAATGGGTCTGTTATCATACCAGAAGATAGTTCTGTGCCAACTGTGTCCCACAATAATTCTCCATATGGTGCCGGTCTCATCAGGAATAAGAATTCTTGTACACTAAATGCATATGCAGATGTTGACATCCAAGCTTGTTCAACTGGTGAACCATCGCCATATTTCCATTCTGCATCAAAGTGATCAAATGGCTCATAATAGTTACCAGAGAAAGCAATATCAAATATAGTCATTGCGGGGATAATCTCTCCGGCAGCATCTACAGGAATAATTGCTGATAGTCCGGGTCTTGCCCACATAGGCTGCTCTTGTGGTAATAAAGTTACAGGATCATAGATAGCACAAGGTCCCTGGCGGATAATGCCGTGTTCTAAGTCTGCCCAAAGTAATGCATTGATAGAAGACCAGTCTGTACCATATTGATCAACCCACCACACCGGTTGTTCACTAAATCCTAACATCTCCCAAGGACGAGTATCTGGATAGATGGTATCATAGTAATATTGAAAAATACCTTTCCAATTACCTGGTAGATTTAATGGCTGTGTCGTTGCATTTACTGCGTAGCTGTAATTATATAGTTTCCAAATATTACCAGAGCCCGGAACAAAACTCGGTACTACTGCGGGATCTAGGCTCGCTGAATACCAATCATTGGCACGATAATTGGCACGATTCTTAGATGCCCACTTATTTAGGTATGATTCTGTTACACCAAGGTATTCTTGCCTTGAATAGCGAGTTTGTCTAAAATATCCAGACTTAACTGATTCCACTCTTAGTGGTAGATAATATTGATGTCTAAATTTGTATTGTATTAGATTATAAATTCTTTTTTCTAGTTCTAATAAAAGCTGATCTCTATAATCACCATATGCAATTGTCTTAGAGCCATCATGACCAATGATAACATTTGTCGGATTTATATAAGATGTATCCCATTCCATTCTAGGTAGATATGTAGGATATGCACCGATCTTAGATGGTGTAGATGGAATATATGCCGGCAAAGGATTTTTATATAGATTGGCCACTACTGCACTACCAGCAGGAACATTTGCAGTAAATTGCACAGTAATTGGATTCATTGATACAATCTCATAATCTTCACCAATTACAAGTAAAGTTTCTTGTCCGGTTACATCATAGATATATAATGCATTTCTTGCATCAGATAAGTCAATATAATTTGTTAATGTTAGTAGCCCACTCACTGGAACATTATTTGTTTCATTTAAATATGCACTACCATTTGCAATCATGTAAGAATATGCAAATGCGTTTGAAAATTCATTTGAGATATTTACAACTTTTAGAATTTCTTCAACCCATGCACTAACCACAATAGTGTTATTATGGTATTGAACTGGGTTAAATCCCTGATTAATAAGTTGTAGAGCAGTCTTTAAATACTTGTTCTTAAATTTAGTATATTCATCTTGACTGAATCTTTCTCCTGCAATAAAATCAAGATCATCTTCCGATGATACAAGCATCGTCTTTAATACAGGTGCGACATTCTGTAATATATAGGTGCCAACAGATCTATTTTTTCTAGTATCTCTATAATTATTATTGCCACCAAAAGCAATACCTATTTCACCGATCTGATTTGCAATAATAGATGCAAAATGTTCAGTTAGATTACTTCCACTAATTTCAGAGATTTCTAACTGATTTGGGTTAGCTTCTAACTGTTGCGGTATCGCAAAATAACCCGGTGCAAGTGGATCTAATAATCCCTGAGTATATGTTTGTACTTCAACAACAGGTGCTTGTGTTTGAGTTGTAGTTAATAGATTAGTGATATATGCAGTTAAATCAACATACACACTATTGTTAATTTCGGAAAATATAAATCCACCAATTTTATTCTGAATTTGATTTCCATTTACAGATACAGATAGATCGGCTGTTGGTTGAATATCGCCCGCGCCAAATGTGTAACCATACGGTGTAACACTTAATTTAAATTGGAACTCTGATCCATATCCGATTATAAATTTATCAATAACTCGTTGCTTACTTGTCTCTAAACAATTTGCAGGAGGCGTCGGAGTAATATTACACGGGCACGGCTGATATAAATTCCAATTGTTATATAGTACAGGATCAGTTACTGCCTTATAATAGTAGTATCCATTAATAGGTAATTCTGCAGTTTGATATGTATATCTGTCAGTAATAAGATTATTCTGAAAAACAATGTCGGATGCTTGGCCGAGAGCAGTATAGATAATACCGAATCCTAAGACAGGGTCTGTTGTTACACCCGGCGTTGTATCAACTTTATAAGAGAATATCTTACTTCCGTTAAATGTGCTTGCTGGATAAGTTACTGGATTATCGAGGCCTATTCCGCTATGATCATACAACTGAAACTCTGGTGGTTGGTTAACAGATATCTTATCATTATGTGCTTCTTGCCATGTGCCTAAACTATAGTACCAGGTGCTCCCTCTTAACGCAGAGTTATACGGACCATCTTCTGTAATAAAGAGAATATCGCCTTCGAGTATAGGTGTTGACCAAGCAGTGTAAGGCGAGAAAATAATTTGTCCGCCCGGTAATATGCTTGTCTGAAAGATATAATCATTAATTACTCCGTTACCGGCATCCCAAGAACCAGGTGGCGTTTCCCAGCGCGATATATCCCATACACCAAATGTTGTTTTATCATTAAAGAAACAGACTAATTCCCCGCCTACAAAATCAGTTCCAAGGGCAGCATTAACTATAGATGCCTGCACGCCCTGATAGGTGGCCAATAAGATTGGTACATTAGCTGATATATCTGCAAATCCGTAATTAATATCGGCTCTGAATTGTGTACCTGATTTGAAAAGAGTTAGATCAGCTATAAATTGAATAATAGGTCTTAATGCTCGTGTAGCATTTACAGGGAAGGATGTTGTTGTGGCAGCAATGGTTGCGGTGATTGCATCGATATGAAACCATTTATTGGTTCTAGACCACGCATTTCTATCAATAGATCCACGCTCGATTGTTATATAATCACCTGCAAGTGGCTGAGTCTGAGTATCCCATGTAGATGCATCCCAGTTCGTATTATCTATAATTCTACCAGTAGATAGTAGTATAGATCCGTCCCAGGGTAAGAATTCAAAAATAGTTCCCGGAGTATAATCTGGAAACTGCGGGACTAATTGAATACCTATGCACCCACCAATATTCTCAACTGTGTGAGAAGCGGAATATAATGGGTCATCAGCCAATGAAATGGACATGCCAGTTGTAATAGTTAAATTAGCAGGTGTGGCACCCGAAACATCATTTGTATTAAATGATGGTTTACCAATAATATCGGCACCGGTTACACCAGTAATAGTGATTGTAGTTAATCCCTGCTCGACCCAATAATAATTTTGGTAGTTAATAAACATATCATAGTCGATCGGAGGCCCGAAGCTATAATATTCAGACTCAAATAGTCTATCTTGATTAAGAATATTACCACCGTAATATTCGATATTATCTAATAGGTCTTCATAAAAGAAAATATTCGTTTTATTGCTACTAGCATCTTGTGCGTATGCTGTTGCTTCTAGTTGCCACCATGTTCTGTTCTTATTAGGTTCTGGAAGATAAAAATCAGTAACAGGATTATAATTTCCGGCTACTCTACGTCCTAAATATCCTGCCAATAAATCACTATCTCTCTTTGAGAAAATTTGATCAAATGTAGCATCAAAGAATTTTGTTTCAGTTACTGTCTGAAATACCGCCGGCAGTTTTTTAATATACTGAGTCATTATGATTTCCGTTGTACGAGATAGCCATGTGCATGACTATCTCTTTTCAGTATTTATCACGAAAATTATATACAGTTTAAACTCGGAGATTTTGGTCTGTTAAACCGGACACTATCTGCACATTATTTACTGTTGCAGTTGACATAAACAATTCGTTAGGTTTTGCTATAATTTCAAATAAGTTACCAAATAACGAATTGGCACTATTAGGCACAATAACAACAGTGCTAATAATTGTAGAAAGTTGCTGATGTATGAATGCTGCAAGTTCTGTATAGAAGAAGTTTTCACCAAAATCCCAGTTCCTGATATCAAAATATTGATCTATAGCAGTTATAACCATTGTCTTAACTTCATTATCGCTAATGTTTGTTGATGCTGCCTTTACTACTTTAAAAGTTGCCTGTAATTCTGGTGCAGCCTGTGTGCCGAATAATAATCTAAATACACCCGAATTCCATATCATTGAATCGCTAACCATTTTATATTGATCTAAGTTCTGAAATTGTATTCTAAGATCTTCTGTTGTTGGCGATGCAGGTAAAGTAAGAACAGTTCCATTACTATTTCTCCAATTTATCATATCGGTATAGAAACTATTAGTAATAACAAGCATATCAATAATATTTGTTGCTGCCGGGTCTATTCGTTGGTCAATCGGGGAATAATGACTCCATTTGAAGTATACCGGCAATTGTTGTGCCGTAGGTACCGTTGTATTTTGAGTAAACGATTTACCATTTTTATCATAATGAGTTGTATCTAGTGCATCTTCTATTACGCTGCCAGTGATATACCCTGTATTAGATGTAGTCACAAACCCGAATGTATAATATACGCCAAATCCCGGAGTATTAGGTATTAGATAACTCTTATTTAAGAAGTATGTTGTTAAAGTACTTGATTTATTAACTAGAGTATATGTTCCTGCCAACCAAGGATAAATTGCAGATATAATTGCATCAGTTGATGAGCTAGTATTATTGAAAAATAAACTTAATTGATTAGCAATACTAACAACATATGGTGCTGGGTGGCCGATTGGATCTGTATAATGAAGTTGTGCTAGATTATTAATGAATAGTAAATCTACAGAATCCATATATACATAATTAAGTCCACTAACGCCGCCAGGATTAAGAATATCTGTACCTGTTAATATTTGATCTGCTATATATGGTGAACTGTAAATTGTTATATCACTTCCCGGGGTTAACATAGGGAAATAAACATATAATGGTGTAGATATATTTTCTAGATTAGTTTTCCACCTAGAAATCCACGGACGAGTACTTTGATAACCGGATATAGCATCTGTATAATATTCAAACACAACTCTATCTGTTGTTGAAACTATTCTGTCAAATGCACCTGGGTCATCGGGTATACCATCACCATTTACATCAACAAGTGATATCTGCACTTTGGCATTATCAAGATATCCATCGTCCTGAATATATACTCCGGAGATATTAAAATCAACCTGAGCATTCAGAAATGCTGTTAGACCATTAATTGGTGGCGCTGGCGGTAAGTTGTTATCAATAGAAGCATTTGTATTAATGAAGGGCATAAATTCAATAGAATCTTGCAATGCTAATCCAGAGGCATTATCGATAATAACTTTATTTGGTTCCCAATAGAATCTAACATCTCTATATGATTCAAAAACGTAAACTCGGCCTCTAGCCGTTAGATCATATGTTACTGTTGTATCTAGATTAGGAACAATAGAAATATATAATAGACCACCCTGTGTTGTTGTTGTCCAATTAGTTGTTGAATAGATTTGTGGAGTCCCGCTTATTATATCAATATCGGCAGGTGCATATTCAAACGGTTGTGATACGCCTGCTCCCGGATTCGCAAATGTATGCCATTCGTCTGTTAATAAATCATAATACATCCAGAATGATTGTCCATCATTTATTCTGTTGTTAATTCCATAGAATCCTGTAGGTTCGGACCCACCATTACCGTTAATTTCTGTAGAATTTAATACATTTCTAAAAGCAGGATACACCTTTGCTGCGCGATAATTCACTTGTTCATTCACACCCAATTCTATCGGGCCGATATTAGCATATGGATTTAATGGATTAACAATTTGTGGAATACCATTTTGAATAACACTATTCACCCCTGCCGAGTTCAGTGTAGTTGAGTCTCCTGGTAATTCAAATTGTAATACTGCCCCTGCAGATATAAGGTTCCACGGTTCATACACACTGTTTGGAAGATTATCTGGTGTGAGTGTATTTACTAATGGTAAGGCTGTAGGAGAACCCGCTGCTCCACTAAAGAACCCTGTTGTATTTTTAAATTTAGCAGGGCTTGTCTGCCAGAATAGTGGCGACGAAGGATCACCCAATGTTGGCACTAAATCCAGTAATGATCTACCGGTGTTTGGCGGATTAACTCTAATCGTAGACTCGAATTGAGGCACGTATTCATCATAGAAGAACTTATTAACTTTAGGATCTTGCAACATTGACTGAATTGTGTTTACAAGGATCTGATTAATTGTTCCCGAGTTAGATGAGTCTTGTATAACTTCTGTTAATACGTTTTGATTATCTCTAAATAATGCACCATCTTGCCCGAATATAATTAAATCCTTATGGAAACCAGTTGGGTCATTTAGGTCGATATAACGACTATCTCCACTAAATGTTCTAGCTATTGCCTGTAACTTTGTAATCTGATTACCGTAAATAAGTGGTAGAACATTATAGTCACTACCATTAACCATACGAGATTGCGTTGAGAATACTTCTGGAGCACGCAATCTAATTTGATCATTAGTTTCTGATGGAGCAGCATTACCAATTGTTTGTTCTAAATTGAAAATAACTTGCAATGTATATGATTGCTGATCTACTCCAATATAAGGAATATTGATCTGAAGACCTTGTGCATCATTTGGTCTAATAACAAGAGCTTGATTTGCACTAATACGAGTCCAGAATCTAAATAATCCTGTCGGTACATTACCGAAATTACCATCAGCAAATCTTATAGTGACAGTATCATTAGCACCAGATAATACGTCAAAAATATTTCTTTGTGCAAACTGAATACTATTGTAGATAATATTTTCCCCGGCGAGTGCAGGCACCTTAAGCCATTTGTTTATAACCGTACCTGTCTGATCCGTCTGTTGAACATACACGTCATCTTGATTAATATTCTGAATATCAATCGGGAATAATCTATTTGGCACAGGGAAATCAAAATTCGTATCTGTGTTTATTAAATTGCCTTGCTTAAAGTATAGAAAGAACCCAGTATTTGCAGATGCGACACCGAGACTATCATTTCTGTATAAGAAATTAAATGCGTTATCAGGATCTGGATCCCTCTCAAAGATTGTTTGATTAGATATAAAATCTGGATTACAGATATCTATAGGATACTGCTGACTATTGATAGTAATAATAGCCGGATATGTAACATTTTGTCTTGTAACATTATTTAACTGGTATAGGTCAGTTGGAATATTTCCTATTACACCACTCTTTGTAGGACGACCGAACGGATTTAGCGAGCTAAATGCAGCATTACAAATTTGCACAAATTGGTCAAACCAATCTGGATTATTGGGATCGTTCCAATATACCGAACGAGAACCAATATTAATACCGTTTGCATCAGTAAGTGGCTGATTTGTTTGCACAGACGCAACCTTAAATAATCCAGCTGCGGCAATATTTCTACTTGGAACATAATTAACCATCTGAGCTAAACGGATAATACTTTCTCTACGTTCGGCTGTATCAATAAAGTTTTCGCGACTATTTAAGTCAGTTCTAAATGCTAAACTTGTTCCGAAGTATGCAATAAGTTCGATGATTGCAATAAATTCAGAACTTTCAACATAATCGTTAAAATCTTCAGGATAATAGATCTGAATATAATTAATCATTGCCTGCTTTAGTGTGTCGAAGTCATAGGCTGTATAATCAATAAATTGATATGCCTGAAAGACTTTCTTATAATCTTCTGAGGCGAAAAGATTTGACTGGCGAATACTTTCAGACATTAGAACGATTCCTTATCGGTTAGCGAGAATGTAGCAAATAAACTATCAGTAATAGATTCTGGTACAAATAATAATACCATAGCAATAGTTAATGCTTGGTCACTTTGGAAGACATCAATAGATACAAGTTCTACTCGCGGTTCGTCTTGTACAACTCTTACGGCATCTTCAATAATTGCATTTTTAGTATAATCATCAAACGGATCAAACAAATAGCTATAAATGTTTGTACCAAATCCCGGCAACATTAGTCTAGTTCCCAGTGGTGTAGCAAATTGATTCAGGATATCTCTCTTGACTAAATTAATATTAGTCATCGAATACGGAGGTGAGGGCTGGTTTACCGTGTTGAATCCAACAAAGTAGGGTTTCCTTGTTATGATGTTTTTCTGAACTAACCCACGCTGATTTGATGCCATATAATTCTCTTTCTGTTATTTATCAAGAAAATTATATAGGTATTTATTTCGGTGTCTATGCGTACCTTTTTAGCCCGCCATGGTCATATTTATTATGCCACATTGTCATAACTTTCAACGGATCACCGGGTTTTCGATTACCGGCCTGATTATAACTTAGGTGATACCATACAGATCCTGACTTATCACTATACTCGTATATCATTTGATCATACGGTAAATTATCCCTTATCCACGGTGCCATTTCCCAATACTTATCGAGACTCCATCCCGGAAATTGTATATCCATAGCCATACCTTGCGTGTGTTGACTATGATTAGGGCCGGGACAAGTTTCCTGATTTCTTATAGAAGAATTTATTCTAAACTTACCAAATTTAGCCAAAAGAGGTTCCGCTACATTAACTGCTAACGCCATTAGATTACAAACACGATCTTTCGGCTCAAGACCTGCGAATGTTGTAACCTGATTAGGAAAGAACGCATTGATGCTGAAATCTCTAACTTTAAAATTAGGACTCAACTGATAATCATATGCATTTGGTGCAGTTGGGTCCCAGGAAAGTGGACAACCAACATCTTTTCCTGGAATATATGGCGGAACCTTGTCATCGGAAGCAAATGGAGGTGTTGTATTTGGCCCGGGCAACGATGTTTGTGTCGATGGATTACCTACCTGGACACCATTGGCACCATTTGCATTATTGCCGCCGGCTATGTTACTATTGTATTCGTCGAATGTTGGATCGCCGTTATCGCCGCCGAGTTCTTCTAATAATGCCTGGGCATTTTCGGCATCGCTTGTTGACATTGTCACTCCACCAACAATCACAGTGGGCGCTTTACATCCGGCCATATTATTCCTTATGATATCGTTTATTTGCAGCGTCTCGCAT
>Ga0214165_1001895_pt1 | contig 10651 bp, 6 predicted proteins | sample TroBogypolimnion_34_FD_153004 | JGI IMG/M metagenome (GOLD analysis project Ga0214165, IMG submission 153004) | Freshwater microbial communities from Trout Bog Lake, WI - Practice 03JUN2009 hypolimnion v3 | ecosystem: Environmental > Aquatic > Freshwater > Lake > Hypolimnion/Profundal zone ... | reverse complement strand
ATTAAGCACGCCCCACCTTGAAATATAAAGTTATGCCCCCACATATTTGTCATTCACAATAACCCATTAGGAAAAGTACCGTGACTGTTGATACAAAAAAAGAAACCCTAGGCTTTCAAACCGAAGTAAAACACCTGTTACATTTAATGATTCACTCCTTGTACAGTAACAAGGAAATTTTTCTGCGCGAATTGATTTCTAATGCGTCTGATGCCGCTGATAAATTGCGTTTTGAAGCTCTGTCTAATGACGGCTTGTATGAAGGCGATAGTGAGCTAAAAATTCGCCTAGAATTTGATAAAGACCTACGCACCATCACCATTAAAGATAATGGTATCGGCATGACCCGTGCTGAAGTACAAGAGCATATTGGTACTATTGCTAAATCTGGTACTAAACAGTTCTTTGAAGCCTTAACTGGCGAACAAGCTAAAGACAGCGAATTAATTGGTCAATTTGGCGTAGGTTTTTATTCGGCTTTTATAGTCGCGGATAAAGTCACCTTAACCACCCGTAAAGCGGGTTCAGAACAAAGTGCCGGTACTCGCTGGGAATCAGCAGGTGAAGGCGATTACACCATTGAAGCTGTAGAAAAAGTACAACACGGTACAGAAATCGTTTTGCATTTGAAAGAAGCTGAAGGCGAATTTTTAGATGGTTACCGCATTCGCTCTATCGTTAGAAAGTTTTCAGATCATATCTCTTTACCTATCGTAATGGATAAAGAAGTCATGCCAACGATGGATGACGAAGAAACTGAAGAAGGCGAAACTGCAGTTAAACCCGTTGCGCAAATCGAAGAAGAAACCATCAACAGTGCCTCGGCTTTATGGACTAAAGCCCGCCAAGAAATTTCTGATGACGATTACAATCAATTTTACAAGCATGTTGGCCATGATTTTCAAGACCCTTTAACGCATGTACACAGTAAAGTTGAAGGCACTAATGAATATACCTTATTACTTTATGTACCTGCACGCGCACCTTTCGACATGTGGGACAGAGACACCAAACACGGTGTAAAACTTTATATCCGTAAAGTCTTTATTACTGATGATGCCGAACAATTAATGCCGCGTTACTTACGCTTTGTTAGAGGTATTATTGATGCGAATTCTTTGCCGCTTAATGTCTCTAGAGAAATCTTGCAACAAAGTAAGCAAATTACCTCTATTAAATCCGGTGCGGTTAAAAAAGTATTGGGTATGCTGGAAAACTTAGCTAAAAATGAACCTGAGAAATATGAGACTTTCTGGGCTCAATTTGGCCAGGTCATTAAAGAAGGCCCGATTGAAGATCATGCTAACAAAGCACGCATCGCTAAACTATTACGCTTTGCCTCGACTCATGCTGATACCGATAAACAAAGTGTTGCCTTAGAAGATTACGTTAGTCGTATGAAAGAAGGACAAGATAAAATTTATTATGTAACGGCTGATAGCTTTGCTGCTGCAAAAAATAGCCCGCACTTAGAAATCTTCCGCAAGAAAGGCATTGAAGTCATCTTATTCTCAGATCGTATTGATGAATGGTTGGTTTCTAATTTAGATGAGTTTGACGGTAAGCACTTACAGTCTGTTGCTAAAGGTGATTTAGACCTAGGCGACTTAGATGCAGAAGAAGACAAAACTGCTCAAGAAGAAATCACTAAAGATTTTGAATCAGTTCTTAAGCAAATCAAAGATGTATTAGCCGACAAAGTCAGCGATGTACGTTTAAGTCATCGTTTAACTGAATCACCCGCTTGTTTAGTGGCTGATGTTTATGGCATGAGTCTTAACATGGAAAGAATCATGAAAGACGCTGGCCAAATGATGGGTATGGGCATGGGTAGTAAGCCAGTATTTGAAATCAATCCGACTCATCCATTAGTGGTGCGCATGAAGTCAGAACAAGATGATACGCGGTTTTCTGATTTAACCCATATCTTGTTTGATCAGGCTATTTTGAGTGAAGGTGGGCATTTGGATGATCCAGCAGCCTTTGTTCATAAGTTAAATGGTTTGCTGCAAGGTTTATTAAAATAAACCTTGTAACAGGTAGGTCGGGTTAGCGATAGCGTAACCCGACATTTCCTATCTCATTGCGTTGGGCTGCATGCTTTTCGCAACCCACACTACTCGGCATCGATGTTGGGTTAACGATAGAGCCGTTAGCCCAACCTACTGCAACATCTACGCAAGGGTTTTGTACCTTGTTAAATGGGTAGCCAGCTATTGCACTGTAAAACAGCTGAAGCTGTTTTACTCCAACTATACAGAAGACTTATTTCTTAGGCAGAAACTTAACCAACTTAACCGTATTATTATCTTGGCTTATGATTTCCAATCGGTGTCCGTGTAATTTAATGCTAGTACCCGGTTCGGGAATAGTTTCCATAAACTCAATAATCAGACCATTCAGCGTTTTTGGACCTTCTGTAGGTAACGTCCATTGCATCACGCGATTTAATTCTCTGACGGTAATGGTAGCATCGACTAAATAACTGCCATCACTTTGTTTAGTTACGGTAGTATCGTCAGTTATTAACTCCCCTACGATTTCTTGTAGTAAATCATCTAAGGTCACTAAGCCTTGCACGTCGCCGTATTCATCCACCACCAAACCTATACGTATCTTTTCGTTTTTGAATCGCAACATTTGCGTGTGTACTGGCGTATTTTCGGGTATGAACGAAGGCTTGGAAAGCAGGCTAATGATAGTGGGTTTATCAAATGAATCTTCATTAACCAGCACCAGCACCTTTCTCAAATGTAAAAAACCTACAACTCGATCTATACTTTTTTTGTAGACCGCTAATTGCGTATGAGGACTATTTTTAATCTGTGCGACGATAACATCAATGTCAGCTTCTAAATCGATACCGACTATTTCGTTACGAGGCGTCATGATGTCTTCGATCGTTGCCGACTCCAAATCCAAGATACCCAATAACATTTTTTGGTAGCGTATCGGCATGATACTTTCGGATTCAGTAATAATGCTTTTTAACTCTTCTTTATTGAGCGAGTCGTGGCTGCTTTTATTAACATCAACACCCACTATCTTCAGTATTAGTCTGACAAATAAATTAACAAACCAAACAATGGGATAAACTATTTTCAATAAAGGGGTATAAATCCAAGCCGCTGGAAAAGCCAAGGGCTCAGGCTTAAGAGCCGCCAAGGTCTTAGGCGTCACCTCTGAGAAAATGAGCATGACCAGCGTCAAAACCCCTGTGGAAATCGCGATGACTGATTCATCATCGGTATAAAGTTTAATGGCGATAACCGTTGCTAACGATGCCGCGAAATTATTAATAAAAATATTTCCTAGCAACATCAAACCAAGTAACTGATCAGGTCTTTGCAATAGTTTTTGTGCTTTTATAGCACCTGGATGCTTTAGCTTAACTAAATGTCTTAAGCGATAGCGGTTTAAGGACATTAAAGCTGTTTCTGAACCGGCAAAAAAAGCGGAAAGAATCAACATAAGGATAAGTATGCCAAACAGCATACTAAGGGGCATATCGTTCAAAGCGAATGTACTCTTGGGTAGTTAAGATAGCTCTAGTGTCTATGATGAGAATTTTTTGTCAAGTACCAACATCAATTAGAGCTAAGATAAAAATAAAAAACTAGAAAACATAGCCCTTAATAGAACTTGAAACTCTCAATGCTACTAGTTGATTTAGTAGCTAGAGCCACCAATAACAATAAAACATAAGTGCCTATAATTAAAGTTTATCTATGCCGATACCAACACTATTAAAATCCCGATTCCCGAATAAAAACGGCCATCACTTGTCTCGCTAACGAAGTAGCAATACTCTCGGATTTCCCGTCAATCAGCACCGTTCCCTTAAGCGCTCTAAATATAGATAGCTTAGTTTCCGGCTGTAACCAGACGCGGTATACCGATGCTTCCGGAACCAATACGTCTTTATTATTGCCTCGAATGGCAATACTACCTTGGTATTTAGATGTAAAAACCGGCGACAACTGGGTTGCGGCCGCATTGTCTATACGTATAACTCGACAGGGAAGACTTGGCCAATCCAGTTGTTCCGGATAAAATTCCGCAGGCACTCCTGCTTGAATCTGACTCAGATATGCTTCAGCGACAAAGGCTTCTAACTGGAAGTTGGTAAATTGCCCGATGCTTAACAAGGACTCATCCTTAGCTATCCATTCTCCTATAGTTAGTTGATCATTCAATTCGATAACTTCACCGTCAAAGGGGGCAAGAACTGCTAGTCGGCTTTTTTCAGCCGTCAGGCTATCATATTCGCTGATCGCACTATCTAACTCACTCACGACCACCTGATGCCGATTACTCAGGCTTTTTTCTTGACCATGAAAAGATAACTCCCAGCGCAGCGACGCTATCTTTATACTACTTTGCTCTAATTGTGCGTCTATATTCGGCGAAGTAAACTGCATCAACAGTTGCCCCACCCTGACCCTATCACCTTTACTAACTAAAATCTTATCCAACTTAGCCGGCAGCGGCATAAACAGCTCGGTATGGGTCGCTATTTTTAACATCGCTGGCGCACTAATGCGGCTCTGCCATGGAATGAAAAGCATGCCGAGCACAAGCAGCAGCACCGATAAACTCGCCAAGGTATTACGCTTCCAGTGCATGTTTTGTCGGTGCTCCAGCCAGTGTTTTAGTTCTTTGATAATGGGAAGCATAATAAACCAACCGACTTCAACTAGCATCAACAATAGGCCTAGTACTTTAAAAAAGTAGTGATACACCAGTAAAGCGATACCCAAAAACAGAAAAAACCGATATATCCAGATACTCCAAGCATAAATTAATAATAGGCGCTGGGTCTGTACAGGGAATCGTTCCGGTGCGGCATCGAGAAAACCAAACAATAAGCCACGAAGCTTCCAACGCCCCAGAGAAAAAGCCCGATTTTGCAGATTCTCAATACCCCAATAATCTGATAACAGAAAATAGCCATCAAAACGCATCAGTGGATTCAGATTAATGAACAAGGTCATCACCCAGGTGGTCGTCGCCATCAAAAACACACTACTGCGCATCGGGCCGTCAGGTAGAAAATGCCACAAGGTCGTACACAAAATCGCCAATCCCAATTCGGTGGCAATACCTCCAAAACCTATTGCTAACCGTTGCCTCCGAGAAGTCAATTTCCATGCATCGCTGGCATCGGTATAAAGCATCGGCACCATCACCAGAAAAGCCACTCCCATTGCCGATACTCGACAGCCATATCGATGAGCAGTATAGGCATGTCCTAATTCATGCAGGGTCTTGCTTAGCGTTAAGGCTACAGCATAATAAACCAAACCTTCCAGCGAAAAAAAGTGCATAAAGGTCTGACTAAACAAATCCCAGCGATCAATCAACACATATAGATTAACGCCCAATAAGGCGAGCAAACTATAGAACATCATTGGCTTATAAAGCCAGCTCAGCAGAGGATAGGTTTTCGCTAGCCAGCGATCTGGATGCAGCAGCGGGATTTTAAAAAACAAATAATGATGTATTAGCCAAGCAAACCAGTGATGCTTTGCAGCCTTAGCTTGGTCGACCAGACGCTGCACCGCCGCTATCCCTCTAACCTGAAGCAGATTATGGCTGGTTAAAAACTGAAATAACTGGAGTATCTCGTCAATACTGACTGACAACTGCTCACTTATCGTATCAGGCGAACCTAAGTCCCAATGCACCAATAGCTGATGTTCAAGAACACCCAATCGATAGAACTGTTGATTGACTGGATCATACAATGTCCAGGTTGGCGAGCCGTCAAATGAGCAAGGCCCCGGAAATAACTCTAGTTCCTCACGCAATGGCGATAGTAACATTAACTACCTATCCATAATCTCAACGTCGCCAACGGTCTGCGTAAGATGTAATAAATCAAGGGAACTTTCTCACCAAAGACCTTTGCGGTTCCTTTAAGACCAATCCTAGGTAACTTAGTCCTAGGTGTAAAGGTCGCTTTCAACCGATAGGCCAACATGTCATCAGGTGTGACTTCAGCCTGATAAGCTGAATAATAAAGACTGGCCGAAACAGGGTTAACGGGATCAACATTCAGAAAAAACTGAACCTCAGTACCTAGCTCCAGCTTAATCGCATCAGCAATTGGCAACTGCACTTCCAGCTCAACCTGTTCGGGGTCAGCTATCATCAAAATACGTTCGCCCATCGTAACTGGCCTACCTATCCAGTCATTGACATCTGAAAAGACAGCTATACCCGCATGAGGGGCTTTAATCTCGGTTCTTGCTAACCAGTCTTCCATACTATGAACTTCAGCCTGCTGCTGTTCAGTGCGACTTTTAAGTATATTAACTTGTGCTTTGCTATCGATATCGAACATCGCTTGCTGAGCCGTTTTTCGATATTCGGCTTCGGCGACTGCCAGCGCCTTACGCGTCACTATGAGTTTGTTTTTTAAGGTTGATTCTTCAAGGTTTAATAAAAGTTGGTCTTTATTAACCTGCTCATTAGGCTGTATATAAAACCGATCTATCACTCCGTCAATTGCGGCTCTGAGTATGGTCGGATGAGCAGGAATAACGCTGGCGGGGGCCACTACAGTTTGTCGTACAGGGAGCCATAACAAACAAAATAAAACCAACATACCAAGTAACAAGGGTTTTCTACTTAGCCAATCTCGTTTCCAAAATGGCGGTTTTGGCGATAAAGCTAACCAAGCATGACCAAAGCTGTCAGCTACATGCTCGAGTAGATAACACTCGCCCTCGGTCCATGACGTATCGCGCACCAACAACAAAGCCACTTGCGGGCTCGCGCCATAAGCCGACACCGGCACCCATAACGCATGAGGTGGCCACCATTGCGACCATTCTTGAGCGCAATAACCCTCAATAGTCTCAACAGTTAGCGGTAATATAGTTCCAGAAGGATCGACCGACAACTGTTTACAGACTTGCGTCAACCAAACAATATAGGGCGCTTGAGGGTCAATCACGGCCTGACCGGATACCGCTATTATTTGCGAACTATTAATTTGCCACAGCACCGCCTGACGAAAATCAACCAGCACACGACTATCATTAACTAGGGTGTAAGCCAAGGCTAGCGCCATATCGACATTGCGAAAAGTTTTTTCCAGTTGCAGCAAAGTCGCCAGCGCTGTCACTTGCCGCTGGGCATCTGTCATCGTGTCAGTCATGTACAGCCGCAAAAATAGCTTTACCGCTCATCCCAGCAAGGAGTCCGTCGGATTTACCGGTAATAACGCCCGTCATCTTAATAGACTGACTTACCGCATCAATACGAGCCCCTACCATCTTGACCTTCGCGGAATACTCATGCTGAGTTTCTTCTAAGAAAACTTTAAATTCGACGCCAGGTTTTAGCCATTTTAACCAGTTAGAAGGCACTAACACTGTAATTTCAAGCTGACTATCATCAAGAATATCCAGAATAGGTGCTCCCGGAGCTACATATTGATAGCGCTGCACTAGACGTTCAGCGACACGCCCCGAAAAAGGTGCGGTAATCGTGCATTTTTGCAATATCGCACCCATCAAGGCAATATCAGCCTTGGCCTTAGCGACTTCAGCTGCTGCCATTTCCAGTTCCAATGGACTCATTGAATTGAGTTTCGCCAGACGAGCATTAACCTCATAGGTTTTTTCGGTAGCTTGCACTATGGCTTGGGCTTTTTTTAATTGTGCCTGTTGTTCCGCACAGTTGAATGCCACTAAAAGATCACCTTGTTTAAAGCGCTCACCTTCTTGAACATTGAGCTGAATAATTTTTGCCGGCATTTCGCTGGATAAGATCGTGGCATGGAGCGCATTAAGTTGCGCGCGAATTTCAGCTGGTTCAGCGGCAAATGCTGAAACCAACAGACCTGAATAAAGAAACAAGAATATAAATATACGCATAGTCGAATTGATTAAGTTAACTCATAAAATCACGTTAAAGTCCTAGTGCAAGCATTAATCTACCGCTGCTTCTGGCTTAGATGGCGTTGGAAAATGTCCAGCTTGCCAGTTTTTGTCCACCGATTCTATGGACCCAGCTAATGTCTTGATATCATAATTTTCTATAAACACAGGCAATGGATCTAGCCCCATAGAGACATAGACACGCCCCAATGAGCTTTGGATATTTGCGTAAGCTTCAAGTACCTGTAACCTTGACATCAAGGCATTGGTGGTCGCGCGGATGCGTTCCAACTGAGTTTTAGCCTCATTCTCGGCATCATTAGTAATATGTTCGGCAATTTTCTGATTTATACGATCAATGTCCTGCGTGCGCTTATATTGCTGACTGGCCACTAGATACTGCTGATAAGATAAATGTACTTGTGTTAATACTGCCATATATACCGATAAACGCCGCGTTTCGCCTAACTGCTTTTGCGCATCTATCTGATTAAAACGTGCAGGAGCCGTCACTAATTCCATCAAGTTTTGACTGATAATGCCACTTAACTCCATCCAGTTTTTATTTAACAGATACGAGTTACTGTCATAGTTGACACCTGTCTTAAATTCTATACCTGGCAATAAGCGCACCATCGCTTTATGAGCCTCTTCTTTGGTAATACGATTATTGTAGATTTCCTCACGTAATTCAGGACGCAATTGCAGTGCCATCTCTTCCATCTTGTCTATGCCTAAAGCAATTTCAGGCGCCTGTAGGCCCTTATTATCAGGCAGTTTAAGCTCGAATTGCTGATTAGGTGACACGGCTAACAAAGATGCTAACTCGGTTTTGGCCAGACGGAGTGTTTCCGATAACTCTTCGAGTTTACGAATAATGTCCAACAAGTCTTTTTGATATTGTAGGATAACCAATGGTGAGGCTAAGCGTTGGCTTTCTATACCCTCAGCATCTATTAATGCTAATCTAGCGCCAGCCAATATTTTACTAATCTCACCTTCCAACTGCTGTGTTCCGGCCGTGCGCCAGTAAGCCGTACGCACATCTTGCATCAATAATTGAGCCGCTTTTCGACGACTTTCTTCTGCGATGAGCACTCGATCAGCATCCTGTCTGGCCTGAAAATAACTGATACCAAAATCCAATAAATTCCAACTCAAGGTAACGTCATACACCTTACGCGAGCGATCTTGTGAGGTCGAGGTGGGCAATGATTGCACACCGGTCGTCACATTACGACTGTTAGAAGCAGAAAAGTTATCGCGATCCCTTACGCCACCAGAGGCTATCAAATCTGGCAATAAACTATATTTTGCTAAATCCGATTGTCCATCAGCCACCGCATGTTCCATTACTTTAACGCGATGATTTAGGTTATATTTTAGCGCCCTAGCCATGGAGTCATAGACGCTGAGCGGCCCTACTAAGGGCTCTTGTTTGGCAAAGATAATCTGTTTATCGGCATCCAGTGAGGCCTGTTGCTCAGCCTGTGAAATCGGTTTTGGCATAATGGTGCAACTAGCCAGCAGAGCAAGACCGGAGATACCGACGATTAAGCGGGGAGTAAAGTAATTCATAATCATTTATCAATAGTTAAAGTTGAAATCATGTGCAAGGCTCCCCTTAAAACAGGGAACCGAATATTAAGCCGCATCCTTAGCAACAAGACTGGCAACACTCGCCAGCAACTTAGAGCGTTGTAGCTCAAAGCCCTTGCTGCCAGTCTGTTTTAGCTGCTCAGTTAAACCTGGCTTGATAACCTGCGCCAAGCTCTGATCGGATTGTTCTCGTTGACCTTGCTGCTGCGTTGGGTCTTTAGTTAGTGGAAGGTTCTTTTCGTCATCCGTCGGTTGATCTTGTTTTGGCTTTTGTGCTGCTGGCTTACTTTCAGTCGCGTCTTTTTGCGCTTGCACCTTGACTAGAACCTCGACCTGTTTGCCCTGTGCATCTCTGATTATCACTTTCACGGTAATCGGACTCGTCACAACCGCACCTGCTTTTACGGTGACCGCGCCGGTACTAGGGTTAACGCTGATCCATGATGGTAAACTTTGCCCAGTAGACTGCGTAGCAGTAATTGATAGTATGCCGTCAGCGTTCAAACCAGAAAAGGCACTGGATGGTAGGCTAATCGTGTTAGCCATAGCATTTCCTGAGCTGGAATTGATATTCAGCTTCATATCTACAACGATAGTCTGACTGAAACTTGAGCTAGGACTGGAACTGTTGAAACTATCAGAGCTAAATCGGCTGTTGGCACTATTGTTGTCGATGCTGGTGGACGAGCTATTGTTGCCAGTCATGACAATTACATTATTGCCTGTGCTGTTTCCACTATTACTGACAGCATTGTTGCTTATAAGAAGAGTATTACCATTAACAGTGCTCGGTTTGTTATCGGAATTCCCACTTATTTGACTCAGATTAACGAGCATAGTATCGACTGCATAGTTGCCGCTCGTTACGCTACCAGTACCCGCATTGCCGGCTAGATCTTGTATTCCCGTGTTATCCAGCGTTAGTATATTACTCGCGGCTGTTGTGCTGGTACTCGGTGTCAGCGTAGCCGTCCAAGTAATGCCTCCATCACTGCTAAGCAGAGTAGAGAGAGTACCATTGGGCACGGTGACATCGGCGGTGGTAAAACCGGTGATGGCTTCAGTAAAGGTAAAGGTAACAGTCGCCGTATCGCCGATTTTGAGAGCGGTATCAGAAATCGTGATGCTTGAGGCTAAGCTAGGGCGCATAGTATCGACTGCGT
>Ga0214165_1001894_pt1 | contig 10661 bp, 10 predicted proteins | sample TroBogypolimnion_34_FD_153004 | JGI IMG/M metagenome (GOLD analysis project Ga0214165, IMG submission 153004) | Freshwater microbial communities from Trout Bog Lake, WI - Practice 03JUN2009 hypolimnion v3 | ecosystem: Environmental > Aquatic > Freshwater > Lake > Hypolimnion/Profundal zone ... | reverse complement strand
AGCAGCACGATATCAGCAAAAGTTCGCCGCAAATGCGGGTTTTGTCACACGGGCAATACATGGCAATCAAGAGCTGTTCTACAATCCAAATGCAAATTAGTATATTTACGTTTGTCCCTTTGTCCCGTTTGTCCCTCCGATCTGGAGAGTTTATATATATTTAGTCTCTCATGAGAATACTTTCAAAAAAGCGGGACAATGGGGACAAAGGGACAATTCAGAATTAAGTATTTGTATATTATTTTTATTATTTCTCTTCTCTCAAATAAGATATAACTAAATATAAAGCGGGCAAATACGCACATAAACTAAATATTAATATCTAGCTATATTATACAACGATGCCCGCCTTCACTCAGCAAGACTTCTTAGAGCAAGCCACGCGGCTATCAGTGATCATCATGAGCCAAATGGGCAAGCCGCCGCTCACTAGCTACACTAGCTTGCCTGATGGGCAAAAAGCCAAATTCAACAGATTGATGAATTCATTCATCCGTTCTTTAGGCGAAGATTGGAACGACGCTTTACTTGCACAGTTCAATCAAATAGTTAGCGAAGATATTCTGAACGATGACTTCAAACCCGAGCAAACTTTTATACGCGAGGTCAGCACAACACGTGAGCTGATCCTGACTGATGAGCAAGCCGAATATTTTGCCTCTGAGCCTGAGGAGCTAGCTAAAATAAAATAAGCAAAGCCAAATGAACCGATTAGCTATAATATAATATTTCTGTATTATATAATATGAACCCGCCGTGTAAAAATCCAACCGATGCAGCCAAGTATCGTCAGCAGTATATGAGTAATTTAGCACTAGATATTAGCAACATGCAACAAAATTTGAATGCAAATATGATATTCAAAAATACGGGACAGACGCCAAGCCAGATGACGGATAACAGAACATCCACAGATAAGCAAGCCGATATTGAGGGCTTAAAAACTAGCATCAGATCATTTGTGACGTCAAGCGGCATATGCAATTCAATGGAGGCATCCAAGGTCGTGCAAGAATTGTCGCCTGATCAGCTATTATTTGTTAGCCAGTATAAGACATTTATGATGTCGGACTTTAAAGGCAGAAATATACCAGCACCTGTATTTTACGAATATGTGAAAAAACTCATCACCAAAGAGCAGACCGCACGAGGAGTGGACTTAGGTCTCCAGCAACAAACTGGATCGGATATTTTGTTAGGCATCCAGCAAATTGTCGGCAACATGGTCGGTCAGCAAGACATCGTAGATGCTGTTAATGAGCTCAGAGGATTTCGTCACGTAGTTACAGAGGGGCTTCTACATCAAATTATTGTAGAATTACAAGATTTAAGCCGCATCATTCCAAGCGAAGCTGAAATAAAAGCAATATTTACAGCCAATGGCAACCCTCATCAGGCAGCTGTGCAGCAACAGGCTAACAGTTTGCTCCAGACGATGCCGACAAAACAAGTGCTACAAAAGCAAGTTGCTGCTGTAAACGTGGCTGCTGCTCATGGCGATACAAAAGCGGCGGATAAAGCACTGCTTGCCATTAGCAATACTATTAGCGTTACACCTCAAGAAGCAGCAGAGAGAGCTGCATTACTAGCCCAGCCAAGTGCTGCCGCAACCGCTATAGCACCTCCTACAAAAGCATCAGCCAATCCGTTAGGTGATGCTTTAGTAACGCAATATCAAAAGCTCTACGGAGCAGCACCAACAGCAGCTGCAACGGCTACAGCAGCTACAACAGCATCTACAGCATCAACTGTTCCATATGATAGCGGGAAAGCGGCGACATCAACAAGGTCAGCTCTCGGTTCCCTGTTTGACTTGGTGACAGGAAAATCCCCCGCAAAAGCAACAACGACAGCAGCAACAACAACGACATCAGCAGCACCGCAGAAAGCAGCAGATACAGCAGCAGCAACAGCAGCTACACTGAATAGAATGAACGCGGTCGTAGCAGCTTTGCCCCAAAAAGCAGCAGCAGCAACAAAAGCTGAGCCGCCATCTACGATCCTTCCAATAACCGTTACTGAGTTCAATAACTTAGCACTTGGTGCTAAACGAGGTTATCTTAAAACTAATTTTGAAATTTTAAAACATGAACCAGGTGCACCAAGCAAAGCACAAATAACAAAAGCCGCTGCAAGTGACTTGGAAAGATGGTTTGAGTTAGTTCAACGATCGCCATTGTCACACCTTCCCTTTTTAGCCACTGATACGGCAGACGAGGTGTATGCAAAACATCATCATAATACAGCTGTTGGTGCACAGACAATTATAGATCGTGGTGATAAGAGACTTGCTACAATGAACGGCACGGGGTTATCTTTAGTTATATCTGAGAAGAAGAAGCCGCATGTGCTGAACCTAATCAAACGCGGCGATGTAGATGGCGAAATTAAAAAGCTGACACCCTACAAGCAGCTAGGTAAGTATTTTATAAATGCTGCCAAATTGAATGATAATATTTGCATGATTAAACACGCATCGGGTAAGTCTCACAAAGATTTGCCTTCTCACCATGTGAGCCAAAATGTAGCGGATATTATTAAAATAGTTGGTGCGGGATTTCCAGTTCATCAGGAACACATTGCCGGTCTTGGAATTGAAGAGCGTAACCATCTGCATAAAATATTTAGTGTGTGTGGCGTTGTAGATAATCCAATCCGAAAATCTATGACCAAAAGCAGTGACCAAGCTGAGATGGATAGATATGAAATTTTACGCGGAGAAGTTATTGCGGGATCAGATAGCAAGGTGCTTATTAAGGAGTTAAAATTATTAATATTGAAGTTAATGCATGATGGTCGGTTGCCTAGAAAAGAAGCGTTAGATGTATTAGTTGAGCTTAGTGCCCAAGGCTTTTAAGTATTTAATTAATTGTTAATAATAAAATTATTTATTTATTATTAATATTTGTTAGGTTATTATAGGTTATTAAGAAGCTTTTCGGCTTTCTTTTTTAGATAGTATTGTTTTTTGTATTCTTTTAAATGCTCCTTATTTTTGTCGCTATATATTTTATGTCGTATTTTAATTTTATCTTTATTATTTGCTCTATATTCGTTTGCATATTCTTTCAGATGGACATCATTATTAATTTGATATTCTTTTTTATATTCTTTTATCTGGTCTTTATGAAGCTCATAGTATTGCTTACTTTGTTTCAACATTTTGTCAATGTTGGCTTCATAATATTCTTTACGTGTCTGCCCTGAAATTTGTTTATTGACGCATGTATGAGCTCGTTGAAGCTCTCCTTCTCGCTTTAAAAGTTGTTCTTTAGTTTCACAAGGGAAATATTCTAACAGCTCTATCTTACAGTTTTGAACTCCATATTTGTCAAATAGTAGTTTGCAACGACAACTTGTTCTGTTTCTATGCTTGCTCATTCGCTCTGATAAAGGTCTCACAGTTGAGCCGATGTAAATATCTCCGGCATCATGTGGAACTGTTGGAATAATTTGATATATTTTTGCGTTTGAATAGTCTATAGGCATTTATAGGTTATTATAGAGTATTGTCTTTAAGTAGTTTTAAAATATAATATATTGAGGCATCTATTAATAGACTTAAAGACTTAAACATGATTTTTATATCCTTTTAATATAAAGCCTTTGTTAGTTCAAAAATGTCTCTATCCTCTAAATAGAATATCTATTATTGAAATATATTAAAATTCAAACCTACTTTTTATAAATCTTTTTTTGACTTAAAATTTAAGGCAAAATTTGTTTTTAAGGCTCCTTCCTTTTTAAAAACAGATATTTCAATAATAGATATTCTATTTAGAGGATACTAACAAATTCACTGAACTAACACATTTAAGTATTTTAATGATCTGAATGACTTAAATAAACGCATATATGTCTCTATCCTCTAAATAGAATATCTATTATTGAAATATATTAAAATTCAAACCTACTTTTTATAAATCTTTTTTTGGATCAAAATTTAAGACAATATTTCATTATATAAGACCTTCCTTTTTAAAAACAGAGATTTCAATAATAGATATTCTATTTAGAGGATACTGAACTTTCGTGTATTATAAGTATTTCAAGAGACTTAAAGACTTAAACATGATTTTTATATCCTTTTAATATAATGGCAAATGAACACACAAAATACTCTATATCAAAACAAATTAAACCATTAACAAAAACAATTGCAATTAAGGATTATATCAAACTACAACAAATTGATCTAACAAAAGTTAAGAACGAGGTCAGAGTAGGAAGCAAATTTGTGGATTACTTTACATTTGAGGAACGATTAAATACGATTAGTAGGAAGGGTATGAATTTTTATGAATTTTTGTTAGATACAGATTATCAAGCTAGGCCATATATTCAAAGTTTGTTAGTTCATCAAAATAAATTACTGATAAATATGGAGACTAAATTGTATCGTATTTTTACACTACATTGTGGATCAGTCTCAATATTTAAACCGATAAAAGCAATGGAGATATGCAGCCGGTTTAAACCGCAACACATTCTAGACCCATGTGCCGGCTGGGGTGGCAGATTAGTGGGTGCATGTGCTGCAGGAGTGCCTAACTATACTGGCATTGATTGTAACGTTAATTTAAAGGAACCTTATTTAAATATGATTGATATTTTAAACGAACTAACAAATAATCAGTCTAGTGACCATGGACAAAAGGGAACTCCTACAAAAATACAATTACTTTTTCAAGATGCTTTGTTAGTTGATTATAGTAAAATAGTATATGATATGGTGTTTACGTCTCCACCTTATTATAATATTGAATTGTATACAGGCACTGCTAAGCGATCTAAGCAGGAATGGACTGATGGATTTTATAAACCGTTATTCTCAAAAGTGTGGCAAAGGTTGTTAGTTGGTGGTCACATGTGTATCAGTATATCTATTGAAATATATAATGAAGTATTTTTAAAGCTATTTGGTGCAGCGGATATAAAAATTCCGATGAATATAAAAGTGCGACCTAAAGCAGCGGTGAAAGAATTCATTTATATTTGGAAGAAACGATAGCGTCGTTATACTTAGATATAACTTAATATAAAGCTGTTGTTAGTTAAGTTACAAGAAGATCCAACTTTATTATAATATTTGTTTATGTTATAAATGAACGGCAACAGCAATTTTAAGCTCTTACATCCAAGTGCAACTAACAACATTCCTCAAACGCGATCTGCTGGATTTCAAGTGCCATTTATCGCAGGTGCAAACCAGGTTGCTTCTGCTCTAGGCTATAAACCCGTTCAACCAATGCAAAATCCAATATTGAAATTACCGGCACAAAGATAACTTTAGCAACAAAATTAATATCTGTATAGATTATAAATGCCGTCTACAATTGTGCTTAATCAAAGCAATATGGTGAAAGATGGATTGAACAGCACATTCGTGTATAATTTTCCAAATAGCATGACCTTTTCGCATCATGAAATCAGTATTCAGAGTGTGTCAATGTTTTACTCTTGGTCTAATATTAGCTCTACACTAGGCAACAATAAATTCACGTTTTATTATCCTGTCAATAGTGCTGGTGCTGTAAGCTCAGGTGCAGCACAGTTAAACACTTACGTTGTCACAATTCCAACGGGACAGTGGGATATTCCTTCAATCAATAAGCTGCTGCAATATACGTGCATCCAAAATGGATTATACTTGATTAACTCAAGCGGACAAAATGTGTATTTCTTAGAAATGTTAGTAAATGCTAACCGTTATGCTATTCAATGTAACACGTTTCCGATGCCGACATCCGTGGGGTGGACTTGGAGTGCAGTGACTGGAATATGGACAGGCAATACGGGAACTGCTTATGCTGGCTGGACTACTCCTGTTGCATCTGTTAGTGCTGGTATTGCGTCATTTGCGGGGTTTCCTTCAGCTGTTACGCAATATAATCCATGCTTTTATTTCCCTGCTAGCTTTAGTAGCATTGTTGGATATCCTGTAAATACTTATACTATTGGAGATACGACAACCTATTTGAACGGACAAGTGTTGGCGACGCCGCCGACCATCTCTACTGTAGATCAAGCGGGTTTGAATAGATCATATATCAGTTCTGTTGCTCCGCAAGTGCAGCCAAATAGCAGTATATATTTTTCTATTAGTAACATTGATAACCGTTATGCCACACCTAACAGCATCATATTTTCATTGAACCCGTCTGTTGCTTTTGGACTGCAAATATCTGAGTATCCTCCTCAGTTTTCATGGAATAAAATGTTGACGGGCACATATAATCAGATTAGGTTACAAATTCTTGGCTTGAATTATGCTCCGCTGCAGATACAAGACCCTAACATGACTGTAGTATTGCTTATTCGCTCAACTCGTGATGAAGGAAGTATATTCGCCGCACTTGAGAACGCACAAGGCGGGAAATAATATTTGAAAACTACTTAAAGAGAATACGGTATAATAAAGTATAAAACAGTATGACTGATTATTCAAAAGGCAAGATTTATATGATTTATCCGACAGTTCAACATGATGAAGGAGATATTTACATAGGATCAACAACTCAATCACTTAGCAAACGGATGGCACATCATAGATGTCAATGTATATCCAGCAGTATATTATTTGATAAATATGGCGTTGAGAATTGTAAAATAGAATTAATTGAATATTTTGCTTGTAACACCAAAGAAGAATTAAACAAAAAAGAAGGAGAGCATCAGAGAGCTAGACCATGCGTTAATATACGAATTGCTGGACGGACGATGAAACAACATTATGAGGATAACAAGGATGCTATATTGATACACAAAAAACAATATCGCATTGATAACAAAGCAAAGGTGGAAGAACAGAAGAAGCAATATATTGCTGCTAATAAAGAAAAAGTCGCTCTAAGAAAACATAACTACTATTTAGCGAATAAACTGAAACATGCAAATATTGAGCTATAACCTAAAACAATACAGTCTAACAAAATATATATTATCTAGCTTAATAATATATATTATGAATTGTGATATAACTGAAAGCTACTTAAACCAGATATACGAAAACTTAAGCAGAGAGCACTTAAGGCTAATGACTGATATGAAAAATATTACTGAAGCAGATGAAAAGCAAAAAGAATTAGATATTCAAAAGCAAGTAACAATGTTGAATACTTTATTAATTAACGTCTTGAAATTTAGAAACTTACGAAAGGCAATTTTGTTAAAAGGTGTCTGTTAATAATTTTATATCATTATATGGTATATGCACAGAAAAAATCCTAATATGTATTTAGCAAATCGGATGATCAGAAAACCTCTTACGGGATCTGGGATGGGTAGTATTCTTATGAGTCGCGGAGGTCCTGGTGCTGGTAGCTCATATGCCAGCATCCCTGATTTTGAACACGACACTGGCAGAACTTTAGGCGGCACACTGTTGAGTGAAAAACTCACACGACTAATGGTGAAACCGCTAGTGCAAAAGCCTCAGAATATCAGATTTTAAACATTTCAGCAAATAACCTTTAACGAATTCAAATTAAAGGTTATTCAAAATCATTTAGCAGATTTTTATATATTTTTATTATCTTTCAATATATTATAAAATGAGTTCCGATGCACTTGTCTTTGATATGAGTTCTACTAGTGAGGGAAGCCCTTCCGTATTCGTGAAAAAGGATTGGTTATCCATATTAGATAATCAAAATCAGAATTACCAAGGCAATCAATCTGTAATTGACACCAGTCAGCTAGCGAATTCAAACAAGTATTTGAATTATCGTGAAGCGTATTTTCTTATTCCCATGGTGTTGACTTTAACGGGTCAATCCGCAGCAGCTCCTTATTTTACTCCAGCTACTGCTGGATCCTCCTGCGACTTTGCTTTAGGGTTGAAGAATTGGTATGGTTCTATTATTCACTCTTTTACTCTTGACTACAACGGAACTACTATTATTCAACAAACTCCATTCATTGGAATGTGGAACAGCTTCAAATTGATGACATCTTTGAGCTACGATGATTTGGTTACGCAGTCATCTCAATTGGGGTTTTATCCAGATACTGCTCTTGCGTGGACATATGAAGGTGGCAATGGAGGTCAGTCAGGAATTGGTGTGTGTAACAACAATAATGCTCTTCAATTTCCAACTGTTGCTGGGGCTTTTTCGCAAGGCGAAGCTTCAAATGAAGGTTTATTAAAACGTCAGCAAGCTTGGGCGTATAACCCTGATGGTTTAACAGGAACAGAAAATAACGCACAGACATTTTCTACTCTATTGACAGCTGCTGCTTGTTCTCAACTTTGGAAATCATACATTAACAAGAAACAAAATCAAACTGCTGATGCTGCTACAGGTGGAACTGCTTCATTTGGTGCTTTCCAAGTCTCCATCAGTGCTATTGTATATTTGAAACACGTCGCGTCTTTCTTTGAACGAGTGCCTTTACTTAAGGGTGTTTTTATGAAAATGACACTCAATTTAAATCAATCTAGTGTGGCATTTAATATTACTTCTTCTACAGTTATCAGCACCATAACCGTAGCTGTAGCAAATACAGGTGTTGCTACTGTTACTAATCTTCCCGCTGGTATTATGATTAAAGCTGGTGATTATGTTACTGTTGCTAATGTTGATTATATTATCGGCAATCAATTGACTGGTCTTTTAGGCGGCAATGGAACTTACATTACTAGCAACGCAACTGTAGTAAATCCTGCTGCGAATATTAATTTGTTGTCATCAATTCCGGTGCTGACCTATGCTAACGTTGTATCGTCCTCTCCATTAGGTGGCGTTCAACCTATAATGCTTGCTTCTACTGTAGCAACTGCGACCGCACCTTTTTCAGGTGCTAGTGCTTGTTATGTTGCTGGTAGCTATGTTGCTTCACTTGCTGTTGGTAACAAGGTGCTCAACTCGGCAAATAACGCCACTGGAATTGCTCTCGCTGGACCTTTAGGCGGATCTATCATGTTAAATATTCCCGCTTACACTTTTAACCCTGTATTTGAGACCTCTTACTTGTCAAGCCCTGTAAAAACAATTGTATATACTGATGTATATCAATACCAAATTGTGAATACTATTAAACCAGCACAAAATTTCAATAACTTGATTTCTAACGGTATTGCTAACATTAAGTCTGTGTTGTGCTTGCCTTTTTTCAGTGCCGCACAAGCCACTGATGCTCTTGGTGTAGCTCCTTATTTGTCTCCCTTTGATCCAGCAGGCGGAGGACCAACTTCTCCTTTGTGTCTGTTCAATCAGTTCAATATCCAAATTTCTGGACAAAACGCGATTTACAACAGCGAGAGATATGCGTTTGAGCAATTCCAAAATCAACTCAGCGGGTGTAATTCCGTTAATGGCGGATTAACGGATGGCATGACAAGCGGTCTCATTGACAGCAAGGCTTTTGAGCACGAATACTGCTACTACTACGTTTCATGCGGACGGATGCTTCCCGTTGAGGAGGCTGTGCCAAAATCTATCAACATTATGGGGTTGTCTATGTCTCAGCTGCCAATTGATCTGTTTGTCTTCACGGAATATCAGGTCTCAGTTTCAATAGATATCCTCTCGGGCAGTAGGGTTTAAGCTTAATGTATATATCAAACAACTTAAAGACATAATATTATATAAAATTGAAATCAATTTAATATATAATAAAAACAACTTAAAGGCAATAGTATAGAATAGTATATAATAGTATGAGTAAGCAAGGACTAATTTATGAAATCGTGTGTAATGAAACTGGTGAGAGGTATGTAGGATCTACATTTGAACCAACAGTGGCAAGACGTATTGTGTCTCATAGAAAAGAAAATAATATGTGCATGTCACGGCAAATCATAGAGCGTAGTAATTATTCTTATGGATTATTAGAAACATTACATGTGAATAGTAGAGACGAGTTGCGAATGTGTGAGCGAAAATGGTTTGATAATTTAGAATGTATTAATAAAGTTAAGCCATTTGTAACTCAACTAGAAGCGGCAGAAACAATCAAGGCATATTATGAAGCCAATGTGGATAAAATTAAAGCGTATAATAAAACCATTGCGGATACGATCAGCGAAAAAGGAAAGGTGTATCGGGAAATCAATGCGGATAAAATCAAACAACAACGGAAAGCATATAGAGATGCCAATGCTGATAAAATCAACGCAAAAACCAGAGCATATAGAGCAGCCAATCCTGATAAAATGAAAGCCAAAGATAGGGCAAAGCATTTAAAAGCCAAGCAAGTGAAAGCTAACAACCTTTAGCATTATCTTTTAGTTTAGCATTTGCAAGTATCTTATAATTTAAAATCTCTAATTATAATATACAATGGATTTCCCAACAGTTCATATTAGTGCGTCCAAACGCAGTCTTGGAAAGCTTATGAAAGGCGGAAAGGTAAGATTACAAGGGGGTGACTTGCCGCTTATCATTCACCCCGATAAATTCAATCACATAACCAAGTGCATAATGCAGGGAAAGGGGTTTCATCTCGCGTTAAGTCCAGAAGAGCTTCATTACAATCACGGAAAAGGTATCTTCGGAAAAGCTGCCGACCGGTTCATGGAAAAGCACGGCATCAAAGATGCTGCGTATAAAATAGGTGACATTGTAAAACCGCATGTAAAACAACTTATTACACAAGGAACCAAGGCAGCGGCGACAGCAGCCTCCGCTTATGCTCCTGAATTCGCTCCTATATTTAAT
>Ga0214165_1001882_pt1 | contig 10694 bp, 10 predicted proteins | sample TroBogypolimnion_34_FD_153004 | JGI IMG/M metagenome (GOLD analysis project Ga0214165, IMG submission 153004) | Freshwater microbial communities from Trout Bog Lake, WI - Practice 03JUN2009 hypolimnion v3 | ecosystem: Environmental > Aquatic > Freshwater > Lake > Hypolimnion/Profundal zone ... | reverse complement strand
AAACTTCAGTGGTATTGGTAACGGAGCATTAACGAATAGTTCATTGACTGTTGGTTCTACAAACATTGCATTAGGTGCAACATCGTTGACACTTTCTGGCTTGACATCTGTTGCAGCAACAACATTCACCGGTGCATTGTCTGGTAACGCAACAACAGCAACAACAGCAACTAACCTTGCGGTTGGTGCAAGTGGTGCACTTCCATATCAATCATCGGCAGGTGCAACAGCAATGTTGACAGCAGGATCGACTTCACAGGTATTAATATCTGGAACAACACCGAGCTGGACAAATACTCCAACGCTAACTGGTACTAACTTTACAGGTATCCCAAATAGTGGTTTAACTAATAGTTCTGTGACAGTTACAGCTGGTACAGGTATGTCCGGCGGTGGTGCAGTATCATTAGGCGGTACGGTAACATTAACAAATGCAGGTGTAACTTCAGCGGTAGCAGGTACAGCAATTTCTGTATCTGGCGCAACTGGAGCAGTAACTATTACTAACACAGGTGTTACATCGATTGCAGGCACAACAAATCAAATTACACTGTCAGCTGCAACTGGTGGTGTAACAGTAAGTTTGCCAGCAGCAGTTACAATTTCCGGCACAATGACAGCTGGTGCGTTTAATGCTACATCTACAAAACGTGTTAAGAAAGCTATTAAGGATCTAAGCAAAACATATCTTGCTAAGTTTGATGATTTGCGACCAAGGGAATACGATAGAAAGGATTATGTAGGACACGAATTCGGCTTCGTAGCTGAAGAAATGGCACTTGTATATCCAGAAATTGTTGGACACGACGATAAAGGTCGGGCATCCGGTATTGACTACGGTAGGTTGTCAGCAATCTTAACCGCAAAAGTACAGGATCAACAGTCAACTATTGATAAGTTAAAAGAACAGATGGCAATGGTTATGGAAATGTTGAAAGGTTCGAAGTAAATGACTGCTAATATCCAATACAAGACAACGGACTTGGATAGCATATTCGAGACTCCGAAGCAGGGAACGGCAGCAGCAAATGTCAACTACCAGGTGGCTGGTGTTGACATAGCTGGAAGATACACAGCATTGGCTAATGTTACAACAGGTAACGGAAATATTGCGGCTAGAATACCACCTACCGGTGTTCTTTCTAGTGCAGGTACCGATCTCTCAAGTATATTTGCTGGCGCACCTGCCCAATACTCCTTAACAACTCCGTTAGCACCAACCCATGCTGGATTTACGTCACCTACTACCTTAACACATACTTTTACAGTTACGTTCGCATCAGCAGCCGCCCTTACAAGTTATTTTAGTTATGGTGGTAGAATTATTGTTGGACCAAATCAGTCAGCAGGTACAGCAGCTGACACTAATTTACAGGCAATGTTTGCACAGGTCGGAACATTCATTATATATGATGTTGGAAACTATATTAGTGGAGCAGGAAGTGGTATTGTATTAAATAATGCAGCAATTGGTGGCTCAAATATTGGAGTAACACAGACTACAATTCTAACTGGCACAGAAGCAACAACATATACAAGTAATACCTATGTTGTAAAGATTCAGGCCAATGCCGCTGCAGGATCTGCAACTGTTTTGACTATTAATATAGTATTGAGCATTGTTACTCACGGTACAATTGTAGATACCTATACTGGGACATATACATCTACTATCCAACAGAGAAATTATTCGGGATTCGTAACACCTACACAGACTGCACCGACCTTATTAACAACAACTGCACCATAATCGGGAGATAACAATATGTTTAGAGAAACTTTAACAATAACAAGACCCGATACATCTTCTGAGTTTCGTCCCTTGATGGGCACATGTGTCACTTTACCTGTTTTTGCAGGCCCATATTACCAAACAGGTCAATATATTGATTCTAGTCAGAGTACAACACCGAATGGGCTTGTTTTTACACGAATCACAGATTTCTTAGATCGGGTATCCTTTGCAGCCATACAAACCGCGCAGGATACACAATTTCCTATGCAGTTTGCAGATTGTCATGCATATGAAGCATTACATAGCCATGTCAGGACTACATCATACAGCACCATTTAGGTTGACATCTTTATTCTGTTGTAGTACATTAGTGGCTAGCAATGCTTTATGGTGATGTTGTACCGCGTATGTGTACACTTTAAAGGCAACCAATAAATACACGGTTGACACCTATCTAAAGTAGTGTTACAATAGCAGAAGATAAATAAGTTTGTCGCAACAAATATATCCTGTCTTAAGAAGATAACTTGAATAACTTGACAGATTAACTATAACTTGTTAAACTTGCGGCATAGGAAGTAAAAGACCTCTTTATGTAGTGTTTTTACACAGATGATAAATAACTTTGTAAGCGAAAGCTTACGTATATAACTTTAACGGAATTTTTGGAAATTAAAATGTTTGTAACTAACTTGAAACACGTGAATGAGATGCATATGGCGGCTTTAGCCCCTAAGCGCCTCTGCGCCGGTTATTGCGCCGGTTATTGCGCCGGTTATTGGGTCGGGTTTACATCAACAAGTAATAATGAACAAGATCCGATTAAAACGGCTTCCTTCTATAAGGAGTCTGGAAACTAACAAGTACCCAGAACATTTATAAAAGGAAGCCGCTAGGAAACTAAGCGGCTTTTTTGTTGATCGCTGTGAAGCGTGACGATAGTTAGTGTGAAGAACTCCGGTAACGAGAACCGGTCCCCGCACTTAAAACATGGGGAGAATGGGCGTACTGAAGCATAAAACTTATGGCGATAACATAGGGAGTAAGAATCAGGTTAGGGTATCGACCCTAACATATCTAGCAGAAATGCTAGGTATTATAAAACAATATTGATTAGTGAATCAGAGGTGCCATCCAGCGTTGAAACATTATTGATATTGTTTTATAATGCCTATTATAAAAAGATTAAACTTTTTTCTTATGTTTTTTTCCTAAATTTGTCTTTTTATACTTTCTCCCCATATACCATCCGTTGGTCTTGTAGGAATCGAGTTGCTCTAACGGAACATATAAAGATTTCATCTCAACATCATTTGAAATCCATTTGTGAAATGATGCAGGGTTTATAAAAGTAGGCGATTGAAAAAACATTTTGCCTTCACTTACTAATTTTTTAGAAGAAGTTGATAGTTTCTTTGATACTTCTCCTCGATAAACGGGATCATTCTTTAATTTGGCAGATTTAATTAATGATGCTTCTTTTTGTTGACCGGGTTTATGACCCTGATTAGGTAAAGAGTTAATATAAGAAAAAGAGCCAGATCCTCCCTCTATGATATTATAGGTATTAGGTAGATTTACAAAATCGTGATTTACAATTTCTGCTTCTTTATCGAACATTTCTTGCTCAGCATTGAAAAATTCTAAAATTTCTTTTGTAAAATTTTCTATACCATATTTTTTAATAGCACGATTAATGTTTATTCCAGATCCAAAATAGGTATCATTCATATTAGTTGTTTTATGAATGCCTATATAGATTTTATTATTGATGTTGTTTATGATTTTGTAGAGATAGTAATACATTTTGTTTCCTTTATTGTATTTATACGGTATCGGGGATGGTTTATACTAATTTAGATATTAAAACATATTACAGACCCGAAGGGATTACGAATTAAGCGTAATCAGATCCTTAAATGGGACCTGGGAATAGGCGTAGTATGTTTTAATATACACATTCGGAACCAAATGGGAGTGAAAAGTCCGTGGCAGAGTGTGTTAAATTATTTGGTGTAGCGACGCAGTTGGAGAGGCGTGGCAGGCTGTAACCCTGTTTCCGTAAGGATGAGTAGGTTCGAATCCTACATGCATCACCAGATCACTCTTAGAGGTTGGGCGAAACCTTCAATTGACATGAGAAGCGTCATACGATTTTGGGGCTATAGTATAGGGGGAATTACCTCTGCCTTGCAAGTAGAAAATCGGGGTTCGAGTCCCCGTAGCTCCACCAGGTTTTGTAAATGACAACATGGTCTCTATCCACCACAATGTTAAGGATAGACTTTTACAATCAAAATCAATCCGAGTCGAGACCGGAAAAGTAAATGCAGCATAGGATGGTTTTGCCCTATGATTAAACTGCGGGGTCAGAATCCCAACACAAAGTATCATCACTTATTTGCCTCGTTCATATAATGGTTATTATGATCGGCTGTCTACCGGTACAAAGGGGTTCGATCCCCCTACGAGGCGCCAGTTTTTAAAGATTACCTACAGCAAATTCAAAAATTTCACTTTTAATGAAAACAAATGCGTAGTCTGTTTTATTTTGCTCTTGTCGTATAATGGATTTAGTACAGCGGTTTTGTAGTCCGCAAATCAGGGTTCGATTCCTTGTAGGAGCACCATTTTCGATTTAAGTATAAGCGTGTTATTGACAATAACAACAAATTGGAACTATTGAATCCAACTACTTAAATCAATTGCCCGATTAGCTCAGTGGTAGAGCAACTCTTTCGTAATGAGAAGATCGTCGATTCGATTCCGACATTGGGCACCATAAAGCATAAATAGTATCCCGGGGGATTGGCGTAATTGGGAACGCAGTAGCTTTGCAAGCTTCAGTCAGGAGTTCGAACCTCCTATTCTCCACCAAATCAATTCTCTTGTAGCTCAGTTGGTAGAGCGTTTGACTGTTAATCAAAATGTCCGTGGTTCGAGCCCACGCTGGGGAGCCAATTTTATTGTTAAGTATAAGGACTAACACTCCAGCGCACTTGAAAAGCGCCACACTACTATAACAATTTCTTTCAGTTTAGTTAAGTATAATCGGCCCATGACGCTCCCTACCTAACTAAACAATTTCAGGGTGTGGTGAAATGGTATCATGCAACGTTTGGGGCGTTGTGGCGAAGGTTCGATTCCTTCTATCCTGACCAATTTTAATCTGTGTGTAATGTCAATCTGGTAGACGGCCTGGTTTGGAACTAGGAGGCTGTAGGTTCAAATCCTATCACGCAGACCAATATATTTCTCCGTGTACATCAATGGCAGACTAACTGGCCCGGAACCAGGAGACGTAGGTTCGATTCCTACCACGGTGACCAAAATTTAATATGGCTAGTAGACCGAAAGGTGAGGTACAGTCTTGATAAGGCTGCTGTAGTTGGATCGTTACCAACACTAGCTACCAATATGAAAGTAGAGTATGGAAACGATAGGCTGGATCGGTAGTATATTTCTTGCGTTATGTGCTGTACCACTCGCGTGGCAATCGTACAAGCAAAAACACTCAAATGGTGTATCAAACTTATTCCTTACAATGTGGGTGACCGGTGAATTACTGACATTCGCATATGTACTTCCTAAACAAGATTATCCATTACTTTTCAATTATGGATTAAACATTATGTGCTTGGTTGTAGTAATCAAGTACAAATTCAAATAATACTCCCGTCGTCTAATGGCTAGGATAGCTGACCTTCAATCAGCGGAAGACGGATCGAAACCGTTCGGGAGTACCAATCAAGGGTCTGCTATGGCTTATGTGTATGTCTTCCACTTTCATGCACCTACGGTTCAATTCCAGAAGGCCCGCCATTTTCGGGCTCCTAAGGTATTATATTCATGCAAACTGCTTGAAATTCACACGCTATGCAGCATGTTTGGGGTCGTTCGATTCGACCTGAGTCCACCATTTTGTTATCAATCTCTTAAGTAGTTTTACACAGGTAAAGATAAATAGTGTATGAACTATTTAAGAATATACGATAATTTAATAAATCGTGCTATAAGCCGTGATAAACTTTTGTTTTATACAGAAAATCACCATATTGTTCCACGCTGCCTGGGCGGTAAAGATAATATTTCTAACCTAGTAAGATTAACTCCCGAAGAACATTATGTAGCACATCAGTTATTGGTAAAAATATATCCCGATAATCATTTGCTTATATATGCGGCAACAATGATGTGTGTTCAGGGCCCGTCACACAATCAATATAGAACTCGTAATAAATTATATGGATGGTTAAAACGCAGATTATCTATTGCTGCAAGCGTTAGGGGTACCGGAGAAAATGGTAGTCAATATGGCACTTGTTGGATACACAATGTTCAACTACAGAGTTCAAAGAAGATACATAGAGAATCATTACAAGACTGGTTAGATATCGGCTGGTGTTCTGGTAGAGTTATGAATTTTAATAAACCGATTAAAATAGATAAAAGAAAAATAATAAAAGAAGAAACAGATTCCCGATATCTGTCAGCTCTTCTTAAATCTTCATCGATATCTGACGCATTAAGGAGTTTGGGATTGCAGACTCGCGGCGCCGGTTACGGTAGAATGAAAGATGTGATAACACGATATAATTTACAAGGTAAATTCGTCCACGAGTACATTACTTGGGACTCTAAAATTTAATATTTCTTCCGCAAGCATTAGTGGCGATGCACTCGGCTCTTAACCGATAGAACAAGATTCGAATTCTTGGCGGAGGACCAATTTTATGTCCGGCACCTATGATTCCTGTATTTCTTAATACATATTGTAAGATAACGCTGGTCCCCTATATGTCGCTGTAGTTTAATGGTAAAACCACTATAAAGTGATCCTGTTAAGGATCCGTACAGCATTCAATTTCCATTACAAGGAGTTGATCCGGTGTTCGATTCCCGGCGGCGGCACCATTAATTTGACAAACATTGTCAAACATATTAAACTGCACATGTACGCAATTTAACCTAACACAGAAAGGTACACATGAAGAATTACATTGGTATTAGCCGCGATCACAGTGGCTCCATGCGCGATATTGCACTTGCTGCAGGCTGCGATTACAATGACAATATTGCCTCCATTAAGGAAGGCTCCGCCGAACATAGCATTGACACTATTGTAAGTGTCGTAAAATGCGGTGTCGGTAGACAAGCACTTGTTGAACGTGAAGTTATCAACTCAAATGTTACGATGCTTCAGCCCATCAGGGATGGCAAGTATATTGCTGATGGTTCTGCCACTCCGTTGTTTGACAGCGTTGGTGACTTGATTGAACAGCTTCAAGCCGTTCCTGATGCAAACGATCCCGATGTTTCGTTCGTTGTGATGGTTATTACTGACGGTGGCGAAAACTCTTCCAAGAAATGGTCGGGCGCATCCATCAGTAAGAAGATGAAAGAACTGCGCCAAACTGATCGTTGGACATTCTCGTTCCGCGTTCCGCGTGGTTATAAGCACGAATTGACACGTTATGGTATTCCCGAAGGTAATATCCTCGAATGGGACCAAACTGATCGTGGAGTTCAAGTTGCATCCGCTGCAACTCGTTCAGCAGTTAAGGATTTTTATACAGCACGTTCAATGGGCGTGAAGAGTACTGACAAGTTCTATGCAGACTTGAGCACAGTTACCCTGAAAGAAGTAAAGACCGCATTGGTTGATATTTCTAAGGAAGTTACAGTCTATGAAATCGACGCTGCAAATGATGGCGCACAAATTCGTGACTTTGTAAACGAGCAGAGTGTAACCTTTGTTAAGGGTTGTGCATTCTACGAATTGAAGAAGACAGAAGAAGTCCAGGGTTATAAGCAAATTGCAATCCGTGATAAAACTACTGGCGCTGTTTATAGTGGTTTTGGTGCGCGTGATCTGCTCGGCCTCCCACAATCCGACAATGTTAAACTTGCTCCGGGTATGCATGGCAACTACGAAATCTATGTCCAGTCGACATCAATTAATCGTAAGTTGACTAAAGGCATGGGCCTGATGATTTGGACTGGCGGCGCTGTCTAATAAGGAGACTTGCCCCTAATACGGGCAAGTCCATATAATGTATAATGTCACAATGAGCAAAGTTAAAGGTGGTGAACGTATTAGATCTGATATAGTACAAGGTACTTGTTTAGATTATCCGGTTATTGGTGAATCGTTTGCCATACTTGCTGAATCGCTATCCTTTGCTGGCGGCATAAGACTTATTACGACAAGTCATGTAAAGAACATTACAGAACATGATGATTCACTAATTATCGAGACACAGAATTCAACTTATCAGTTGATAATTACAAAATAAATGCGTGCGGTTTGTGGAATACGTTTAGCCTTCCAAGCTGAAAGATGCAGGTTCGAACCCTGTCGCCCGCTCCAAATATATCCGGATAGCTCAATTGATAGAGCACTTGCTTGATAGGCGAGCGGTTGTAGGTTTGAACCCTACTCCGGATACCAAATTTTGTTAACCTTATATTTAAAGATATAAATAGTGAATCGTAACAGGAGCACATTATGGATTTAGTATTAGGACCAGACAATCTTTCAGTACCATTTAGTTTTACAATTCCCTTACTCACGCCGGAAGGTAACGAAGTTAAAAGAGTGGGTGTGTGGAGTTCGGGTGGGCACGATTCTGGTGCTATGCTATGTTTAGTATTGGCAGAATTAGAGGCCACAGGCCGACTAGATACTGTTTCTGTAACAGCTTTTACCATCATTAAAGGTGAAGGCTCGACATATTATTCAGAAAGAGTTGTTAAGAAGATATCGGAACATTTTAAAGTTCCTATTACTCTTGTAAATAATTTAGAAAATGATGAAGATGCATATAAGGCAGGAAGAATAGGAGCCACATCAGTTAGAGAAATGTGGGAACAAAATCATCATGATATGATTCTATATATGTCCATTAATAGAATGGCTCCAGATGATATTAGGCCATTTAAGCATACCTTGAAAATTTTCTATGAAGATGAAACTAAATGGATTAGATTTAAATCACCATTTCTTTTATTACATAAGCCACAGATAACTGATATCTATTATAAACTTGGCTGTGAAGATATTATACCGTGGACACATTCGTGTACGGTTCTAGCTGTAGGCCAGTGTGAAGATTGCTATTCATGTAAAGAACGTGAGTGGGGTCTACAATCATTAGGTAAAGATCGAATTGATACCATACCACCGGATATCGAAGATGTTTCTTTTGGTGGCACCTGGACAAATTCTTAATATGGATTTTATATTAGGTCCTCCAGCTTTATCAACTCCTTTTACTTTTTCAATACCGACACATAATAGATTAGGTAATGAAACTAAACGAGTAGGTGTGTATAGCTCTGGTGAACTAGGTGCTACTGCATTATTATGTCTAATTATATCCGAATTGATTACAACAAATCGATTAGATACTATTTCCGTGGTAGCTTTTACTGTTTTAAAAAGAGACGGTTCTAAACACTATTCTACAAGAATTATAAATAAAATTTCAGAACATTTTAATGTGCCTATTATTAATGTTGATAATATAGAAAACAATGAACCTGCATTTTTTTATAATAGAATAGGTAAGGTATCTTTCCAAAAAGTATATGATGATTATAGTCATGATACAGATATCTATCAAGGTAATAATAGAATGGCCCCAGATGATATTAGGCCATTTACACAATCATTAAATTTATTTCATCATGATGAACAGGTATTATGGAAATCACCTTTTTTAGATTTACATAAACCACAGATTCTAGATGTGTATTACAAATTAGGATGTGAAGATATTATACCCTGGACACATTCGTGTACAGTAATGGCTCAGGGTAAGTGCGATAATTGCTATTCGTGTAAAGAACGAGAATGGGCATTTAGCGCATTAGAAAAAGAATATATTAATACAATTCCACTTGGTATATCAGATATCATATCTGATGGTACATGGAAATATAGTTAGTTTCAATTCCCCGGTACACTAATTGGTAAGTGACCTGACTGTTAATCAGACGTAAGGCCGTAAGGCGTATATGTAGGTTCGAAGCCTATCTGGGGAGCCAAATATAAGTCGTTAGTTCCAATTGGCAGAACAGCAGTCTCCAAAATTGCGTGATGGGCGTTCGAATCGCTCACGACTTGCCAACTTTTCGTATAAATAAGTTATAGGGTTGATAGTGTAATGGCAGCATTGCGGTCTCCAAAACCGTTAGTCTAGGTTCGAGTCCTAGTCGGCCCGCCAACTTAAATGAAAGGTTTTATATGAGCGAATATTGGGGCTATCATCTTATGTTGGATGTTGCAGGCTGCAACGATAACATTAAAGACAAAGAGATTATTGCTAAATTCTCAAAGGATTTAGTTCAGAGGATTGATATGATCGCTCATGGCGAACCTATTATCGAATTTATGTTGCCTGGAGATCCTAAACAAGGATATAGTTTAGTGCAACTCATCGAAACAAGTAATATTACAGTACACTTCATTGAACCCGATTATACAGCATATGTTGATGTATTTTCATGTAAAGAGTTCGACCCAGAAGTGGCAAAACAATGCTTTAGGGATTACTTCGATCCAGAAACAATGAAAGAGCATTTCCTGCATAGGCAGGCATAAAATTTATCCGGCTTTAGCTGATGTGGTCATAGCAGGTGCCTGAAGAGCACATGAAAGAGGTTCGATTCCTCTAGGCCGGACCAAACAATCGCGGGTAGTGTAGCCAACAGTCTAGTCTCATAAGCTTGGACCATCCCTGGTGCGAATCCAGGACCCGCTACCAAACATAGAGCATTGTGTGGCCACACAATATTCTAATAGGAATATATAAAGATAGACATGTGGTCTATATCTATCACTACTCCGAAACTTTTTTGCCTCCGTACGCTAATTGGTAGTGCGGCCTGTTTTAGAAACATGTGGTTGGGGGTTCGAATCCGCCCGGAGGTACCATAGAAATGCTTGACATACAAT
>Ga0214165_1001879_pt1 | contig 10708 bp, 9 predicted proteins | sample TroBogypolimnion_34_FD_153004 | JGI IMG/M metagenome (GOLD analysis project Ga0214165, IMG submission 153004) | Freshwater microbial communities from Trout Bog Lake, WI - Practice 03JUN2009 hypolimnion v3 | ecosystem: Environmental > Aquatic > Freshwater > Lake > Hypolimnion/Profundal zone ... | reverse complement strand
GGATTCTGTTTCCACTACTTTCTTCCTACTTTTTTTAATAGGAGTAGACGCTTTGGACTTTTTAGCAACTTTCTTTTGTGGTTTGACGTACTCTTCCTCGGAATCAGAATCAGAATCATCAACCACTTTCCTTTTGCCTTTGGCCGCAACCGTCTTCTTTTTAGGGACAACAACTTCCGAGTCAGAATCCGTTTCCTCAACCACTGCCTTTTTGCCCTTTTTAGCAGGTGGTGGCATATCCTCGTCATCCGATTCAAACATTTTGATTTTTGTCTTGGTCACTGAATACTTGCCCTCCAACGCCTCTTTAAGTTTTTCCATTTTCAAAATACGATTGGCCAGTTTGGCAAAGGAAATAAATATGATACCACGCTCTGCAAATCGTTGACCAATAGTCTCCATATCCCCATTAAACGGCTCCTCTTTGAAACGCGGAAAGAGGCGCTTTGCACATTCGTGAAACTTATAGTCGGGGTTACTTGCAATGGCGTCAATAGAGCTAGCAAACACAATTTGCTTGTTGGTATCCCAAAACGCGTCAAAAACACCGGATGCTGTGCATGTCTTGCCACTTCCAGTAGAGTGCCAACCCATGATGCCACGATTTGTAGATCCATGCGAGGCAATATTCTTCATGATCATGTTGATGACAGACTGGGGAAGGGATGGCATGAATTCTTTCTCAGGGGCCTTGCTGCTACTTGCAATAGCCACTTTCGGTGCCTTGTAGGGCGGCTTCTTGGGGTCAATGTACTCGTAGTAATTGTCATACGACTCGATATCATCTATCCCAGCATACAAGTCATGAATCTCGGTCCAAAACAAATTAATAAAGTTCTTGGCATTGGTCACGGCCACTTGATTACCTTTGTCACGGGCAAGGTCATGTTCCATCCACAAGTCAGATAGTTTTTTTACATTCGGCTTACCAATAGCTATATTCAAAATATTTCTGAAATGTTTGCTCAAGAGTCCATTGACAAACGGAATCTGCTTGAGTTCTTCCTTTTCATATAGATTGTTCAGCGAGAACATAACACCATTCACAATATTATTGGAAATGTCGTCGTTCTTAGTGGCCTTTCCTGTGCCTTCTACACACCGATTGCCAGTTCCCTCAAGCTCATCAGTCAGTGGCGCCACACCAGGCTGATTGTACTTGTACCATGATAGCAGATAGTTCTGAATTGCAGCCTCTGCCTTGGTGACATCGGCGGGCATGCCAGCAGGTGGGTTTTTGACCCGCCTCGACAGCTCCCTCAATTTCAATTTTTCCATATCGCGATCTTCTTTGCTATTGATTTGTTTGACTCGCTCGACAGCCTTGTTGTCTTTCGGCATGCAATCGACAAGGACATCGTCCCACCTACAGTCGTTGCCAGCCCTGCACTTGTTCCTGCTGCTCTCAATGGTCTTGTCGACGTTGGGCAATTTCTTTCGCATCTCGGGATTGAAAAGCGTTTTATCTGTATTGAAACCGCATTGTTTGTTGTGCAAGTTTTTCCAACATACACCGTGTCCGTACTTGTTCTCGCGATTAGGCGCATCCCACTCCCAAACAGCTTCTTTACCCATCTTTCTGCACTCGTCCAATGTCTCGGTTCCTTTGTAGTAGCGCCCAAACTTGTCCATGCTTTTCAAAAGATGGTCGGGGATCTTGATGCAGGACCTAAAATTGTTAGCTTTCAAATGTGCAGCTTGTGCTTTCTTGAAAGCGTCAAGATCACGATATGAATACCTATCGGGGACGATGTTGGGCTTGGACACACCCAGCCCTTTACCATGTGCCAAATCGCATTTTTGTGATGCTGTAATGACATCGTTTTCAATTGCGTCATACCATTCGGGCTTGTACACCTCTTTTGGCTTGGAATACCAATCAGGTTTTTGTGTGGCCATGTTTATTTATAGAGATAAAATTTACAAAAAAGCAAGGGCAAAAATGCAATGACCGTTAAACTTCTATTTAAAAATAGAAAAACTAACCAATATAATGTCGACCTCATCTATCACTCACACGTTCAAGCTCTATAGCGACTACATCAAGACTTTCAGCATCCTCGAAAAGGGCACCGAGTTGCGCGTCGCTTTTACCTTTTACTCGTATGATTTGGTCGACAAGGATCTTGATTTTGATGAAAAGTATTATACCACCTTTATGGAAAACCTCAAGTTTATCCTTGTCCAAGATACACGGACTGCACTTGCCAAGGGCCCATTCAAGCATGCCACCGTTACTATTGGTATTGCCCTCATGAGTACTTTTGACCAACTCGAGTCCGAGATTGAAATTACAGAGACGTCAATGGTTACCAAGGCTTATCTTTGATACAAAAAAGCACAAATACAACTATTACTTTAAAAATACAACTAAATGCACAAATACAACTATTAATATTACAAATGCAACTATTAATATTACAAATGCAACTATTAATATTACAAATGCAACTATTACTTTAATTTCAGTTTCATAATATATTCAGTGACACTTTGGCCCTTGAACTTATTGTTCGAAATGTATTTCCTATGTCTGGTTTGTAACACGGAAACAAACCCAAAAGATTTCATTAAATCGCAAAGAATATGGATGGGGAGTATGGCACGGGAGCTATATGACATGATGATGTATTTTGTCCCTCGAACTTGAAGTTGATGAAACAACTTACTGAACTCGTGATATGCTGTGCGAGCCAGACCAAATGGCGATTTATAGTAATCGCGGATGATACCGGTACCGACTAATTCTACATTTTTATCATACATGCATAAATAGTTGAGAAAACTATAGTATGCACTGTAATGCACATTATTATAGGGTGGGTCGATGTACACACAGTGTTGCACAGAGTGATTGCCCGCAAACATTGTCGCATTTTTCTTGAAAACAGTTGTCTTTGCCCTACACGGCAAATAATCCGTGTGAACAGGGACCAACTTGAAAGACCGATCCGCTTTTTTAGCAAGTGTTTTTAGGTGTGCTCGAAATGTCCCGCTCGTGTTGGCGACCAACGACGCCGATTTCAAAAGCGACGCCAATAAAAAAAGAAACTCGTTCCATGTTACAATGCCCGACTCGAAAAGCCGATGGATGCCTACACGAACCGTGTCAATGGCAACCGCATTATCAGCTTTGAAATAGAGACGATCACGTGAAAAGTGCTTCCATATCAGTCCATTAACAACTCGGACACAATCACCCGCATTGAAGCTGTCGATAACCCGGGCCAACTTGACAGAATACGGACAACATAAGAGCCCTTTGCCCAGCACATATGAATATAGCTCCATATCGTTTCCCATGACGTGTGTTACACCCTCACATTTCTTGGCAAAATAATTGGCCACACAACCGGATCCCATGAATAAATCACAAAAGGTGGAACACTCGCCGCTTTTAAACAGAGGTCGTATCACGCTTTCGAGTTGGGGCAACAATGTCTTTTTTGACCCTAAATAACTTAGGATCATTCTTACATTTCACGCATAATATCCGAGGGCGTGAATCACCGCAAACTGACTATTGCCGGAAATAGATCCTACTCCACTGCACGTAAACGGGAACGACGTGAAAATTGCATAGGGTGAGCACATGTCTGAAAGTGATACCATGACAAAACCCGGAGTGTTAATATCAACCCCACTCACCAAGTAGGTGTGGTTCCACATTAATAGATGATTTGTCACGTTGTTGTGGACATCGGTCACAAGCCTCGTACTGTCCACGTCTGAAACAAAAGCAAATACAACGTCTTGACCAGAGACACCACTCGACAAGCTGGAAACATAATTTAGTGTATAAATAGTTGGAGCACTGTATTGAGGCTTTATTGCGGGTGCTTTAAAAGTAATATCGCTCAAAGTAAACAATTGCTTGGCACCAAGTGCATATAACACACAATATGCTACACCGATAACAGCTAGAAAAACTATCAAGACGATGTGTGTAAGGGGAGGCACGACCATGATATTTTTACACTCTACGTAGAATAGAAAACCCGTCGTATACCAAACTTGAGAATCTCCTTTCGGCATTTGTCGCACGGCTTTGACATTTTTGCCCCATTGTCAGAACCAACACGCACCACCACCAATGTGGCATCAACCAGTTTCTCGCGCCTGTTCTTGCCTACTGATAAAAGTGCCGCAATCTCGGCGTGACAACTCCACGAGTGAGACATGTAGCTCTCGTAATGATTAAAGCCCTGTCCCAAAATATCTCCATTCCTATCCAGAATGACAGCACCGTGCTTCTGCATCATGGTCGACTTTTTAGCCTGATTTATCGCGCGATCAAAAACATTGAGATCTACGTCGTTTGACATGATGTGATTATTCCATTAATAATAACATGGGATCTCTCTAAGTGCCCCATCGACATATTGAAAATGTAAAAAAGTAATTGTATAGAAGGCAGCAACACCATGGCGACTGACCGTGTGTATTTCAGCACCTTTGAGGAGCTAGACGAGTACCATGGTGAGGAGCCTTTGTACAACTATCTTGGTACCGATGTGCTCTTTGAGAGCGAGTACTTCAAGGACGACAAGTTCAAGATCTTGGCTGCCAAGGTGACCAGCCGTGCCAGCAAGGACAAGATCGGCAAGTACTGTGTATTTGTCGAGTGCACTTTCAATGACGGCGCCGCTTGTGAGCTGTGCACAAAAGCCTCGAGCTCGCTGCCTGGCTGCAACCTGTTCGTGAGGAACAACTTTGATCGCAAGTTCATCAGCAAGCACCTGTCGGACGATGAGATTGTCGACATGGCCAAGGACCAAGACGAGGACCAAGACGCCATTGTGACGCCGCCCAATGCCCCCAAGAAGAGGGTCAAGTTGCTGGGCAGCAGAAAGTCAATGTCCCACATGATGGAGAAGTTCATGATTGTGTTGGAGCCCCTCAACAAGCGCGTGACCGCAATCGAGCAGTCCCTGCCCAAGAAGCGCAAGTACATGGTGGCCAACAACCTGCAGAGCATTGCCACTGGCATGCCTGGCAAGTGCATGGTGCACGGCAACAGCCGTGGCAACTACTGGCGCATGAACCTGCTCAAGACGCCCACAGCACGCTCGACTCCGCTGTCCGAGATGAACCAAAAGGTGGCTATGAACCTGTGCTGCAAGGACTGCAAGACCGGCCCCTACATCTGGTACCTGGACACGCAGAACAAGTGGCGCCACTGTGCGATTTGCAGGTACAAGGCCTGCTCCAACGGCACACCCTACTGCCAGGAGTGCCACGTCCCGAGCCTCCAGGAGAGCCACGCCACGTGCAAGGACGCCATGGTGCGTGGCATGGTGTTGCTGTCCGAGACTGTCCACGAGATCAAGGACGTCCAGACGCACTGCGAGTTCTTCGTGACTGAGAAGCACGCCATCGACTTTGTGGTCGAGATCACGACTGCCTCCAACAAGAAGCACATGTACGCCATCGAGATCCTCTGCACCAAGAAGGAGAACATCCTCACGTTCAGCAAGAAGTTCCGCATGGCCCGCAACATGCTCTCGCCTGACAAGTCCTACATGATGGCCTTTGACATCTCGAGCTCGCAAAAGTCCGAGTCGTTGCCCCTGCAGTACAAGATCGACGTGCTGCGCCGCTGGATCATCTTTACGGTCCTGTACTCGCGCTACCTGCCGAACATCACCAACTGGTGGTTCTTCTGCAAGGAGAATGCCTATGCCCTGAACGGCAAGACGTGGCTGACCGAGTTCTACAAGACGCCCATCAGGGTCAACAAGGCCCCGAAGAACATGACCTCGGACTGGGAGTTCCAGGCTGACATCTACTCTGGCTTTGAAATGCTCGAGGAGGACCAGGAGGACATCAACACGTTCATGTTTGGCGGCATCTTTGAGGAGGGCAAGTCCAACACCTACAAGCTCTACGACATTCGCAAGCACCTCCAGGACCTTGTCCTCACGCCCCCGCGCAAGGAGCCCGAGCCCACTGAGGAGCCGGCCAAGAAGGCCAACAAGGGCAAGAAGGGCAAGAAGGGCAAGAAGGCCAACAAGGGCAAGTAAAGGAAAAGAAAGACATTACATATTGATTCATTTACTCTTCCCTTTACATTTCCTTTTTCAACATGCCAAGAGCCAAGTTCAAAGACCGCTCTTTTTCTGCCACCAGCTGTCGTGCAAACTCGAGTTCCCGTGACAAGTGAATGCATGATGATGAGAGTGACGTCACCTTGTTCAAATACGACTCGCCAATACGAGAGTATTCGGTCGCCACAAGTCCGTTCAGCTGATCCCGTGGCACTAGTGCCAGCTCGCTGTACCCCGGGTGATCGAGGTGCCACCCCGCCCCCCTGAAGAACTCACGCACATCATTTTCGGCATCTCGTAGATAGTTGGGGTCGATGAATATATGGTACTTTAATATGATGCCTGGCCCATAGGTCTTGATGTGCTCCTTGGTGCGGCGTGCTAGGTTATTGGTATAGCCGTATTTTACCAAGACCTTATCACTATCCCTAGCCTGTACATCCGGCAAAATGTCATCGTTCACCACCGCGAACAAGTACACGACAGGCAGTGGCATCACGCTGGTCGCCATGAAATCACTCACACACGTGACATTGCACTTGTGTGAAATCCTCGCCAGCTTGTCAATGCCATCACTGTTGATCTCGACCTGGCTCTTGCTCACCTTTTGGTACTTGCTCCCACCGCTCCCACCGCTCTTGCGCACTATGATTTCTTTCACTACATAATCCACCGACTTGGTAAGGTGTCTGTCGAAGCAAAACGTGGGTGGCAGCTCGAGGGCACGAATGATACCTTCGGCGCGAAGCCCCATGCGTGTAAACATTTCCCCTGCCAGTTCTACCTGATACAATACGTCCTACGCTTATATATTTTTTCACATTTTTCATAATTGTCAAATTTTCAATAAAAAACAACACGAGTCGCAAGACAAGACAACACAAAATATAACAAAGAATAATAGGCAAGACAATGGACATTGTTCTATACGTAATATTCTTCATAATCATAGTGACACTCATTGCGGGAATCTGGTATATGTTTTCATCCCGCATCCAAGCAACCAGCGAGCAGATCACAACCACATCCACACACATAGACGAGTCTGTCAACTCACTCGCAGAAAACGTGTCATCGCAATACGCTCCCATCACAGCGCTCAAACAGGTCGAAGAGACCATAGGCATAGTCAATTTGTCTCTCTTGGACAAGTACGCCCAGCTTGACAAGAAAACCGCCTCGACATCTCAAGAGATGAAGAACACGATATTTCAAGATCTCGCAAGCACAGGGCAGACCACTCGCACATTGTCCAACGCTTACAACACGGATTTTAAAACATTAAGGGACACAGTAAAAGACAGTCACCTCGACATGTACCAACGGTACTCTGCTGTCTCGCAAGAGCTAGACCACAATTACACTACCACTTCGAACATTCTCGCATGCAACGTGCAAGCTCAGCAGTCTCAATACAATACATTCTTGAAGAAATTCCAAATTGAAAACACAAAATACCAGCAACAAGTGGGGCAGGTGCAAACGATCCAAACGGCACTTTCCTCACGCCAACAAGTCCTCAACAACAACTTTTTGGATATCCATGACAACTTGTCTCAGCTCACTCAGACCACAGCTTCCAACGTCTCCGGTTTCAAGAACTTGTTTGACAAGTATTATATTGCCCTCGACACCCTAAGCAACACTACCAATACAAGCTTGACAGGTGCAAACCGTGACATTGCTACCTTATACACAACCGTCAATACCAACAATTCCAACTTGACTTCTCAACTGAACAAGAGCACATCTAACTTGAACAGTCGTGTTGACCTGCTCACCAGCTCTACCAATGACACGTTTAGCAGGACAATCTCAACCTTGAGCAATGTGTTTACAAGCAACATGGTCGACGTAAAAAATCAAATGATCAATAGCGTGACCGATGTAAAGAATTACACAAATAATATGTATGGCTCTACTTCTAACCAGATTCTCACCCAACAAAAACAACAAACCGCGTACACGGACTCTAAAGTGTCGAACACTCAGGCAACACTCCTCAATTACGTGACAAACATGTCAAATGTGCATTCTATTTCGGGCCAGAGCGCCTCGTTCAATCAGATCTCAATGCCAGGTGTCAGACCGCAGTGCCGCTATGTCGACCCTGGTTGGACCACGATTAGCACTCCCAACTTGAACAAGTGGTATAGCTATGTGAGCATGTGTAAGGATAATGAATACATGACAGGAGTCAACTTGCTCATGAATGACATGCCAGGGGGCGCAGCAGGACAGGGACACGGTGCCCGCATCTTGACCAAGTGTTGCAAGATCCCTGGTCTCCTTGATGAAGCTAATCCCATAGAGAGCCCGCTGCCCAACTATATTGCACCCAACTACTACACCAGCATGGTACAAAACACCGACACAAAATAAGTGCCAATATTCTTCCATCTTTAAATACATCATTTCGTCTACAAGATGTCACAACAGGTCAGTACATGAACTTTGATGGAAACAATAACGGAATTCTAGATGGCACAGGAATATACTTGACATTTCAGAAACCTAGCGGGCTATATGATCCCAACAACATAGGCGCTTGGGCACTTGCAAGTGCTAACGGAACAACTGTGCGGCATTCTGGAATGGTTGTTCACTTGAACGGATTCACACAAAACAACTATGAATTTGCATGGGTGTTTCAAGATGCCGGATCAGGTCAATACACGATTTACAACTATTATGGAGGTGGCAATTATTTGGATTTCAATGGGCAAAATGTCCTTATCTCTCAAAACAAACAACGCAAATGGGTATTGCATAGTTGACCCAATTATGTTAAAAACTTCTTGACAAACTGTAAATGCGGGGAGCCGGTTTATGTATGTCATCATGTTCACGTAAAGGCCAAACCACGGCACCAACATTGAAATTAGAAGATCCAGTAATTGAAGATTCCATTATAGAATTCCCAATAATAGGTACAACAGAAACACACACATATGCTCTGGACGATTTCAAAGAAATATTTGAATATATTTGTGAAAGCTTGGGGTTAAAATTACTAAATGAAACACCCTATAAAATTCATTACACGACATCTTTTACACCAGAATATATATACGAAAAGTTCAAAACCAAATTTAATATCATCAAAACTCAATCAAGTACTAACATTCAATTGTTGCAATTTCAAAAATTACTTTCTGGTTCTACACCTAGTCTGGAAAAAAACGAGGTGTATATTACAATCGATAATGCACGTTTTCACATTGCATCAATAGTAGAAGAAGATTCAGATGATGATTCGGATGATTATTCAGATGATTTCGAATCAGAAGAAAACAAATCCGCAGAAAACAAATCCGCAGAAGATGATTGGTATTTTATAAGGAGCACATTGTTTTGTTCTTTTATAAAAGACACATCAAACACGCATTTAATTAAATCATATACATCCGATTCGTCAATACTCAATATCAATACAATTATAGCATTCACAACGAATAATGTTAAATTTCTAAAAAACAAGTACACACAAAAGTATGACGTAGCATATTTCAATAGTGAAATGCTCGATATGTTTCTATTGTGGTTTAATTCGCAGCCGGCTCCAACCATCAAGCAAAAAAAGACTGCTGGGCTTGATATAAGTCGAAACCCCATATTATTTTCTGGTGGATCTTTGCTTTGTGACAGGCTGGGTATTCCTATTTCAAGTAAACTAGACAAGAGCATATATTTAATGACTTGCTTATCAATTTCAACTAGTGAAGAAATTGCATCAAATTTTAAAAAGAATTGCATGTATCAAATTACCATTCCAGAAGAGCTCGTGCAATATTTAATGCCGCTGGAAAAATGTACAACCTGTAAAGGCGAATATGAAGTATTGTTACCGGTTGGAAGCTCATTAAAAGTCACGAGCATAACACCTAGATATGTATCCAACAGAACAAAATATGAAATAAGTATGACACTTGAAAACTACAATGTCGAGTCATTGGAAAATTTGAAAATGTTTTTTAAATCTGCCTCGAACTACAAGAAAGTGCTAAAGAAAGGCGGCATCGGTATAGAAGATACACAAAGTACAGCGGATGAATCATGTAAAAACAACACATGTGGGTTCTTTACACAAGAAGATATTGATTCCATAAACACCATCATGGATATAAGTAAAATTCCTAGTGAGGAAGATTTTAACAAAGTCAAGGACGTTGATGAGGCTCTCTTAAAAAAGTTAAAAAAGATTCAAGACATTGGCAATTATATATGTACCAGATTACAGACCAAATGTGACGATAAACAATATGCAAACAAGACGGTCTCTATTAAAAATATAGTAAAATGTGTCAAGGATGATTGCGATATTTTACCATATATACGATATAATTTAAATATACCCGATTACATAGATTCTGATATCGGATATATCAATGTAGGGGACATTGAAGGATTAGAGAATGAAAAACTTGCCTACATAACGTTTGGTAAAAAGGTCAAAGAGCGATTCAATTTTGAGGACACCGATTTGGCCGACTTGGATACAAAAATGTTACAATTTTTCAACAATGACAATAAATTCAAAATGAAAAAATATATACATTGGAAGCTATATAGTTTGTATCATGCAAGTACAACCGACGAGTTTACAAAAAGTATAATCAGAAATGTCAAACAACATATCGTTTACAATAAAACTTAGCATA
>Ga0214165_1001876_pt1 | contig 10714 bp, 7 predicted proteins | sample TroBogypolimnion_34_FD_153004 | JGI IMG/M metagenome (GOLD analysis project Ga0214165, IMG submission 153004) | Freshwater microbial communities from Trout Bog Lake, WI - Practice 03JUN2009 hypolimnion v3 | ecosystem: Environmental > Aquatic > Freshwater > Lake > Hypolimnion/Profundal zone ... | reverse complement strand
GGCCTCCGGCATCGTCGGCGGAGTGGTCCCCTCTGGGTGGGCGCAAATGCCGAGTTGGCTGAAACTCACATTTCCCGCAAGGAGGTGTCGCACTTCCTCCTGCCTTAGGGGATCCTTGATCCTCCCGATGGCATCCGCCCATCCGCCCTGGAACCGGCCCATCTCTAGAGCACGGTCAACCAGGTCCATCTGTTCCTCCTGCGTCAGGTCGATGTAGGGAAAGTTGGACCTTTCAGGTCGCTCGACATTCCGCCCAAAATAGGCGGCCACCTCTACCGAGTCGAGTCCGTGCTTGATCTGCCAGGTGGTCAGCGTGTGCCTGGGGTCGTGAGTCGCAAAGGAATAGGGCTTGTCAGTCTTGGTATCAAACTGGCGGAACCGCTCAAAGAGGGACTTCGTATTCCCTTGGCTTCTAATTGCAGACTGGATCTGCCGGGGCCCGACTGGTCTCGCAGTTCCGGCCACCGTAAAGATCCATCTCGTAGCGAAAAAATTGGTGGGAACCACGAGAAGTGCTTCGTGCAAATCCAGGCGGAATGGGTCCGTTATTACTGGTTCGATGACGCTGTTTATTTGAATAATTTCAGCAATCTCTGCTCCACTGAGTTGGTTTTTCTTACTCCATGGTTGGGACGATACAATGCCTAGGTTTTTCATCCAACTTGAGACAGTCATGTGGTTAGAAAATCCCAGAATGGCAGTGGCCTCGTGCATGGAATAGTTCTGGTCCAGATCGATGGGGAGATTTACTCGGCCTTCCGCCAGAGTCCGTGCGTTTTCGCGGGCCATGGATGTGATTCGGAGGATTTCATCGACACTTTCCTTCACGAACGGGACCAGCGCAGTCGGTATCCATCGTGGGAAGGTATTCTCGGTCAGTCCTTGCTTCTCGGGTGCGTAGCCAAGCCAATATCCCTTAATGATCCGCCCTTCGTCGTCTTCTCCATGCCCCTCATGCAAACAGTCTGCTGGCAATGTGAGCAATTCACCGATTCTCATGCCGGTGCAGATCAGGAGGGTAATTGCGTGAACAAGTAAGCGATCCGTATCGTTGTCGTCGGTTGCCAACACGGCGCTCCGGATTTCACCGAAGGCCTTGAACACCGCAGGAGGAATGAGGTGGTCACGTTCACCCTTGTCTGGAGTTGGGAAGGGACTACTCCACTCAATGCGAGTCTCCGTCAGTCTGCGAAGGTTGCACATCTCCACCAGCAGACCGAGATCTGATCCGTAGCTGGCCAAGGTGCTTGCCTTAAACATAGGACTTCTCTCCGAAATTGCTCGGGCAGTCAGGTCGAAGTCCTTTCGCGAAAGGGTGGTCACGTCTCGTTTGTCCAGGATCTTGCCGAGCCAGCCAACAGAATTAGAGAACGAGTACCTGCCGATTCGGCCGGTGCCACCGTTGATGAGGCTTTCGTTGGCAACAATAGCCTTGGAGAGCCTCGCCAAACCAATGGGAATACCTTCCCAATCAAGTTTCTTGGTCGCTTTCAGATGGGCTCGGTTGTGGGGGAGTTGCCAAACCGAATCATCGAAGTCGACCCCCAGCACAGTAGTGACGATTTTTCGCGCCTCGGCTATGTAAAGCTCTAAACGATCAGATGCCGTATCCATCAGTTCTACTCCATGTCCAAATGCTTGCTCCGCCACTCCCGCACGAGCTGGACGACTCGACCCACAGCGGCGATGTGCCTGTCATAGCGGGTCCACTCGGACTTCGGCAGGCCTCGATCGATCATGTCGACTTTCCGGCCCAAAAGAACCTTGAGGGTCCATTCGTGGGGGCCTTCGACGGCGGGGGTGAACGCATGACAGACATAGCAGTCTGTAGTCCCATCGAAGGCCATAGGGCAACTGCTCCCAAAGCAGCCGCATCCGCCTTCCACCCCCACACGGAGGGCCCCATCTTCGGCATAAGGGAAAGGCGCAGGAATCCGTGCTTGGGGGGCGATAGCCTCAGTCGGAACAGGAGGCTGCATATACTCTGCCAGTTCAGTGTACTCGGGCACTTCATCCAGCCTGGCAATGTGACGGATGCCGGGTTTCGTGTAGTGCTTGAAAGATTTGATGCCTTTTTTCCCCGTGATCGCCGCCACTGACTCCAGGGGCATCTTGCGGCTCCAGCGTGTGTGGTTGCCATCGCGAAAGGAGTAAAACGTCGGGTTGATCAAAGTTCCGTCCGAGGTCTTGATCTTCAGGACCTGGAAAAGAGATTTGAGCCTTTCAAGTAATCCACCACTCGTCGTAAGAAATCTGGAGGACTCATCCTCCAATGTCATTCGAACTGGGGAGGTGCCTCCTTGCGCAACACGTTTTGCGAGAAACAGGGGTAGGTCACCGTCAGGATCGATTCCCCGTTTTGCAGCCCAGAGGCGATTTTCCTCCATCAGCCTTGGCACGAGTTGCAACAATTGAACATTCAAAGGTAGCTTATCGCGCTTCGCAGGCTTAGGGAGCTTGCCGTAACTACGCTTAATCTCGTCCGAAAATCGCACCTCACCCACCTTGACACCCTCTACTTCAATGAAGGTGAAGTCGCTCTCGCGGAGCTTGGTGTAGGCTTTCGTTCTGTCACCGAATTGACAGGCCAACCAGCCCAGCACAAGGTGTACGGTTCCGATGTGCTGCGAATTTTCTCGAATGTTGGCCTGTACGTGGGGGGCAAGTAACGAAAACATGTTTCCGTTGGCTAAGATGATTTCCCCCGCGTTCAACCTACCTTCCAGGCGAATAAGGGCGTTCTGGATCTTTGCGAAATCTACATCGGTGTAGCATCGGCGGTTCTTGGATGCGTTCGATTTGGGCCTTCCTGGTGCGATCTGCTCCTGGGCCACGAAGAGCACATTCCCCTTACCCTTCAGTGCTCGAAGCCTGTCCACCGTTTCCCCAGTGAACCCGGGGATCCGAAGGCCATTTGCCCAGTAGTACCAACGTTTTATATAGCTGAATTGCGCATTCCCTATCTTAGGGTTGTCATCGAAAAGTCTCTGTTTCAGTGCAAGCAAGGATGGAAAGTCGATCTCGCCATGGGTGAGCCACTGTGAGGCTATAGCTCGCCAGCCATTGAATTCAGAGACTTTCGTGAAAGCTGCATAGAAGCCGTTGGCACTTCCCTCGGACCTTTCACTCATCAATTCGGCGGCATAGGCCTGATGCGTGCGGATAAAGACCCCAAGCTCACCATGGGCGTGTAGGGGCAGAACGCGGAAATGCCATCCGAACCTTGGTCAGCCACACGGAGGTCCATTCGTTGTATTTCTCCTGGACGTAGGCCTTGTGCTGGCTGGGCGGAAGGGCTTCCATGAGTCGGTTCGCGTACCAATTGAGGAACTGAAATAGAAACCCGGCGCGGGCTGCGGACGTCCGGGGAGCGACCCTGAGGCGCTTCACCCGATCTGAACCAGACAGGTCCACTTCCAGTTGCACCCACTTCAGAACCTGCCCAATCAATTGAGGACTCATGAATTTTCCGGACTGTACCGCTGCTGCCCAGTTGAACTTGTGGTACTCGGCCCAATGCATCCAATGTGCGACGGATCGCATCTTGGCGGCCATGGTGTTCGGGGCGGAACCACGCAAGCTTGGCAGAAGCTGGTCCACCATCCACCAACTCGTCTCGTAGACCTGTACCCCGTCGCTGACGAGTACCGGGACCTCATGCCCTGGGGCGAGGTGGACGGGACGAACTTGCAAGTTGGGCACTAGATACCCCAAAACACACAAAATAATATTACTTCATAGCCACATATGCAATCCAAAAAAAATTAACACCATATTTTTTTGGGGAACCACCAAATTTGGGCATCTTCTCCTAAAAAGTTACCCAAATCAAAAGACTGCGTAGAATCGCCGGAGTCGAAATCCACGAGCCAGAGGCCCTTCACATCGGCCTCCAAGTCCTGCATGCTCTGCTGCCAGCTCTGCACCAGGGTCTGCAGGCGCTCCCGCAGGTCCTCGGCCCGGGTCTCGTCGTTGGCCTCTTCGGCCTGACTCAGTTCTTCGGCCAGGCTCGCGGCCAGTGTGTAGACAGGCAGGGTGGCACCCTTCACCTGCGGCATCAGGGCCTGGGCTTCAGCGAGGGTGAAAATGCGGCCCATGGCTCCTCCAATGCTCCATGATAAACCCATGCGGTTCGTTCCCCTGCTTCTGTCCAGTTCTGACCCCGCCCCTTGGCAATTCCTGGGCCCCCTCGCGCTGCAGTGGGAGGGGGGGCTGCACCCTGGATGGTCCCGGCTGGTGGCTCGGGGAACGGCGATCCACGCTGTGCACCTCGCTGGGGAAAATCCCACAGAAGCAGCCCTGGACGTGCTTCGCCAAGGTTTGGGCGCGGATTTCCTGGTGCTGCCCGCGGAGCGTCCCGAGAACCGGGAGGCGGGCTTCCGGCTCCTGGGCAGCCTGGCCACCCTCCTGGAGGCCACACATGGCCGGGGTGTGAAGCTGGCCCTGCGCTTGGAGCCGGGCGCCGAGGCTCCCGTCCTCGAGCTGCTCAAGCAGGCCCATGGCGAGGCGGTGGGCTTCTGCTGGCATCCAGGCATCGTGGATCCCGAGCCCCTGGCAGACCGGCTCTGGTGTGCCGTGGGCGAGCCGGGCTCGGATCTGCGGGCCCTGCAGGCTCTGGGCTACCGCTGGGACCTGGCCCTGCCGGCCACGGATCCGGACCAGTTCCGTCAGCAGGCCAACGCTCTGGAAGCCATCTATCCAGGCGTGCTCTTCCCCGCAGAAATGCCCACCACGGCCCTGGGTCGTCCCGTGGTGCCCGATGACAGCCTGGTCTTCGGCAAACACTGGGAGCGTTCATGACCCAGACCCTGCTCGTGGTGGCTGGAGAGGACTCCGGCGACCTCCATGGTGCGGAGTTGCTGCGGGAGCTGAAGGCCCGCCGTCCCGAGCTGCGCATCATCGGCGTGGGCGGGCCGCGCATGAGCCCCCTGCTGGATCGCAAGCTGGCGGATGTGAAGGACCTTGCCGTGGTGGGCTTCGTGGAAGTGCTCAAGCACTTGCCCAGCCTGAACCGCCTCTTCAAACAGATCCTCGCTGCGGCGCGGGAGGAACACATCGCCGGGGCCCTCCTCATCGACTACCCGGGCTTCAACCTGCGCCTGGCCAAGGCTCTGCGCAAGCAGATGCCGGACGTGGGCCTGCACCAGTACGTGTGTCCCCAGGTCTGGGCCTGGAAGCAGGGGCGCATCCCCGAACTGGGTACGGTGCTGGACACGCTCTACTGCCTCTTCGACTTCGAGCCGGAGCTGTTCCGGGCCTATCCCGTGGATGCGATGTTCGTGGGCCATCCCCTGGTCGAAGTGGTGAAGGCTGAGTGCAGCCGTGAGGCCTTCTTCGCGGAGACGGGCCTGGCTCCCACGCGCCCGCTGGTGGCCTTGCTGCCCGGCAGCCGCAAGGGCGAGATCGAGCGCCTCCTGTCGCCCCTGGCGGAGCTGGCGTGGGCCTGGCAGAGCACCCACGCTGATGTGCAGTGGGTCCTGCCTGTGGCGCCCACGCTGGACCCGGCCTTCGTGCGGGCCCACCTGGGCGGGGCGCCGGTGTGCCTCGTGGAGGACCGCACCTACGCGGCCCGCGCCTACGCGGACGCGGCCCTGGTGGCTTCGGGTACGGCCACCCTGGAGACGGCCCTCCTGGGTACGCCCTTCGCCATCGTCTACAAACTGAACGCGCTCACCTACCAGGTGGCCAGACGCATCGTGAAGGTGCCCCACTTCGGCCTCGCCAACGTCGTGGCCCGCCGTGAAGTGGCCACCGAGCTGCTGCAGCACGAGGTGAACCCCGAGCGCCTGGGCGTGGAACTCAGCCGCCTGCTGGATCCCACCGTAGCACCGGGCCTGCGGGCTGGGCTGGCCGAGGTGCGCGGCCACCTGGGCGAATCCGGAGCCGCCGGACGTGTGGCTGAGGACCTGCTTGCGAAGCTGGAGCGTCCAGCCTAGGCCCTGCTGCCGTCCATCGGCAGCCGCACGACAAACGTCGAGCCCAACCCCACGCTGGAACGGAGCGTGATGCTGCCGCCCATGAGGGCCACCAGACGCTGCGTGATGGTGAGACCCAGGCCCGTGCCGCCGAACTTGCGGTGGATCTGGTCGTTGGCCTGCTCGAAGGCCTGGAAGACCCGTTCCTGCTCCGCGGGGCTCATGCCCTGGCCGGTGTCCCGCACCTCCAGCACTAGGTCCTGCGCCTCCAGGTGGGCGGCCAGGGTCACGGTGCCCTGGCTGGTGAACTTGCAGGCATTGCCGCCCAGGTTCAGGAGCACCTGCATCAGCTTGGTGTGGTCCACCTGCTGGGGGGGCATCGTCTTGAGGACTTCCACCAAGATGGTGTTGCCGTTCTGGTCGGCGATGGGGCGCAGGGTCTGGGAGACTTCCCAGAGCAGGCGGTGGATATCCTGGTCGCCCAGGTCGAGGCTCATCATGCCCGCTTCGATCTTGGAGAGGTCGAGGATCCCGTTGATCATGGCGAAGAGGTGCTGGCCCGCAGAGCGGATCTTGGTGAGATCCTCCCGCGAGGTCATGTCGCCCCGCTCCCGGGCATCCTCCTCCATGAGTTCGCTGTAGAGCAGGATGGCGTTGAGGGGTGTGCGCAGCTCGTGGCTCATGCTGGCCAGGAAGAGGCTCTTGGCCTTGGAACCCTGGTTCAGCAGCTGATTGGCCTCCTCCAGCTCCCGGGTCCGGGCGGTCACTTCCTGCTGCAGAACCTCGTTCCGGGCTTCCAGCACGCGGCTGCGGACCCGCAGGAGCACCCAGAGGCCCGTGCCCAGGAGCAGCACCCAGAGCACCAGGGCCCACCAGGAGAACCACCAGGGAGGCCGGACCTTGAAGGTGAGCAGCAGGGGTGGGCCGAACTGGGTCTGGTGGCGATGGCCACGAACCTCCAGCTTGTAGTTGCCCCAGGGGAGGTTGGGGAAGCGGGTGCGGAATTCATCCATGGGTTCCCAGCCCCTGGTCCCCGAAAGCCGGAACTCCAGACCCAGCCCCCCGGGCAGGCTGAAGGCGTTGAGGGCGAAGCGGGCTTCCAGAGATCGACCAGGCGCCAGGACTGGCGGATCCGGGGAGAAAGGCAGGGCGGTGTCACCGCTGGACCAGCCCGTGAGCAGGGGGGCGGGGATGGGCGGGGCCGGTTGTTCGTCCTGGGTGCGGTAGGTGCCGATGCCCTCCGTTGTGCCGTACCAGAGAGTGCCGTCCTGCTCCAGGGTCAAGCCCTGGTTGTTGGCGTCGGCGCCGGGAATCCCTTCACCGGGGGCCAGCCACACTTCCACCTGGTGGGCCGCCAGGTTCAGGCGACCCAGACCCTGGCTGGTGCCGACCCAGAGCCGTCCCTTGGCATCCAGGGCATGGGAGAAGATGACCCGGCCCTCCACACCCGGGAATGGCTCCCACAGCTCGGAGCGTTCCCAGCCCGTGGCGCTCCGCTGATGGCGGGTGAGCATGGGGCGGTCGTAGTAGTACACCCAGATGCTGCCGTCCGGAGCCTGGAGGGCCGAGAAGGGATTTTCGGGCAGGGTGCCGCCCACCAGAACCCAGGTGCCATGCTCCAGCACATAGATCGCAGTGCGGGTGGACACGAAGATGGCGCCACCCTGATCCTGGGTCACCTGCCAGACCCGCGAAAAGGGCTTTCCGTCCAGCTGGGCCCGGCTCCAATCCCAGGTGCGTCCCTTGGGCACGCCCCGCACGAAGCCGTCCTGGAAATCCGAGATCCACACCGTGCCGTCCGCCTCCAGGGCCAGCCCGCGGGCGACGGCGGAGAGCGTGAGCAGGGGCACCCGGATGACTTCCACCGAGAGGCTCCGCGTGTCGATGCGATAGAGCACGCCACCGGGGCTCCCCACGGCCAGCAGGTTCCCATCAGGCAACAGGCGCAGACGCGAGAACTGTCCTTTTCGGATGAGCTTCCAGCCGCCCGGCACACCCATGACGAGCCCCGCGTCCGTGGCCAGCCAGGGGCGACCCTGCCGGTCCCGGATCACGTGCCAGACGACACTGCTGGGCAGGCCGTTCTCCTGGGTGTAGATCTGCCACAGCCCCTTGCCAAGGATGTGCACGACCCCGATGGAACCCAGCCAGAGGGAGCCTTCGCGGTCCACCACACCCGCGACCGGAATGAAGCCCTTGGGGCCGCCCCGGATGGGGAAGATCTGCTCGCCCCGGGCCCGGAACATGCCTTCCCGGGTGTTCATCCAGACCCAGCCAGCTTGATCCCGCCGCATCTGTAGGTTGTCCGGGGGGCTGCCGCCCAGGTGCTCTGGGAGGCGGGTCCACTGGCCCCGACCCGGGGAGCGGCGATAGAGCGCGAGGTCGCTGCGCAGCCAGAGCTCCCCATCGCCGTCCTCAGCCATGGCCAGGGTGGACTCGCCCCGCTGACGGAAGGGCAGGGCTTCCCGGAACCACTGGAAGCCCTCCAGGGGGCGGTGCCAGAGCATGCCGCCGCTGGCGATCTGCACCTCGCGACTGTCCGGGTGCGCAAAGAGGGCATCGGCCGGGGTGGCCTCGGGCCAGCCCTCGACCGGGTGGAAGGCGCCCCTTCCGTCGGACAGGTGGGGCTTGAGGCCTGAGGGCAGAACCCAGATCTGGCCACGGGCATCCCGTCCCAGATCGTTGATCCGTACCTCTGGCAGGCCTGCGGCCGTTCTGAAGGTCAGGGAGGGGAATTCCAGGAAGCCCAGGCCGTTGTGGGTGCCCACCCAGATGCCGTGGGCCTCGGGAATCAGGTGGGTGACATAACGGAAGGCGCGGGGCAGTTGGACTTCCTCGAAGCGGTGACCGCCATAGCGGAAGAGGCCCGACTCCGTACCGGCCCACAGAAAGCCCTCTGAATCTTCGGCGAGCACGTTCACGGAGAGGTTCGTGAGCCCCTGCTGGAAGCCGAAGACCTGGGTGGGATACGTACCAGGGGCCTGGGCCCGGGCTGGGGCTGCGCCCAGGACCACCAGGAGGCCCAGGATTAAGCCCAGGAAGGCTCCAGCGACACCCCTCCGGTGTCCGGTCTCTGCGTCTCCTGCTGTGGGCATTCCCCGGTTTCCTTCCTTTCCCATGGCCGACCTATCGGCCTGAAGGTTGTCCTGGCTGAGAACAGGGCGGATAACCGCGCTGAATCGATGCGATAGTCGCTCAACCCCAGGTCCCTTCGTGGCATCTGATGGGTGGAGGTGCCCATGAACCCGACCTTCCTGCTCCTGCCCATGATCCTGCAAGCGCCCCCGGCCCCACTCCCCGTGCTGGAGGCTAAAGATCTGCCAACGGCGGTCCGGGGCCCCCTGCCTCCCAGCCTTCCCGATCTGGGCGCCGATCGCAGCATGATGGGGCGGATGCGCCACCAGGCCCGCAAGGGCCCCGGACTCACCGCGCTCCAGTTGCCTGCGGGCAATGTCCATGTGACAGACAAGGTCCCCGACATCAGCGGCTGGAAGGCCTATGCCATCGAGGTGCCCGGCGGCGGGTCCGTGAAGGTGCACCTGGTGGAGGGCCGCAAGGCCTGGTTCCGCGTCCTGGGCGTCAACGCCTGGGGAAGGCAGGAGCCCGGATTGCTGCAGAACCGCATCCCCGTCGGTGAGCCCCAGGCCACCTACTTCAACCCCACCAAGGAGGTCCGCACCGTCTACTTCATTGTGGACACCCTGGACGTGGACATGGTGGGCGAGCCTTACGGCTTCGACGTCATTCGCGGATAGCTGCCTTTTCGGGGCCGGCGGGCATGCGCTGGGGCAGGGCATCCTTGTAGGTCTTTCGCAGAGCCTCAGGGGCGCTGCGCCAGGCTTTGGCTGCAGCGGCCCAGCTGGGGTAGGTGCCGAAGCAACCCTGCCAGAAGCGGAGGCCGTCCCGCCGGACGAAGGGGAGGATGAGGATCTCCTGGGCCTTGGGCCCGGCGGCCCGGGCCACCTGGCGGAGGCCGTCAGCCCTCCCGGAGACCACCAGGCGCAGGGTCCAGGAGCCCGCGGGTGCCGCGGCCCGGAGCGTCTCGCCGCGGGCCAGGGCCTCAGCCAGGTCCTGGCGCTCGAGCGGGCGGGTCACCTCCTCGGGGTGTGCCTCCAGATCCTTTTCCGACAGCACGATGCGGGGCTCCTCCACACGCACTTCCAGGCTGCGGGAGGAGCCACCCAGCAGGTTGCTCACGCTTAGGGTGTAGACCGTGGTCTTGTCGGGTACCACGGCGATGCTCGATTTTCCGTCCAGCTCCAGGCCGCCGGGCTCCATGCGCACCTTGGCGTCCCCCTGGCAGAACCACCGCAGATCCACCTGCTCGCCGCGCCTGACCACGGTCTTGTTGGCCTCGAAGGTGCACACGGCGGCGGGTGTGGCCGCGGCAGGACTGAGGTGCCCCAGCACGGAGACCTCCAGCGTGCGGCTCTGGCCTCCGGCGGCATTGTTGGCGGTGATGGTGTAGCGGGTGTTCTCGAGGGGGGTGACCGTCACCTCGCTCTTGCCGTCCAGTTCCAGGCCACCGGGCTCCAGGCGCACCTTGGCGCTGCCGGCGCACTCCCAGCGCAGTACCACGGGCTCACCAGGCAGGATGGCCCGGGCGCTGGCGTCGAAGGCGCAGATGCGAGCGGGCTCGCCCAGGGGCAGGCCCGGGGTCACGCGGACTTCCGCCAAGCCCAGCTGCGGGCCATTGGGGGCTGCGTCGAAGACCCGGTATGTGGTCGTGTAGCCTGGGCGCAGGGTCACTTGATACTTGCCCGAGAGGATCATGCCACCGGGCTCCAGCCGGACGCGGG
>Ga0214165_1001866_pt1 | contig 10757 bp, 9 predicted proteins | sample TroBogypolimnion_34_FD_153004 | JGI IMG/M metagenome (GOLD analysis project Ga0214165, IMG submission 153004) | Freshwater microbial communities from Trout Bog Lake, WI - Practice 03JUN2009 hypolimnion v3 | ecosystem: Environmental > Aquatic > Freshwater > Lake > Hypolimnion/Profundal zone ... | reverse complement strand
ATCGACAAAGGTAAATAAGGAGACATCTTCTTCATCGAGTTCCAAACAACCCAATAACTGAGCTTGATCTGAATCACCAATAACTAAGGCTTTCAATAAGGGCGTAGCCAAAATATCCATGGGCATAACAGATTCATAAGCGCCTACAGGAACTATGGCTCTATTACTGCCGTTTTTGTCTGTGGTTAAAGGGAAAAGACGATGGTCTTTACGATCAACACTAGAGGTATAAACATTCAAAGCAGAATATTTATCTTTACCAGGCACGATCCAGCCAAACAATTCTCTAGCACGGCCTTCTTGCAAGGCAGAGACTTGATTGCTGTAACAGCCTAAAAAGGCAGACCAATCAGCGGCTGTGTGTCCATAAAGAACGGAACCTGAGATAACGCGACTTTCAACATCATCTAACAACTCACCGGCCACTAAATCATCGGTATTAGCACCAACGCGTGTGCGTATCAGTCTAGGATTTTTAACGGTAGGGCCGGCTAAAGAGATGACTCGTTCAACGTTTAATTGACCGCTAGTAAACAACGCGCCTATCGCAATAACCGCTTGATAATCCAGATGCCATACAAACTTATTAATATTGACTGAATCAACAAAATGAATATGTGTACTAGGCAAGCCAGCAGGATGTGGACCTGAAAACTCAGCAACGGTTGCAACATTAGCGACTGGCATATCCACGCCAGTGGCTTTACAAACGTAGAGCTTGCCAGCCGTCAAATTAGCTAATACTGTCAGACCATTATTAAAATCATTAGAGCGTTCTCTAATAATGATGGCAGGATCTGCAGCAAGTGGGCGAGTATCAATAGCGGTTACAAAAATCGCACTAGGCGTGCTATCAATGGCAGGTGTCTTGCCGTAAGGACGAGTACGTAGTGTAGTCCATAGACCTGAGGCTACTAAGTTTTCTTTAACTTGTTCCGCTGTTAAATTAACCAGATCAGACTCTTTATAATGATCAAAAGAAACTTTAGCAGCGCCTTTTAATTCAATAACGACCGATAATAAGGCACGTTTTTCACCACGGTGTATGGCTTTAACAACACCCGCACCGGGTGAAGTAAAGAGTACACCTGGATTTTTTTTATCAGTGAAAAGAGCTTGGCCTAATTTGACCGATTCCCCTTCACTAACCAACATAGTAGGCTTCATACCTACATAATCCGTACCTAGAATAGCAACGGTAGAGACCGAATTGCCATCCTCAATAATTTGTTTAGGCCCACCCGTTATGGGTAAATCTAAACCTTCTTTAATAATAAATTGCATAGTTGAAGCCTACTCTCCAAAACAAGTTGTAGCGGAACCGTCCCCTTTTTTCAACCTTAGCAAAATAAGAGGCGCATTAAGACGTTTAAGGTCGGCATTACACCATAAAAACGATATTTTCTCAATGTTGTCGCATTTCAAATTATAGTAAGAACTCACCTTACAACTTAATTAGATATTCGATAGTAAAAGATTATTAGCCTCAAACAGAAGGTCGACACTCTTGTTCCGGCATTACACTTACTTAAACTAAACTGGCTGCAGTTTTAATTCTTAGAGATAGAGCCATTTATCCTGCGTAATCTATAGATAGTCTTGTCATAATTTTAGTCCGCCTAAGCTGACATAAGCTTTTATCTACGACGAAATGCGAAGGTATCTCTCCCGCTTTAAGTTGCTAGCCCAAATGTATGACTAACTTCCTTAATTTGACTTAAAAGCAAGTAACATTGATATAACGCAGTGGAATCGAGGAACTCATTACCATAAACTTCGCTTCCGCGTTACTCCATCGAGGCTACTTCTACATTAACAACTTCCGATTGTGCTTGACGACAATTAACCTGTCCGGTCGACAATCTAGATGAAAAGATTTATGACTAATAGCGAAAAACCTAGCTAAACCCGCCGCTCTTACCCCCCATATAGAGCTTTAACTTGGCAAGATAAAGCTCTATATGGGGGGTAACCGAGCTGTCGTTTGTAACATGAAGACTCTCTTATGGGGCAGATACAAGTGTATATGCCCCCATATCGTCAATTTTTACCCCCGTATGGCCGCTTTCGTTAGATAGTTGACAGCTCGGCTACCTGCCCTTTATCTTTACAAGTTAAGCCTGTCATTGCCCCCTAACTAAAGCATCATTCAAGAAGTGTTTTTCGATATTCTGCCATGACGCGACCCAACTCTTATAATTATCTTTCGATATTTACAAGCGTGTCTTGACATTAGGCAACAAAGATTTATAGTTAAGCTAACACCAAAAGAGAGCTGTAAGTATAATTACTAATCATTATGAGGAAACACCCATGCAAGCCAAACTTATTATTAGCTTCGAACACCTAAGTGAATCTGATTTTCTAGTTAAAGCCGAAACCATTGTTGCCGCATTGACCGGCAATAGTCATTATGCTCTACCTTGGCCACCGCAAGCACCGACCTTAGCCGACCTAACACAAGCATTGAACACTTACAAAAACGATTATCTTGCCAGCATTAGTCGCGACACGCTAAAAATAGCACAGCGCATCAGCTCTAGGCAAAATTTAACTGACTTACTCAAACGACTACCCTCTTATTTAGAATTTATTGCTCAAGGCAATACCAGCATACTCGCGACCACTGGTTACGATCTACGCAAAGACTCTGTGCACAATACAGGCAATGAAATTCTAGCAGCCCCTAGCGATTTCAAAGTGAGCCATGGCATCAAAAAAGGTACGCTAAATATACATATTGCTCTACTGCCTGATGCCGGCAGTTATGAAGTACAAATCGCACAAGGCGATCCCACCGTTGAAGCTAATTGGCAACATGCCACATCTTCTTTAACCAGCTCTCAAATTCTGCTAGAAGGCCTAGTTCCCGCCCAAACTTACTGGATACGCATCCGTGGTATAGGCCGCAATGGCTCAGGGGCTTGGGCAGAGCCTATTTGTATCATCGTAGTTTAAAAAAACATTGATATTAAGCCCTTACGTCGGGTTACGCTACGCTAACCCGACGTATGAAATTAAAAAATTATTATGAATACCAGTCACAGTTTAATGTTGATAGGTGCTTTTATCTTGGCATTGGGGCTAATTCTAGCTTATGCACCTAGATTGCTAAGCTGGTTTGGCAAGCTGCCCGGTGATATACACATCGAAAACACACACAGCTTTATATTTATCCCTATCAGCTCAATGATAATAGTCAGTTTATTGGTAACATGTTTGCTTAATTTATTCTTTCGCAAATAAGCACTTTACATATGAGCCTGCTAGTCTTACAAATCACGATCAAACAATGGGATAAAAGCCAACGCAGTGATGCTCATGAGCAACTACGTAATGCTGCACCCACGCAACATGCCATTATTTTTCCACCAGCTTTTTATGTGTTTGATCAGCACTGTGTCATTGATCAGCATGGCGGCCATCTACAAGCCGATAGAATCAACTACTCAAAGCAAGAAAACATTATCCATTTTGATCGCTATCTCATCAATTTAGAGACACTACAACTTGCTTATCATGACCCTAATACAGATCAGCCAGCAAAAATCATAGGCTCACTTAATAATGAATGGCTACAAAGCCACTATCAGTGCCGCTACAGCGTCTATGAATCCGACTTGTTTTATTGGCTGTATGAAGACGTCACTTTAAATGCACTTTATAGTACAAACGACTTAGATGATCAGGTTTTTTTAACGACGAAGCCAGCTGTAATTTATACGCCTCAGCGAGATTGATACCACCCTTGCCTATCCCTTAGGCAATCATTGCGCAATTCTTTAGTAATTTAATCAACTTTCCAGCAATAACCTAGTAAGTGTGCTGTTGTTATTGGGCAAAGCAGTCAAATACTCAGTTTTATTAAGACCCAGACAAAAGCCAGTCATGACCGTGTATCGACTAGAAAGCTTAGTCTTTAGATGGCTTGTTGCAAACTAACCACCAGCAATTCTGATACCAGAAATCTAAGTGGACTATTAAAAAATAAACTTGAATCAAGGCCTCAAGCAGAGCACTATTTGACAACTTGCTGCATCATGCAGCAGTCCAAGCCCTTATTTTAATTGTACTTACTTGTAGGTGTCTCTTATGCAAAACCCAGATGACGAACTCCCTCCCACCAACCCCCTTAAAGCCGCCGCCATGGTTTTAGGTGGACTAGGACTTTTGTTTTCTATTTTTACCTTATTACCCATGCTCTTTACGTTGATGTCCGATGGTGATTTTCGAGCACCGGCAGAGATACATCCAACCGATACGGCGGCAAAAAAACTAAGCCAAAGTAACTATCAAAATCATGGCTATAACAAATAAAGGCTACCAACTTAAGCCGGGACAGATAACTTTCTGGGAACGCCGAGCCCCAGCTTTGCACGGGAGTATCAAGCCGATGACTGACTACGCCGAGCTGGGGCTGAGCGCTCCCGGTATCAATACGCCAGCTTTATTTATCTGTCCCGCTTTAAATGGGTAGCCCAAATAAACAAACCACTCGCTAGTAACAAACTCAGAATTAGCTCACTCAATAACCTAGGCATCATTATGAAATTGAATTTCTTTAGTTTTTTTATCTTACTCTTAGTATCCAGCAACTCATGGGCTTACGGCAGTAGCAGTAGTTCAAAAGCCTGCGCCAAACCAGAGTTTAGCCAATTTATACCGGCAGAAAACTCAAGCATTGCCGCAGGCTCTTCTTTTTCTTTTTTCGCCTCGGCAAATACCTATCCAACTACTATTAAAGTCACTGTAAAAGGCTTGCCTGTTGAATTGAGCATTACACCCAAAGACGCCGCCGGCTTTCAGGTAAAGGGCACGCTGCCTAAATCATTACATGATGATTTTGCCAGAATAAGCATTAACGCTGAAGCTCAAAAGAACTGTAAAGGTGATGGCGGCTGGTTGGTTAATATTACTAAGTAGCTTCATAGCATAGGATACGCTTCGTTCCTCAGCGTATCCTATGACATTGTAAAATTCGAGACTTATTTTTTTATAGCCGCTTGACCTTCTGGATCGGTAATCCATCGTTCTAAGGTTAAGAAAACATGATCCCATTCCACTGGTTTGCTAATGAAATCATCCATACCACAGGCTAGGCAATGCTCACGCTCTTGATCTAGCACATTACCGGTCATGGCAATAATAGGTAGCTTGGCAAAGCGTGGCTCAGTACGAATAAGGCGAGTCGCTTCATAACCGTCCATGATTGGCATCTGGCAATCCATAAGTACAGCCGCATAATCATTAACAGCCATCAAGGCTAGCGCCTCCACACCATTACCAGCAAGATCAACATGCATACCTTCATGCTCCATAATGTCAGGTATAAATTCCCGTATCACCTCATTATCTTCCACCACTAAGACACGAACATTTCTCAGCCCAGGATAGGTATCTACACGTTTTGTAGCGATTTTAGGTAAAACAGCATTGATGAAGGGGGTGCCGACATCTAACGTAATTATAAAACTAAAACAACTGCCCACACCTTCCTGACTTTCAACAACAATTTGACCGCCCATTGCAGAGACTAATTCTTTGCTAATAGACAAGCCCAAGCCAGTACCGCCGTATAACCGAGTTGTTGAATTATCAGCTTGATTGAAAGCCTCAAATAACTCACTTTGCCGCTCAATGCTTATACCGATACCCGTATCAATAATGGCAAAACGTAAACTTGCCTGCCCTGCTTCAAGACTTAGTAATTGCACCTCTAAGGTAATGCTACCTTCTGAGGTAAATTTAATAGCATTACTCAATAAGTTTAACAACACCTGCCCCAATCGTAAGGAATCCCCTATTAATACGACAGGGATAGCAGGATCTACATTAAAGCTTAACATTACGGACTTATCTTTCAATAAAGGAGAAGTGACATCTTGCAAAAATAGCATGACTGAGTTCAACTCAAAATCGCTATGTTCCAAGCTGACTTTACCTTCCTCTAATTTGGAAAAGTTAAGAACGTCATCCAATATGCCTAACAACCATTTTGCCGAGTTATCAATTTTATTCAGGTAGTTATGCTGCTGTGCGGTTAAATCGGTTTGTAGTGTTAAATAACTAATACTCATGATGGCATTAATCGGCGTACGAATCTCATGACTCATATTAGACAAGAAAGCTTTTTTTATTTTTAGTGCTGATTGTGCCTGCTCAGTAGTCTTTCTAAGCTCTTCTGTACGCTCAGCAACTTGGTCAGCTAACTGCTGTTGCATTTGGGTTGCTTGATTAAGTAATTGAGTCTTTAAACCTTGATTGCGTCGAATTTCTGCCAAGGCTTTAGGAACGACAACAATCATCACTATAGCAGTGGACAGCGAAATCAGCCCAGTAACAAACTTTAGCAAACCTTCCAACCAATAAAGAGGCATCCAGATGGTAATAATTGACAGCACATGCGTAGTGCCACAAGCAATAATAAAGGCCGCAAACAACAGTAACAGATTGTTAAACGGAAAATCTTTATGCTTACGGATAAAATAAAGCATTATCAGCGGAATGGAATAATAGGCCAAGGCAATCAAAGCATCTGAAAACACATGCAACCAAAGTAATGCTGAATTCCATACCAGACAATAACCATGTGGCATCAGGTTTGTAATATCAAAAAGAGGACTGAGTATGTGCATGACATCCATGATGATTAAAATGACTTTGATTTCTACAGATAACAAGACTGTTGCGCTACGGAGGCAAGTGCTGAAACCATATCACGACCAGATGCTAATAAGAACTTTAATTTTTGTTTTATACTAGACCTTAGCCTGATGTTCTTTCATGCGCTGGGTTAGCGATAGCGTAACCCGGTATTTCGAAGCACATACGTCGGGTTACGGCTAGCGCCCAACCTAGCCCATTTTCCTACGAGCGACGATTAAACCATCACGCGTTGGGTTAATAAAAGCGTCAAAATCTGGATCATTAAATATCAGGCGATTATGTTCACGTATCGCTTCAGTCCATCCGGTAAAAACATCAGAATATTGCTCTACGGCCACTCTACCGCGCCAAAGCACATTATCCGCAATATATAAACCACCAGGACGCACTCGATCTTTAGCCAGCATCCAAACTTCAGGATAATCACCCTTATCGACATCGTTATAACAGATATCAAATAAGCCAGAGGTTTTCTCAAAAGCAGCCTGAGCCATCTCAGTACGAAAATCAATACGATCCCATAAACCGGCAGCACTCAAATAGCCCTCAGCTTTCTGTTGATTAAGAAAGTCCGCTTCACTGCATATCACTTGCCCATTTTCTCCTACCGCTTTGGCAAACCAATAAGCTGAATAACCATAACCACTACCAAACTCGAAGACCCGCTGAGCATTGATCATTTTAGCCATGGTTTCTAAGAACACACCGGCTAAGCGGCCGACGATAGGGAAATTATTTTTTTGCGCTAAGGCTTCCATCTCCAAGAGTACGGGATGATCCGTAGGCTCTAGTAAGCCGCGCATATAAGTTTCAATGGCGGGATGCACGGGTATTAAAACGCTGGGGTTAGTAACGGTAGGAGATTTTAGTAGTTTGGTCATGCGGGTCCTTGTGGTTATTAGCCACGGCTAAGAATAATGTTCTAGGGGAAATAGTCAGAAGCGTAGGATGGTAGAGGCGATAGCCGAAACCCATTAAAATCAAGCCCGCACATGGATAATGTCGAACAAAGTGCATGATCTTTTTTAATGAAATCAATATCATCACAAAGACCGTAGCTTCGTTTGTTATGGGTTTCAGCTATCACCACTACCCATCTTACGGTTTATCCACGCAGGATCTCTTCGCATGGGCAGAACCGCAATTATAGATGCAATATCACCATTAACATCATAATAAATGGCATAAGGAAATCATTTTGACAACATTCGATAATACCCGTATTTTTTAATATGGACACCTGCAAAAACAACTAATGACTCCATGTCAGATAACAAGCTGTCCCAGAAATAATCGCCGACACTGACTTCCTGTTTGGCGTAAAAAGCCCTTCCCTCATTAAGATCTTATAGTGCATCAGTTAGTATCTGAATGCTTTTTACCGTCATCGTTTTAATCTTAATACTTCAATGGGAATGAATTTGGCTTTTCCTTCATCAATAATGTTTCTTCTAGCGTCTAGCGTGTCCTTATGCCAATCGGGAGATTCGATCTCTGATGACTCATGAGTCAATGAATCCCATATCGCCTCCATAGTTTGCAGCCGTTCAATTCGACTCATTCTAATGATCTCGCTGGTATTCATAATATATCCTATTTTTCCGAGTAGCGTAGGTCGGGTTAGCGATAGCGTAACCCGACATTTCGAAGCACATACATCGGGTTAAGGCTAGCGCCTAACCCGACCTACGGGATTGTATTGACTAACCCTTCAACGCTTTCAATACCGCCTGCATAGTGGTATTGGCATCACCAAACAACATACGGGTGTTATCTAATACGAACAAAGGATTACCGATACCGGCATAACCCGAGGCCATACTACGTTTAAGTACGATAGTCGTTTCGCCTTTCCAGCATTCTATAACCGGCATACCGGCAATCGGGCTATTGGGATCATTTAGCGCAGAGGGATTAACAATATCATTAGCGCCGATAACGATAGAGACATCGACATTAGCAAAATCATCATTGATTTCATCCATTTCATAAACGATGTCATAAGGCACTTTGGCTTCGGCTAATAATACGTTCATGTGGCCAGGCATACGACCGGCAACCGGATGAATGCCAAAACGGACTTTTTTACCCTTATCACGTAACAGCTTAGTGATTTCATTCACGGTATGTTGCGCTTGGGCTACGGCCATACCGTAACCTGGGATAATCATGATATTTTTTGAATCTTGCAATAACTTAGCCACTTCTTCAGCTTCGATAGGCTGAACTTCGCCTTCAATAGCCGCCGCTTCACCACCGGAAGAAGTACCAAAACCACCGGCAATAACGCTTAAAAAATGTCTATTCATGGCGCGGCACATAATGTAACTCAAGATCGCACCACTACTACCGACTAAAGCGCCAGTCACGATCAACAAATCATTGCTGAGCATAAAACCAGTAGCCGCTGCCGCCCAACCTGAATAACTGTTCAGCATAGAGATCACCACGGGCATATCCGCACCACCGATAGCCATCACCATGTGAATACCAAATACGATAGCAATACCAGTCATAATGGCTAGAGGAATAATCGCTTCACCACCGACTTCAGTTTGATGTAAGAACATCGCACCTAAACCGATGACCGCAAACAAAAGAGCAAGATTAAACCAATGACGACCTGGCAATAACAAAGGCTTGCCATTGATTTTTTCACTCAGCTTACCAAAGGCAATGACTGAACCTGAAAAAGTCACCGCACCGATCAAGATGCCGATATAAATTTCTACTTCATGGATGGTTTTTTCTACACCCGTGATGGTTATAGTGCTATCCATGAAATTGGCATAACCGACTAAAACAGCTGCCAATCCGACCAAACTATGCATGATGGCAACGAGTTCGGGCATTTGGGTCATTTCAACTTTTAAGGCGGCTTTAGCACCAATCAAGCCACCGATAGCGATAGCCGCAATCAATACACCGTAAACGCTGACTGAGGCGCTTAAGGTAGTGGCGACAATAGCAATTGCCATACCTAACATGCCGTAATAATTACCTTTACGGGCTGATTCCTGATTACTTAAACCACTCAGACTTAAAATGAACAAAATGGCGGCAACGATATATGACATCGTAACTAAACTATGAGACATAATAATTTCCTGTTATTTTCTGAACATTTCTAACATACGACGTGTGACTAAGAAGCCACCGAAGATATTAATAGACGCGAGTAAGATAGCGGAACCAGCTAATATGGTGACGGTATTATTAGCCGTAGAGACCTGTACCACAGCCCCAATAACGATAATACTGCTGATGGCATTAGTGACGCTCATTAAAGGTGTATGCAGCGAATGTGAAACATTCCAGATCACTTGATAACCAACGAAACAGGCTAAGACAAAGACTGTAAAGTGGGTCATGAAGGATTCGGGTGCCACAGCACCAATGCCAAACAAGACTAAGCCAGCGATGACGATAGGCAATAATTGCTTAACGACCGGCGGCAAAAATGATTTCTTTTGTAGTGCGAGCACTTCGGCATAAGCTGGCGCTTCTGTTTGTGGCGCTGGAGCCGCAGACAGTTTAGGAGCAGGTGCTGGCCAAGTGATATTACCTTCTTTAATGACCGTGGTACCGCGTATCACTTCATCATCCATATTTACATTGAGCAAACCGTTCTTTTCAGGACACAGTTCAGTCAATAAATGACGAAGGTTAGTGGCATAAAGCTGACTAGATTGATTGGCTAAACGACTGGGTAAATTGGTATAACCGATAACAGTGACATCATGTTTAACCACAACTTGATCTTTTTCAGTCAATTCACAGTTACCGCCTTGTTCTGCAGCCAAATCTACAATGACACTACCGGCTTTCATGGAAGCGACCATTTCTGCGGTAATGAGTTTAGGTGCTGGTCTGCCTGGAATCAAAGCCGTGGTGACGATAATATCGACTTCCTTGGCTTGCTGAGCAAATAAAGCCATCTCAGCGTCAATAAATTCTTTAGACATGGTTTTCGCATAACCACCCGCGCCTGCGCCTTCTTCCTTGAAATCTAGCATCAAGAATTCGGCGTCCATACTTTCAATTTGTTCTTTAACTTCGGGACGCGTATCAAAGGAACGAACGATAGCCCC
>Ga0214165_1001863_pt1 | contig 10774 bp, 10 predicted proteins | sample TroBogypolimnion_34_FD_153004 | JGI IMG/M metagenome (GOLD analysis project Ga0214165, IMG submission 153004) | Freshwater microbial communities from Trout Bog Lake, WI - Practice 03JUN2009 hypolimnion v3 | ecosystem: Environmental > Aquatic > Freshwater > Lake > Hypolimnion/Profundal zone ... | reverse complement strand
TCATGGGGGGCTTGGTCACGGGAGCGGCCGTTGGCGCTGGAATGGTGGCAGGAGAAGCCCTCATGCACAACGTTCTTGGAGAACACGGTAACTCCAATCAAGGCGGCTTTGCTCCCAACAACAACAGTTTTCAAGACAACGGCTACCCCACACAAAGTGGTGGCAACTACAACATGGGGGGCGACAACTTCGGGGTCCAAGACTCCGGCTCTTGGGACGACTCTTCTGGCGGTGGCGGCGGTGGTTCTGACGATTGGTAACCAAAGCTTGATTTCTTGAGCCTTGGGACTTCGCAGACTTCGCGGACTTCCCTGTCTTAACGCTCAAGTTTCAAAATCGCCCTCAGCCCCAAACAGTTGCGCCCATTCAGAGTGGTGGCCTTTTGGGGCTTTTTTGTGCCTGAGCGTAACTCAAAACAGCCTCACTCACGGTGTGTCGCTCTTGGTCAATGGTGATCATGTGGTAACTGTTGTTCAAAATCAAGGTCTGCAGTGTGTGAGCTGGCCAATGCGACTCGAGCCAACGCACATTCCTCAAACTCGCCACCTCATCGAGCTCCGAGTGGATGGCCAGTGCCAAAGGCAGCGCACTGCCGGGTAAATGTTTCTTGACAAAGGAGCGCAGGCGAAAATTTTGCTTGAGGTGACCGATCTCCAGCACACTCGCCCCGACAGCCGAGATCCGACGACGCTCCAACTCACGCTTGATCCAGGCACGAATGCGCTCATCCTTGACGCCAAAGGGCTCTTTCTCGCGGTATTTCCAAAAGACGCCCAAAGGCGTGAACAGTGCCAAGGGCAAGAGCCAATGATAAAACGGAATGGACCAACCATCAACCCAAATGGAGGTCGACAGTAGCACCAAGGCGTCAACGCTGCGAGGGTATTTGATACTCAAGGCCAAGGCCAAATTTGCCCCCGAAGACAATCCGACCAAGGTAATGCGCTCAAAGCCAGCGCGCTCGTGCAGAATTTGCTCATGCAAAAGCTCAAGCCAACTCTCAAATGGCGTGGCCACTTGCTGGGTTTTGTCTGGGTCAAAGGAGTAACCTGGAATGGTCACTGCTAAGGTGTGAAAGCCGTGCCGCTCCAAGATGCGTTGGACGCTATTGAGCTCTTCGGGGGAACTGCATAGCCCAGGCAACATCAAAAAAAGAGTTCCCGTTGAATCTGTCATGAAGGCATGGGTGAGTCAAGCATAGGTTTGGATTATCCGCCAGTTTCACATCTCAGGCCTCAAACTGCAACCGCGAGCAGCCAACACCTTGGCCCATCAGAGCCGTGAGCAAGACGCCAGACCCACAAGCATTAAAAGCGCATATCAAACATATGACAAGCGCATTGCAAGTGCAATACCGCCTAAAATAAAGCTCCCAAAGCCCAGCTCAAACTGCGCTTGAATTCCTTACAGTGAGTACACCACGACCATGACGGACATTAAACTATTTCCCCACCCCCATTCGCTTTTTTTTAACACTCAAGCCTTTGGCCCACTCAGGGGTCACTTGACCCTCAAAAGAATGCTCTCGCATTTGAGCTGCTGCCTGGTACTTTTGTGTGGCCTTGGGTCTTTGACCAGCGCACAAGCCTTTGAGATCCCTGCGGCGGGCACTTTGGAGGTGGCATTCTCACCAAACGAAGGCACGGAAGAGCTCGTGATCAAAGCGATCGATTCGAGCCGGCATGAAATTCGTGGTCTGGCCTACAGCTTTACCAATCCAGCCATCACCGAGGCATTGATTCGGGCCAAAAAACGCGGAGTTCAAATGACCTGGGTGGTGGACAAAAAAAGCAGCACGGTCGAGGACCACAGTGGCAAAGCGCGAGCTGCACTTTCAGCGCTGGTCAACGCCGGTTGCGAGGTCAGACTGATTGACCGCTTCCCCATTCACCACGACAAGGTCATCATCATTGATCAACAAACGGTAGAACTCGGGAGCTTTAACTTTTCATCGGCAGCTGCGCACAAAAATTCTGAAAACGTTTTGGTCAACTGGAACAATCCCAAACTCGCGCAAGTCTATTTGGGTCATTTTGATCGCAACTACCGCTTGTCGCAACCCTATCAAACACAGTACTGAAGTCACTGGCAGTCTTAACGATGCCACTCGATTTTCATCACACCGAGGTCGCGCAAGCTTGTTTCCAACTGCGCAATATCTCGCTCTGGTCGGTCGTGTTCAAAGGCAATTTTGTAGCCAATGGTGTGCTTGAGGTTTGGTAACACTTCGTGTGAAAAATTGCGTGGCTGACAATTGTGCTCTTTAAAAAAATGGCCCATGCACTCCAGCACCTTTTCGTAGCAAGGCGCGTCGCACACCAACTCGAGATGCACGCTCTCGGTCAAATAATCGTTGACCCCCATTTTTAGATTGAGCAGGTGTGCCAAATTGCGCAATATGGTGTTGGCCAAAACAATGACCACGGACGCAAAAAGGGCTTCTTGCCAGCGCGAGAGTCCACACAGAACCCCAACAGCAGCGCAACACCACAAAGTGGTTGCAGTGTTGACCCCTTGGGTTTGGGCCCCGTCTCGAAAGAGTAAGCCCCCGCCAATGAATCCGACACCCACCACGATTTGGCCAGCCATTCGCACAGGTTCTATATAGCCTTGGTCGGCGCGACAAGTCCACACAAACAAGCACGCCCCCAAAGCCACCAAGGCGTTGGTTTTCAAATCCACCAGACGGCGATGCCATTGGCGCTCGACACCCACAAGGGAGCCCAAAATGAGGGCAGTGGTCACTGCAATGACAAAGTTTTCATTCATGGACAAAGCCTTTGGTTTCTGAGTTGGCTGGTAAAACGCAAAGCAGCGCGAGGAAAGTGGGCATCTTATCTCGAAACACAACCGTGAGTTTGTCTTCGTGCAAAGCATTGACAACACAGGCAACACAGGCAACACAGGCAACATTTTTAACAGAAGTTCCTTGCACCCCAAGTCCAAAGCGCTTTAGTGGTCGAGCAATTTGTGGTTGAGCATGACCATGACGGTATGCTGTGAGCGAGACCCCATGACTGGGCTTTGCATCAAAGCGTTTGAAGCCTGCAGTGTTCCCACCCCCATGATCAGATCCATTGCATTGTTCAGGCTATAGACCGCCCCAAAAGATTGGGACTGGTACAAAGCGCCGCCTTGTGTGGGCATGAAAAAGCCCTTCATCGAGGTGACGTGTTGCTGAGAATTCACACCGTAATAGCTCTGCCAGTAGACGGCATTTCCCCAGGTCTCATTGAAATCAAAGAAAGCATTCCATGGTTTGACCAAGGCCAACCCCAAGGTCACCCCAGCCTGGGCGAACTGCCTGGCCACGGGACTGGGGGTCTGCGCAACATTGCCGTAAAACGTCACCGCCTCCAAGATCGGCTGCCACTCAGCAAAGGCATAGAGATCAAAACTGCCACTTTGGTCTCCCAATCTTTGGTAATGCAAATCGGTGCTTTGGTGCCGGCCCAACATGTAATTGATGGACACCCCCGACTTGAATGGGGGGGTGTGGTTGAGCCACAAGCCCAATCCATTTTGAAGGCTCACAAAGGCCCGATCAGTCTCGAGCTTGAAATCCATGGTGGGCTCGAGCTTGGTGTCAATCACCACCCCACGAAGAAGAGAAAGATTGGATTGATTGAGTCCGTAAGTGATCTCAGCGTGCCTCACCCCTTCAAGGATGTTAGATCCCTCATTGGCCAGCGTTCCCTGGCTCACCACGAGCCATGACAAACCCCAACAAAGCATAAAGGTGGCACGAAGCATTGCAATTGTTCCCACCTGAGACACCGTCTTGTTGCGCTCAACCCAAGCCAGGACGGCTCTCACGCCGTTTCCAGCAAGTGGGCCACTGGCGCATGATTGGGCTGCATGAGCGCTTTGGGGTTGACCCTCAAGGTGACCTTGACCACATTTTGATCGTCCTCGACCATCTCCAACTCGGCATAATGCACGCGCGCAATTTCTCTGCACAAGCTCAGCCCCAAGCCATGGCCGTCAATCAACCGGGTGTGCGAATCAATGCCTCGGTAAAACCGCTCAAACGCACGCTCGACCACATCGTGAGACATTTTGGGCGTGGGGTTGCTAAACACAACGACCAACTCATGGCGATACATCTTCGCTTCAAAATGAATCCAACCATTTTCAATGTTGTAATTGACCGCGTTGGTGTAGAGGTTGTGGAACAACTGCTGAATGAGTTGCATATCACAATACCAGTACATGGCTTTTTGAATGTTGGAGATTATCTTCAACTTGTCTTGAAACATATTGGCATCCATCACCAATTCACCTAACATGTCGCTGATATTGACTTGGGCGGCGGACAAAGTAAGAGAGCCCGCGTCGGCCTTGGACAAGAGCAGGAGTTTATCGGTGATGGAGATCAAGCGGTCAATTTCGTCGGACATTTGCGACAGGCGAATTTGCTGTCTAGAGCCTTCTTCACAATCGGCAATCGCTCGCTCGGCGTAGCCTCGCAAAATGGTCAGAGGTGTACGCAGCTCGTGAGATGCGTCGGCAGAAAATCTCCCCGCCTGGAAAAAAGAAGCCCTCAGCCTTTCCCTGAGTAAATTAAAAACATCCACAAAATCCTTGAACTCATTGAAACGCGACAGCGCGTGCAGTGGTTTGTCCAAGTCCTTGGTCTCGAGTTGAAAAAGACTTGTCTTGAGTTTTTCAAGTGGATTGATGACGGTGCACGTAATCAAAAAGGTCGTCAGGATCACCGTGATCAACAAAACCGGCAGCACCGATATCAAAACCTTGTTGCGAATATCCCAAATGAGCTCCACATAATCATCCACAGCAGATTTGGGCACAGCCACCCAACTCACCGGTGCATCGGGTCTGGTGGGGGTGAATTGAATCACCATCCAGCTCAGACCTTCAAGGGACAAGTCAGCAGACTGGACTTGCGTTTTGATTCCGTCGACTTGAAGGCTTTTCCAGGAATTGAACGAGCCCGCCACACGCATCAAATCACCACAAAATAATTTGGGACTGATGCGAGGAAATATCGCTTGCACATCGGCGCTTGATTTGACATCCATGGACGCAAAGCCCTCTTGGTCACAACGCAAAGAACGCTGCACGACTTGCCCGATGAACAACCCTTTGAAGTCAAACTTAAGCCGATGCGATGGATCGCTTGAATGGGTGAGATCCCCTTGCTCTGGAGAAGGGTTCAAATCAAGCCCAGACGCAAAGCGAATGACCAACTCCGACTGGATTTTGTCGTGAATGATGTTCCAGACCATCGTTTGCGAAACCCAGCGATTGAACACCACAAAAAGTAAGGTGCACAAAAATGCTTGAATCGCGATCAGGAATCGAAATGAATAAACCCACTTGAAGGTGCGCAGGGTGTCAAAGCTCATTGGGAATGGCTTTAATCTTATAACCCACACCACGAATGGACTCAATGGGAAAATCGGCCACATTTTTTTGGCTCGTAGGGGTCAACTTCTTTTTGATGCGCTGGATGCACACATCCACCACATTGGTTTGGGGATCAAATTCGATGGCCCAGACGTGCTTTAAAATTTGCTTACGGGTAAAGATGTGACCCGGCGTGCGCATTAAATACTCGAGCAAAGTAAATTCACGCTGACTGAGCACCATGGCATGGTCGATCCATTGCACCCGTCGGGTGATGCGGTCTAAACTCAGTTCGCCCACGACCAACAATGAGCTCTCTTGTCCTTTGTGGGTGATCATCAAGGACTTCACCCGAGCAATCAGCTCTTCAACATAAAAGGGTTTGGGCAAGTAGTCGTTGGCACCAGCCTCAAATCCGATCAAGCGGTCACTCAAGTCACCCTTGGCGGTCAAGATGATCACAGGAATGGCATCACCGGACTGCCTGATGTTTTTCAACACCTCGATGCCATCCATTCTAGGGAGCATCAAATCGAGCACGATGGCATCGTATTGCCCGGTGAGCGCCGCTTTTAAACCGATAGAGCCCTGGGTAAAGTGATCGGTTTCAAAGCCCACCTGGGTAAAGCCTTGGAGGACAAAGTCGGCAATTTTAAGTTCGTCTTCAATGAGTAAAATTTTCATACCAATCCTCTACATTTAAAACATGACAAGTATTGTCCAATGTACCATTTGTCACTTCGAAAAAAATGTTTTCCCGCTTGCGCATTGCAAAAAAAGATCATGAGCTAGAGGGCTGGGCCTTCATCCCTAGGTTTTAGGGCGTTTATGCACGAATCTACGTCGCAATTCTTGATGTGCGACTGTGGCTTCAAACCGCTTCAAAATTAAGTGCCGTGATGGGAAGCACCGACCCAGCCTGGCAAATAACTCGCATCATGGGTCAAGGCGAGGGCCACCGCGACTTGGGTGAGCGCTGTCCATTGGGGCTTTTTGGGGATGGGTAGGCGCGTGCGGAAATGCTCAGCCCATAAAAATTCGCTGTAGGGCGTGGTGTCCTTGGCATAACCGCCGGCTTTTCTCACCAAACCCGCCAAACTGCGGTAGGGGTCATCCTTTAACTCGCCCACGTGGATGGGGAGCAGGTCAACGCTCACCCGCCTGCCCTTTTCATTAAAAGGATAGACCCACTGGTGAAACTCCATCATTCGCCAAAACGTGGCCTTCTCCAGATGAGACCAGTCCGCGAGCACCATCAAAAACACTTTTTTTTGTCCCACTTGGTGCAAGGCCAAGCCCAAGTGATGGTGGTCCACGATATAGGGTCGCTGGCCTGGCCCCATCACACAGGGAAACCAATGCTGGTTGAGAACCTCAGTGCGCGCCTTTTTGGCCAGTGCTTGCCACTCCAAAACTTTGTTGTGCACCTCCCAGTAACCCACAGAGCACTGTGTCGGGATCAAATCGTCCAAATGGGCTGCCACTGTGTGGTGATGAAGGGGTCGCAACATGTTAGGGTTCTTAAAAAGGGATTGGCAATCAAGGGAGATGAGACTCGAGCCAGTGCTGTCGATGTTTCAACAAATGGGCACCTGAGTTCTCAAGCGACTTGCACTTTAAGGACCACATTGCCCAAGACACTGCCCGACTCCACCCACTCGTGGGCCGAGGCGATGTCATCAAGCGTTGTGGTCTTGCCCACCGCATGAACGAGTGCGCTACTCTCCAGCATTTGCGTCAAACTGGCCAAACAATCCTCGCGGTCTTTGGGCTTCAAGTCATAGACGAGCATGAATTTCAAATCCACCGACTTCCACAGCAAAGGTCTGAAGGGCATCTTCACTTCGGGGGAGTTCGAGCCGTAGCAGACAAAGCGCGCGTGATTCGACACCGCCGTGGTTTGCAGCAACTCACAGGTGCTGGAGAAATCCATATCGATCACGCAGTCGACACCCAAACCACCAGTCAAACGGGCCACCTCGTCCACGATCGATTCGGTTTTGTAATTGATCAAGTGCTCAATTCCAGCGGTCAATGCGTGAGCGGCGCGTTTGGCCGATCCCACCGTGCCGATCACCCGGGCCCCAGCCATGCGCGCCATTTGAACCGCATAGTGGCCCACGGCAGACCCAGCCCCTGTCACCAACACCGTTTTACCTTCAAGGGGTCCACACAAACGGGTGGCTTGCAAAGCAGTCAAGGCGGGGATGCCCAGGCAAGCGGCACTTTCAAAATCGAGATGATCGGGCATTTTGACGGCGTGAGAAGAGGAAAGTGTCAAGAACTCACAGGCACTGCCGTGTGTTCGAACCCACTGCGCATTCCAAAGCCAGACTCGCTCACCGATTCTGGACGGCGACACGCCTTGTCCGACACTCACCACAATTCCAGCACCATCGCTGTGGGGAATGATGCGCGAAGCGCCCAAAGGCCGGCCCAAACGAGACTTGACGTCCGAGGGGTTCACCCCAGACGTGATCACCTTCACCCCAACCTCTGCCGGACCGGGCTCAGGCAGGGGCATCTCGCCCACGATCAAACACTCTCTGGCTGGACCATTTTTTTCGTACCAAGCTGCTTTCATCGAGCACTCCGTTGAACTGTAGATTGAGAACACCAGGGGTCATCATAGCCAAGTTTTACCGCATGGACTTGAAGGGCGAAGTGGAAAACCAAAGACCGCGCAAAATAGAGAACGGATCACATTCATCACCATTGCAAGCAGTTCCAAATCCCGGCTCCTGCGCCCAGTTCAGGACCCAAACTGGCAAAACCTAGGGTTAAGTCTTTCCCAGAAAGCGGCATCAACTGTGTAAAAATAGACCTTTTCACTCGCTCACACACTTGCCTGCCATGTGCCCACTCGATCACCCCTTGAATACTCCCCCGAAGCCCCAGACAGCGCCCACAAGCGCCCCGGGTGCAAGCCTTGCGCGAGCCTGGCCAAAAGAGGGCTTTACTCGAGCGCCCTACTGGGTTTACTTGGACTCCCAGACCTATGCCAATGAACAGACCCACATCTTTCGAGGAGCGCACTGGCACTATGTCGGCTTGGAGGTTGAAGTCCCCAACCCAGGCGACTATAAGACCACCTACATTGGCGAGCAGTCGGTGGTGCTCACCCGCGCCGACGACCACAGCTTGAATGTGGTGGTGAACCGCTGCGCGCACCGCGGCAACATGGTGTGTAGAGAGCCCTTTGGTAAAGCGAAAAAACTCTACTGCGTCTACCACGCCTGGAGCTTCACCTTGAAAGGGGACTTGAGCCACGCGGCCTTTAGTCAAGGACTCCGAGGCGAAGGGGGGCTGCCCAAGGACTTTGCTTTGGGCGACCATGGCCTGCAAAAATGCCGTGTGGCGACCCTGTGTGGCTTGGTGTTTGCCACGTTCTCTGACAAAACCCCCCCTCTCGAAGAGTGGCTTGGCGAAGTCGCCGTTGGGATCAAGCGGGTCTTGAACCGCCCCTTGAAAGTGCTTGGCTACGACACCCAGCGCATCCATGCCAATTGGAAGACTTACCACGAGAACCCTCGCGACTCCTACCACGCCAACATCTTGCACACCTTTTACGGAACATTTGGTCTGTCGCGCATGTCACAAGAATCGGGCATGGTGCTCGACCAAGCCGGTCGCCATGTCTACTTCTACACCAAAGCGGGCACGGAAAAAAAATCCGCCGACTACGAGGCCACCACCTCACAATTGCGCTCGCACAATGATGGGCTCAAGCTTGAGGACTCGAGCATTTTGGGCTGGAAGGATGAGTTTGGCGACGGCGTGAGTGTGCAAATTTTGAGCACCTACCCAGGTTTTGTATTGCACCAAATTGCCCACAGCTTGGCCACTCGCCAAATCTGCCCCAAGGGGGTGGGTCAAACCGACTTGGTCTGGACTTACTTTGGCTTTGCCGACGACGACGAGGCGATGACGCAAAAGCGTTTGGTTCAAACCAATTTGGCGGGATCAGCAGGCATGGTCTCTGTGGAAGACGCAGCCGTGTGCGAGATGATGCAGCACGCCATGGCCGACGCCCAGGTGGGGGAGTCCTTCATCGAAATGGGCGGCAAGGATCTCGACATCCAAGGGTCGAGCAAACTCTCAGAGCGCGCCATTCGCAACTTTTGGCATCACTATAAAGAGGACATGGGACTTTGACGCGCCCCAAGGGCAAAAACCCAGAGCCTGCTGCGGCCATAGGCCGCAGGCCAAGGCCTACAACACCCCACACGAAATACACCATGATTGATTTTGAACCCCATTACCGCCGAGTTGAACAATTGATCTACGCTTGGGCTCGTGCCATTGACGAGGACCGCGTTGAGCACATCGCTGAGCTTCTCCTCGACGACGGGCGCTACACGGTGAAGTCACGCTTTAACCATGACCGCGGCTTGCCGCTGGCCGTCATTGACGCCCAAAGCGCCGCGCAGCTGCGCGACCGCATTTTGTCCATGCGAAAAGCCAATGTTTATCAACCCCAACATTACCGCCACATGCTCTCGGGCGTTCACATTGCCTCGGGCGACGACAATACCTTTGAGGTTACACACAATTTCCTCATTGTGCGCACCATGGATTTGAGTGGTGACATGAAAATTTTCGCCACTGGGCAATGCCACGATCTCATCGTACTCACCCCCGAGGGTGCGAAGTTCAAAGAAAGGCTCTTCCTTTTTGATTCACGCGTAGTCGAGACCTTGATGGTGATACCGCTCTAAAAGTGGATTTCCCTGTAGCCCCACAACACCCAATAGCATCTTTCCTCCTTTTTGCCCTATGAACACAACATCGCCTTTGATAGATCGACGTCAAGCCCTTGCACTCCTCGCGGCCACGGGGGGGTTGAGTGGACTGCCCATTTTGTCGGCTTGGGCGGATGGCGTGTCCGATTGGCCGCAACGACCCATCCGCTTGATCGTTCCCAACCCGGCCGGAGGTTCGGCCGATGTGCTGCCCAGGCTTCTTTGCGAGGCCTTGTCCACCAAACTCAACCAAGCCGTGATTGTGGACAACCGACCCGGTGCAGCCGGCAATATTGGTGCCGAGTGGTTCAACGCGGCCGAGCCCGATGGCTACACCTTGATGGCCTCACCGCCCACGACTTTGACCATCAACGTGAGCCTTTACCCCAAAATCAATTACGACCCCAGCAAATTCGTACCGATCGCAGTGATCGCCACTGTGAGCAACGCTTTGTTGGTGCACCCCTCGGTGCCGGCGCAAACACTGCAAGAATTCATCTCCTACGTTCGCGCCAATCCTGACAAACTGGCCTATGCCTCCCAGGGCAACGGTTCAACTGCACACCTCACCGCGGAGTTGTTCAAACAAAAAACAAACACCCACCTCACCCACATTCCTTACAAAGGCGACGCACCCGCCATTGCCGATTTATTGGCGGGCC
>Ga0214165_1001856_pt1 | contig 10814 bp, 10 predicted proteins | sample TroBogypolimnion_34_FD_153004 | JGI IMG/M metagenome (GOLD analysis project Ga0214165, IMG submission 153004) | Freshwater microbial communities from Trout Bog Lake, WI - Practice 03JUN2009 hypolimnion v3 | ecosystem: Environmental > Aquatic > Freshwater > Lake > Hypolimnion/Profundal zone ... | reverse complement strand
GCTGTTGGAGCGAAACTTATCAGGGCAGGACTCTTGCCTAATCATAAAAATACTCAAACCATTGAATGTGGAGACTTATCAAATCTGATATTGATTAAACCCAATAAAGTGAGATCGGATAAGCCCATTCAATTGGATCTTGGGGGAATTGCCAAAGGGTTCGCTGTAGATAAAGGAGTAGAAACACTCAAAGCGAATGGGATTGAGTCAGGCTCAGTGAATGCTGGTGGAGATTTAAGGGTTTTTGGAAATATCTCAAAAGAAATTCAAGTGCGCTCACCAACCAACCCCAATGAATTGATCCCCATTGGAGCTCTAGAAGAGGGCTCTATTGCGAGTACGGGCTTGTACTATTCAAAGTCTAGGGATGATATGAATAAGCTTAGTTATATTGTGAATCCTCTAAATATGGAACATGTAGAATTTAACGGTTCGTATTCTATATTGGCACCCAAATGCATGTATGCTGATGCCTTAACAAAAGTTTTTGCCATCTCTCAAAATGACTCACACCCCTGTTTCGAACATTTCTCTGCACAGGCCATAAAGATTACAGCATGAGAAAACATGGTCTAGGAAAAATGCCATCTTGGCAACGCTGGTTCACCATCTCCGCACTTTCTATTTGCTCTTTATCGGGCATCGCCTTTTTACTAGGACACGAATTTCATATTTCACGATCCATCTTGGGAGATCATTTGGTATTAACACTCCACGGAGTGGGATCGGCGTTCGCTTTAATGGCATTTGGTACGGTACTACCATTTCATATCAAAGCAGGCCTGAAATCTCAGAAAAATTTGATTAGCGGTATTTCTCAGCTTGCCTTTCTTTCGATTCTGGTGGTTACCGCTCTACTCCTTTACTATGGCCCCGAAGAGATTCATGAGGGAACCGAGCTGACCCATTGGATTATTGGCTTAGTATTTTTTGCCTTCTTCTTATTTCACATCATTAACCGCAGTCTTAGAAAATGACTTTTATACAAGCCATTTATCTTACTCATGATGCCGGACTCGAATTAATACATACGGCCAAGGCAAACATCATTGCCAATCAAGGTATCGAGAGAGATCGATACGCCCTAAATAAAGGCGCCTACTCCCACTCAAAACCAAGCAAAGTGAGAGATGTCACCTTTATTGCCCGCATGGGAATTGATCGGGCCAACCATTTTTTAAATTTGGGTGGTCATAAAACATTTACCGACGAAGAAACTAGAAGAAATATTATTCTAGGAGAAATCACGCCTGAAGAGCTCAACGATTTAGTGGGTAAAACTTTTTCTGTTGGCAAAATTCAATTTGAAGGAATTGAGCTCTGCATTCCATGCGAAAGACCGTCCAAACTAGCGAACAAAAAACATTTTTTTGAGGCATTTGAATGCAATGGCGGAATTCGTGCCCGAGCGCTAAGCTCTGGCCAACTCGCAATCAACGATTTAATGAAACTGCCAGATTAATACAGAACCCCCCTTAGACAATCTGTATTAGATATTCATTTCCGACTGAATAAAGCCACAGACACCTATATTAAAAGGTGCTGGATGCCCAGAATCTGGCACTTCGAAAAGCTTAAGCTTTGGAAAAAATTCCTTTGCTTCCTCTACCCTCTGTTTCGTACATATCTGAGACTTACCACCATATATCAGACCAACTTTGCCCGCATAGTCCTCTAGAGCCTCATGGAAATTCATCCCCCAAATATCCGCACGAAAGGATAAATCAAAATGTCCTGGTAACTGCACATCTCGGATGGCCCGCTCATCAACACTTAAGTCTTTTGCTAACTCACGCACCTCTTTAAACCCGGCCTCGTTCTTCATGGATTTATATAGGGAATATAAAGAAGTCCAATTTACCGTCAGGGCAATATCATTAAGGATGATGCCAGCGATTTTTCCATCAAATATTTTCGTGAGATGCATTGCTAGAACCCCGCCCATACTTGTTCCAAGAACAGTGAGCTTTGGCGAGCGCCCTGCTTTTTCCCTAAAGATGACTTCACGAATCAATTGACTTATATCAGTCAGATAAAGGGACATTTTGTATGCTTCCCGATCCCCCATCGAATCGGATTGACCTCTACCTGAAAAATCAATACTTATCACCAAGCATTCTTCAAACTTGAGAAAGTAAGAATGCAAAAGCATAAAAGAAGCTTTTGTTTCTAATAAGCCAGGCAAACACAGTAGTACTTTTTTGGCGTTTAAATTCCCTGAAATAGTATAGGCAACTTTTCTACCCATCCCCGCATCAGTAACCTCAAAATAACGAGTTTCTGGCAAAAGATGAATGATCTCATCGCCACCGCGTAATACCGTACTTAACTTACTATCAGGGAGAGACTGCTTGTCCTCTGGAATGCCAGGCGGATCATTGACAACTACAGCTCCCATTTCAGAATCCACTAACTTAGTAATTTTGTCCGGGCCATATATTGCCTTTAGGACTTCATTTTTAATATTCATTAATAAGCTAAAGATCTCTCGTTTCATTTGATTCACGTCTCATTTCATCTAAGAAAGTAGATAACAAAATCATTCACTTATCTACTTTATCCGCATTAAATGACAATAGGCTATGTTTGCATCCTTAGACCCTAAACTCTTTTTAGATGCACTTTAAAGTGGCACTAAAATTCAATCTGGAGAATAGAGTTAGAGGTAAGAAGTATAGGGCTCGTATATGTGGGCTCGCAAACTGGCGGAACCCGTCTCGATGAAGCCACTCTCAATTGGCCCGCACCCTATGTAAGGATAATAATCCATGGCATTGGAGGCAAAAAGCAATATCAGAGTCAGTTCATTGCTAATTTCTACTTTTACCTTTTTAATCAAGGCCTTAGAAATTTACCTCTTTTGTCAGATTAATAGTAAAAAACGCACCGAAGTGCGTTTTTTAGCTAAATCACCTTAAATCAAATCGATCTAAATTCATCACCTTGATCCAGGCCGAAACAAAATCTTTGACGAACTTTTGTTCAGAATCACTGCATGCGTAAACCTCGGCAAGTGCTCGCAACTCAGAATTTGAGCCAAAAACCAAGTCGACAACTGTGCCAGTCCATTTGAGCTCACCCGATTTACGATCAAACCCTTCTAAAACACCATTCACACTCGATTTTTTCCAAACGGTATTCATATCTAGCAGATTCACAAAGAAATCATTTGATAGTGTTTCTGGTCTCGTAGTAAATACGCCTAAAGACGATTGATCAAAATTTGCATTTAAAGCGCGCATACCGCCAATGAGTACCGTCATTTCTGGTGGGGTTAGGGTTAATTGATTTGCACGATCCACCAAACGTTCTGCGGCTGAGTCCTCCTGGTGTTGTCCAAGAAAGTTTCTAAATCCATCTGACGTAGGTTCAAGCACGGCAAAAGAATGAACGTCTGTTTGCTCAGCTACTGCGTCAGTGCGACCTGGTGCAAAAGGAATATTCGTACTATGGCCACCTCTTTTAGCAGCTTCTTCGATAGCGGCGCATCCCCCTAAGACAATTAAGTCGGCGATGGAAACTTTTTTACCATCAGATTGAGTATTGTTAAATTCCTGCTTAATACCCTCAAGCACTTTTAATACTTTGGCTAACTGCTCTGGCTGATTTACAGGCCAATCCTTTTGTGGGGCGAGTCGAATACGAGCGCCATTTGCACCACCACGTTTATCACCACCTCTAAATGTGACTGCCGATGCCCAAGCGGTTTTCACCAACTGAGAAATCGATAATCCCGATGCCAAGAGCTTAACTTTTAAACTAGATACATCCGATGCATCAATCAATGGATGAGTCACAGGAGGAATGGGGTCCTGCCAAAGCAATTGCTCTTTTGGCACCAATGGGCCCAAGTAACGAGATAGAGGCCCCATATCGCGATGGGTCAACTTATACCAAGCTCGAGCAAACGCATCAGTAAGTTCTTGATGATTCTCATGAAAGCGTTTTGCTATCTTGGCGTAAGCAGGATCCATCCTGAGAGCCAAATCTGTTGTAAACATCATTGGCGCATGTTTCAAGGCTGGATTATGCGCATCTGGAACAGTCCCTTGTGCCGATGCTTCTTTAGGCGTCCACTGATGAGCACCGGCAGGACTCTTCGTGAGCTCCCATTCATAGCCAAACAAATTATCAAAGTAATTGTTATCCCAAGTGATGGGATTATTGGTCCATGCCCCTTCTAATCCACTGGAAATCGTGTCGTCAGCATTTCCCGTTCCAAAGGAATTTTTCCAGCCTAAACCCTGTTGTTCAATCGGTGCCGCTTCTGGTTCTGGACCGACATATTTACCAGGATCAGCTGCGCCATGAGCCTTACCAAAGGTATGACCACCTGCAATCAAGGCTACGGTTTCTTCATCGTCCATTGCCATGCGTGCAAACGTTTCACGAATATCTCGCGCGGCTGCTATTGGATCAGGATTGCCATTAGGGCCTTCAGGGTTTACATATATCAAGCCCATTTGCACAGCTGCTAAAGGATTTTCAAGTTCACGATCACCTTGATAGCGCTCATCTGCAAGCCACTTACCCTCTGGCCCCCAGTAGATATCCTCAGCCTGCCAAACATCTTCACGCCCGCCAGCAAAACCAAAAATCTTCAGCCCCATAGATTGCATAGCAATAGTGCCTGCCAATACCATCAAATCTGCCCAGGAGATTTTTTTACCGTACTTCTGCTTGATGGGCCAAAGCAAACGGCGAGCCTTATCTAGACTCACATTGTCTGGCCAACTATTGAGCGGGGCAAAACGCTGAGCTCCAGCACCGGCACCGCCACGACCATCAGCAATGCGATAGGTACCAGCGCTATGCCAAGCCATGCGAACAAAAAATGGTCCGTAGTGACCGTAGTCAGCGGGCCACCAATCCTGAGAATCCGTCATCAAGATATTTAAATCCTTAATGACAGCCTTGAGATCTAAGCTTTTGAATTCTTTGGCGTAATCAAATCCCTCGTCCATGGGATTTATTAATGGGGAATGCTGATTTAAGAGTTTTAAATCTAACTGATTCGGCCACCAGTCTTTACTGGTGGGTTTCTTTTGACTGCCACCTGAAAATGGGCAAGATCCTTGTGTTGACATGATTTTCTCCCTTTATTTATGAGAAATCTCGAATGAATAATTCTCCAACCTTGGATAAATCTTAAACCTATTTATTTGCCAGTTAACCTTTTTGCGTAAGAATCCGCATAAGCCGGAGATCTAAATAAAAGTACAGGATCATCGGTAGGGGCAATCCCAGGGGCCATCACCAAAGGATCAAAATTGATCTTGTCGCAAGCACCATCTTTTTGTGGACTTGCTGAAGTTAAGGTTAAAACACCCGCCTTAATTTCACGGCGATCAGATGGCCAATAGATTGTTGGGTTGATTTGCTCATCAGTTGGCTCTCCAATCGTCAAAATCATATTCCAACGTACCGGACCAGCTTGTGTTTTAGCAATAATGTCTTGATCTAAAAAACGCGTTGATGCCGTTTTTAGCTGCTCATCGGTAAAACGCTTTATTCCATCGTCAGGCACGAAGCGCCACTTCACCAATGTAGTTTGATGATTCTTATTGGTGAATTTAAAAGTATGAATACTATAAAAATCGCTGTTCGCATAACTGACAACAGGATTATTTTTGGCAAGATACTCACCTAAAGCCTTAGCATCAGGGTGACTTGCTTTGTATGCCGCAATCTTCTCAGGATCAGGCTTCCCAGTTTCTGGATCAGGCGTATTGGCTATGACGCCATCATAAAAAGATGACGGAGTTGCCGCTCCAAATACAGGCACGTTCAGCATTGTGAAGTGCTGCGCACTCTTATTTGGTAACTCAAACTCTAGCGCCATGCCACGTGGATTTCTGGCGGTATCTGGAATCTTTAAGCTTCCACCCGCCAATGAAAATCGACCGATAACTGGGATGGTCTTTCCTGAAAATAAAGATGAAGTTGTATATGCTTGAACAGCTTTATCACCCACAAATGAACCAGATACACAAACACCATTGATATGGTTTCGCCTTTGTCCTGGAGTAGTCCCAAACTGTTTTTCAATAGCGGTAACAACTTGATCTGGGCTGACAACTTCTTCAGCAAAACAGCTAACAGCAGCGGATAAAGCTATGCACAAGACGGTTGATGTAATGCGCTGCATATAAGGCCTTTATTTTGTATATAACTCCATGAAAAAAACAAACTACTTATGCAACCGAAGATCGAATCAAATAATCGAATGCTCCCAGTGAGGCCTTAGCACCTTCACCCATCGCGATAATAATTTGCTTGTAAGGAACAGTTGTACAGTCACCAGCTGCAAATACACCAGGCATAGAGGTTTGACCGCGATCATCCACAATGACTTCCCCACGTGGAGATAGCTCGATAACGCCCTTAAGCCAATCTGTATTAGGTAAGAGACCAATTTGGACAAAAATACCCTCTAGTGCAATATCGTGCATCTGATTAGTAGCGCGATCTTCATAACGCAAAGTCGTCACTTTTCCAGCGGCACCTAATACCTCTTTACTTAAGGCATTCAGAATAACCGTGACATTTTGCAGGCTATACAATTTTTTCTGTAAAACAGCATCTGCACGTAACTTAGTATCAAACTCAATAAGGGTGACGTGACTAACAATACCAGCCAAGTCAATAGCAGCCTCAACCCCAGAGTTGCCTCCACCAATCACAGCAACGCGTTTGCCTTTATAAAGAGGGCCATCGCAATGCGGGCAGTAGGCAACGCCTTTTCCTCGATATTCTTGCTCACCAGGGACATTCATTTCACGCCAGCGTGCACCAGTACTCAGAATGACTGTTTTGCTTTTGAGGCTCGCACCATTAGCCAAGGTAACTTCAATTTCATCGCCACTCTTAGCGAGCGCTACTGCTTTCTGTAGGTTCATCACATCAACATCATAGGATTTGACATGTTGCTCTAAAGCCATCACCAACTTAGGCCCCTCTGTTTCCTTTACGGAAATAAAGTTCTCAATCCCAACGGTATCGGCAACCTGACCGCCAAAACGTTCGGCCACAATGCCAGTGCGAATGCCCTTTCTGGCCGAGTAAATTGCAGCGGAAGCACCTGCAGGTCCACCACCAATAATGAGGGAATCAAAGCCCTCTTTAGCGTTAATCAATGCCGCATCTTTTTCCGCGGAACCCGTATCCAACTTAGCAGCAATCTCTTCGACCGTCATGCGCCCTTGACCAAATAACTCGCCATTCAAAAATACCATTGGCACAGCCATAACATGACGCTCAGTCACCTCATCCTGAAAGAGTGCGCCGTCGATCATTTCATGTTCGATCTGCGGATTAAGTACTGCCATTAAATTGAGCGCTTGAACAACGTCTGGGCAGTTGTGGCAAGACAAAGAAATAAATGTCTCAAAACGCAATGGACCAGACAAACCTTTGATTTGGTCAATCACCGCTTGTTCGGTTTTAGCTGGGTGACCGCCCGTTTGTAAAAGCGCCAGTATCAAAGAAGTCATTTCATGACCCATTGGGATACCAGCAAAACTGATGCGTGCTACTTCGCCAGGCTTGCCAACTGTGAATGACGGCGTATGGGCAGCCGAGCCATTTTCCTTTAGAGAAATTTTGTCGGTCAATTGAGTCAATTCGCGCAGTAGTTCCAACATTTCATTAGACTTTGGACTGCCATCAAGTGTAGCGACCACCTCAACTGGATGCTGAATCTTTTCGAAGTAGCTTTTTAATTGGGTTTGAATATTGCTATCTAACATGATGTAACTTTCACTTTAATTTTTAAGCATTCACTTTGAATATTGTGAGAATGTATTGGAGAGAGGTCCAAACAGATGAACCTCTGCCCACTAAATTCTCTATCGCCTTTACACCTTCATACAAGGCGATAGATAAGTGCTTACTTAGATCTTGCCTACCAAATCAATAGATGGGCTCAATGTTTCTTCGCCTGGAGTCCACTTTGCTGGGCATACTTCACCTGGATGAGCGGCGATATATTGAGCAGCTTGTACTTTGCGCTTCAATTCTTTTGCATCACGGCCAATACCTAAGTCATGAATTTCACAAACTTTGATAACGCCTTCCGGATTGATAACAAAAGTACCGCGCAATGCCAAACCTTCCTCTTCGATCATTACATCGAAATTGCGTGTGATCGTACCGGTTGGATCCGCAACCATTGGGTATTGAATCTTTTTGATTGTGTCTGATGCGTCATGCCATGCTTTGTGTGTGAACTGAGTATCTGTAGATACTGAATACACTTCAACACCCATTTTCTTAAAGTCAGCGTATTCGTCAGCTAAGTCACCCAATTCTGTTGGGCATACAAATGTAAAGTCAGCTGGGTAAAAGAAAACTACCGACCACTTACCCTTGAGGTCCTGGTCGCTAACTGATACGAATTTACCGTTATGGTAAGCCTGGGCTGCAAATGGTTTAACTGCTGTATTAATAAGTGACATTTCTTTTCCTTAATTAAAGATGTGTTGGAACTTGAATTATTCAAGCTTTAGGTTAATCTGTCTAATGATTAATATAGATCGTTATTATCGATAAATTAGATCAACATTCATCACCCTAAAACATCGCCTGAAGCCCTTCAGTATCGCCCAAGCTACCGGCAATATAAAACTCCTAAATTGAAATTTAGGGTTAATTTTTTAGATTGGAAGGGGATAACAACAATCTCCATAAATTAGGGCCTGCTAAGGCCTTGAGAGCGGCATAAGTAGCTCGTAAGGGTTGATCCCAAAATGACAGATATGGCAACAGAAGATCGAATTAGAACTTCTTTTGATGGGGTTTTGCCAGATGAGTTCTTAACCATTGGCGGCGGGATCCATTATGGAGAATTCGTAGTACTCATACCGTTGTAAAGGCTAAGAATCGCACTTAAGCTCAATATGATGAGGATTTATTGGATTTACAACCAATTTACAGGGTTAATTAAGCAGACACCTCGTTTTCGCGAAATCTAGCCAAGTTATGGCGAACCCTGACACATTAACTCAGAGGCCAGATTGGCTAGCCTTTAGTTGTATCTATCTTATTAACAAACATAAGCGCATCTTTTCTATGCAACAAACAACTTATTAAAGTTAAAGTCGAATTAATTCGTTAAGAGCATTCAAAATTCGCAAATACTTGGCGCCATAGAAAGGCAAGGAGACTAGAAACCCAACTCCAATAATGTAAAGGGAGATGTTTTTTCTTTGCTCTTCTGAATAGCGTTTTCTGAGATATTTAAATTCGTACAAAATTCTGCGTGTTAGCCGATATAAAAATTCAAAAATGACAAATAAAACGAATAAAACGCCTAACCATGAATACGGAAGTTCAGAGAGAAAAATTAAAAAACGGTCCATGCAAATTCCTTGTAATCAAGCTTTTCTTATATTTTAAGGTTACCACCTTTACATGCCACCAGAAGGTATCTGCAATAGCCTAAAAGGCTTCCTAGTGGAAATGCTGATTAGTCTTTTGGGGAATATTGATTAGACTGATTAGATTCATCCCTAAAATCAACCCCCTAAAGAAGGAAATTATGATCTGGTTAGGGCTGGCAATCGCCATCTTTCTCGGGGCACTCTATAAGAGCCCTCCCAAAATTTTCTTTAAGCCCCCACTTAATGGATTGGCTATTGCCTTAATAGCCTTCCTTGCCATTGCTTGGAATATTTCCCCAACATTGCCTGGTCAAGAACCCGGTAGGTTTTATGGGTTAATTTTTCACTTTTATGGCGCTTCATTGCTCACGGCCATGTTTGGTCCCGCTATTGCCCTGACCATTCTATTTCCCGTTGCCTTTTTAGGAATTTATGTCGTCCAAGGTAACTACCTAGAAGCTAGCCAGCAATATTTGATGGTGAGCGTAGTGCCCACCTTCTTTTCTTATTTTGTCATTCAACTAATCCAGAGATTTATCCCAAAACACCTTTTTGTGTTGATTCTAGGGAATGGCTATGTTGCCGCTTTTGTCAGCACCATCCTATCTGGAATCTTTCTATTAATTGTTCAGCAATTATTTGGTGGCTTAGCCCGACACACAGATTTGGAAGGTTGGATATTGGGACTAATCATCGTCGCCTTTATGGAGGGATCTTTATCAGGAATGTTATTGGCCATCTTCCTTATTTTTAGGCCAAACTGGGTCTCGACCTACAACGAAGAAGCTTATATGAGTCGCTAATCTTTCCGCAAACTAGCTAAGGTTTTTCAGTTGGCATGAGAAAAACCCCTTTGAGGTCAAATGAACTGACCCACAAAATTCAAGGGGTTTTATTTACAAACCCTGAGTCTAGAAGAATGGTTAGCCTGTATTACGCAATCCAGCCGCAATCCCATTAATTGCAATGTGAATGCCTCTTTGCACTCGCTCATCATGCTTACCAGCACGATATCGTCTGACGAGCTCAATTTGCAAGTGGTGCAAGGGATCAATGTAGGGGAAACGGTTTCGAATAGACCTAGCTAAAGCAGGATTCTTGGCCAATCGCACTCTTTCTCCCGTCACAAGGTTCAGTGCATTTACAGTTTTGTTCCATTCAGATTCAATGGCGCCAAAAATCTTTTTTCGTAACTTTAAATCCGGTACTAGTTCGCTATAACGCGAGGCTAGAGCTAAATCACTTTTCGCCAAGGCCATATCCATATTGGATAAAAGGGTTCTAAAAAATGGCCACTCTTTATACATTTTTTGCAAAAGACTTAATGCCGCTTTTTTATCCGCAGCCTTAGGTTGATTTAAAAAAGACTCTACAGCTGAACCAAAACCATACCAGCCTGGTAAGGTCATGCGGCACTGACCCCAACTACAGCCC
>Ga0214165_1001853_pt1 | contig 10826 bp, 9 predicted proteins | sample TroBogypolimnion_34_FD_153004 | JGI IMG/M metagenome (GOLD analysis project Ga0214165, IMG submission 153004) | Freshwater microbial communities from Trout Bog Lake, WI - Practice 03JUN2009 hypolimnion v3 | ecosystem: Environmental > Aquatic > Freshwater > Lake > Hypolimnion/Profundal zone ... | reverse complement strand
GGTAATGGGGCCACCCGCTGCAATTTGAGCGCTAAAAAGCGGTGCCACAGACCCTGATGAGCCCAGCACATTACCAAATCGCACCATCGAAAAATTCGTTGAATGATCGTCTTTAATATCTGCCATTGCCTGCAAAACCAGCTCAGCAATGCGCTTACTGGCACCCATGATATTCGTTGGTCTGACAGCCTTATCAGTGCTCACTAAAATAAAATTGCTTACACCGCACTCTAAACTCGCTTGGGCGCAGGTGAATGTTCCAAAAACATTATTCCGAATGCCTTCAGCAGGGTTTTGCTCCACCAATGGAACATGTTTATATGCAGCAGCATGAAAGACTGTAGATGGTTGATGAGCCCTAAAGATCTTTCGCAACAGATCGCTGTCACGCACTGAAGCCAAGCAAGGCACCAACTTAATTGGTAAAACTGGGTGGGACAGGAAAGCTTGGTCATCACTGCTATTCGCCAAATGATCCCCATTAAGCCCAGTAATAGCCTTCTTTAATTCTTCATAGATCAAATAGAGGGAGTGCTCACTACTATCAAGCAAGATTAATGATTTAGGAGAAAATTTGATGATCTGACGACAGAGCTCACTACCAATGGAGCCACCCGCTCCCGTGACCAAGACAACTTGGTTGCGAATATTTTTTTCTAATAGCCCTACTTCAGGCGGAACCACCGCTCTTCCGAGCAAGTCATTCATATCCAAATCATGTAAGTCTGAAATCCTCACCCGACCAGAGGCCAAATCAATCAATCCTGGCAAGGTGCGAACACGTACGCCACATCCGTTTAATGAAGCAATAATTTCGCTTCTGCGATTTTGGCTAGCAGAGGGAATGGCCAGAAGCACATCCGTAATATCGAGTCGATGGATCAGATCGTGCAAGCCCGTATTGGAATGCACAGAAATTCCATTAATCGTACTTCCCTGCAAATGAGCATCATCGTCAATAAAACCTTTGACTAACATCTCTTTATTGCTTGATAGACCCGTTGCCAATTGACGACCTGCTGAGCCAGCGCCATAAATCAGCGCAACAGGCTGAGCTCGGTGAAATGACTTTTGAACATTATTGATGCTGCCTAACCAATAGCGCACAAAGTATCGACTGGTTCCAATTCCGATAAACAATAAGATTGGCTGAATAATTCCAATTGACCGAGGTACGTCATCCACTCCAAAGAGTGTAAATGTGCAGAAGAATAAGCCCGTGTAAATGATGAAAACACGCGCCATGGAGGCGAGTGCAGCAGAGCCAACATATCTAAAAATAGCTCGGTATAAGCCAAAAGAAATAAAGAGGGGGAATGAGAATCCAATAGCGGCAATGAGAACCGCCCACTGTTGGCCTTGAAAATAGCCCCACTGGTCTAAGCGAAGCCCAAAAGCTAACCAAACACTGAATGCGCAAATAATCACATCACAGTACATCATTACACCCCTCTTAACTGAGCGAGGAAGGCTTAATAGTGACTGTTTAGTTGTATTAATGGGCACGAATTTGATTATAAATTACATAGTCAAGTTAAGGGAATTTAGTATTTAATAAGGCAGATGAGCTATTCTGCTCTAAAAATATACTCGGCATAATAAGTGCTAAGTTGGTAACTATCTTATTATCTGAAGTTAGTCAGCAAAAAAACCCAAACTAATGAGAAACCCCGGCTCGCCGAACCACCTTTAGAAAAGTTAAACCCAATATCTTCAGATCAAACCAAAAGGACTGTTTCTGGAGATACTCCATCTCATATTGCACTTTGATTGGGATTGATAATTCATCGCGGCCATTGACTTGCGCCCAACCTGTTAATCCTGGCACTAACTTATCTACCCCATATTGGGTTCGCAATGCAATTAAGTCATCTTGATTGAACAGCGCTGGACGAGGGCCAACAAAACTCATATCACCTACCAAAATACTCCATAGCTGAGGTAATTCATCTAGACTGGACTTACGCAAAAAGGAGCCAACAGGTGTTAAGTATTGATCAGAGTCCGACAGCAAGTGAGTTGCCACGGCAGGGGTTCCAACTTGCATCGTACGAAATTTTGGCATCTTAAAGATAACATTACGCACCCCCACTCGGTCAGACCAATAGAGTGCTGGACCTTTAGAGGTTAACTTAACAAGCAGTGCAACCACGATAATCAGCGGGAAAAATATTGTCAGCGCTACAAAACTCATTACAAGGTCAAAAGATCGTTTCATCGAATTTTTAGCAAACTGTAAGATTCTATTTAATAAAGGATTTATCACGGACTGAATTCAACTACCATCAATATAGCAATAGTAAGGCATTGCAGGAAAATGAGTTTCTTTTGGATTGTTTAGGGTATTTGAAATTTTGTTGCAGACGGCTTGCAATCAAATTGAAGTCTGCGGGCTTTTGTTTTGTAGTATTTCAACCTCCACCAAAAAACTCTAATATTTTGCAGGCCCAGACAATGTGATTCAGAAATTTATCAATCCCATGAATGACACAAAATGTCAAATTCATATCGAAAAATTTCTTAATGCACACAAACTTTGCAACTGCTTTTCGACCTGGTCAATGATGGATTTCCGGTCAAACATCCTACGACTAAACGCCAAACCATTCTGACCCATATTGCGTAAAGCATCCGAAGATAATGAAGACATCTCCAGCACAATTCGAGCTAATTCAACTGCATTTCCTGATTCACAAGTGAGACCCGCATTGGCTTGTATTATGACGTCCCTCCCTTCGCCATTAAGTGCCGCAATTACAGGTAGGCCAGCAGCCAAATATGATTGCAACTTACCTGGAATGGTCATAGAGAAAATTTCCTGATCTGCCAGGGTTACGAGCATAGCGTTTGCGTGAGAAAAAAACTCTGGCATTCGCTCAACCGGATAGCGCCCTAGAGTTAGCACACTCTTACTCAGGCCTCGTATTTGAATTTCTGAAGTTAACCAATCGGACAGTCGACCATCCCCAACAATTAACCAACGTATATCCGATCTATGCTTCAGATTTTCTGCTGCATCCAAAATACACGCAAAATCTTGCGCCTCACCTAAATTTCCAGCAAACATCACATTAAATAAATCCAAACGCAAGGGTACTTCTGGCGCAGGAGATACTACGGAAGGCGTAAAAACCTCTTCAGCCCAACTTGGAAAGTACATCACTGGCTTTGAACTGCCAGCCAACTCCAAGATTTTTGGAATAAAACTATGAGACTGGGACAGCACCAAATCACACCGTCTATAAATAAAGGCGACTAACTTACCCACAAAATTAAGCACCTTGGGTGACTTGATAACCCCAACAGCCTTCAGCGTATCAGGCCACAAATCCAGCACCCACATCGCCATCGGAGCCTTTTTAATCCAAGCCAAAAAGGCTCCAGGCAGACCGACAGTCACGGGTGATAGCTGATAGGTAAATACCAAATCAAACGATTGCCCCCGCAACTTCCATGGCCCTAAGATGCATGCCGTTAATGCAAACGACATATAGTTCAGAAATAGACTTAACGAGTTGCTACCACGCGGATAAAGCGGAACACGGATGACCTTTACCCGCCCATACAGATTAAACTGACAAGGCTCTTTTATAAATTCCTTAAATATTTGACCCCGAGGGTAATTTGGGTATCCAGTCAGGACAGTCAATTCATGCCCTCGATTACTCAACTCACGGGCTAGATCATTGATTCTAAAGTTTTCTGGCCAAAAATATTGAGATACAATTAACAAACGCACTTTAATACTTCTTCCACACCACCCGATTAACATAATCGGTATAACTGTGAATAATTCGTAAAACCTTGTCTGAGACATTAGGCATGCTGTAATCGGCAACCAACCGCATACCTCGCTCCGCCCCTCGTAATTGAGAGCTCAAAATATCTAAACCCTGGCGCACTCGATCTATTTCCAAACCCACCATCATTACTGATGCCTCCTCCATGCCTTCAGGACGCTCATGCGCTTCCCGCAAATTAAGGGCGGGAAAATTTAATATTGAAGATTCCTCATTAATAGTTCCGCTATCCGATAAAACAGCCTTGGCAGAAGTTTGTAACTTCACGTAGTCAAAAAATCCCAGGGGCTTAAGCAACTGAACGTGCGGATGAAACTCAATACCAGAGGCATCTATTCGCCTCTGAGTACGCGGGTGCGTTGAAACAATTACCGGTAACTTATTATCTTCGGCCAAAGTATTGAGCACATTCACTAGCTTTGCGAAGGTTTGTTCGGACTCAATATTCTCCTCTCTGTGAGCGCTCACTACATAATAGCATTGCTCCTCAAGCCCAAACCTTGCCAAAATACTTGATGCTTGAATTTGTGGCAAATAATGATGCAACACCTCATACATTGGGCTGCCAGTCTTAATTACTTGGTCTGGAGGTAAGCCCTCTCGTAATAAATAATCTCGCGCAATGGTGCTATAAGTAAGATTGATGTCTGCAGTATGGTCGACTATGCGGCGGTTTGTTTCTTCTGGCACCCGCATATCAAAACATCTATTCCCGGCCTCCATGTGGAAGATGGGAATCTTGCGCCGTTTTGCGGGAATTACAGATAAGCAGCTGTTAGTATCACCAAGTACCAACATCGCATCGGGCTGCGCATCTGCCAAAACACGGTCAACAGAGATGATTAGGTTTCCTATTGTATTCGCAGCTCCAGTACTGTCGGTAGCGCTATTAAGAAAATAGTCAGGCTTACGAACTCCAAGATCATCAAAGAAAATTTGATTTAGCTCATAATCGTAATTTTGGCCCGTATGAACCAAAATATGTTCGCAATACTCATCTAAGGTCGCCAATACACGAGATAAACGAATAATTTCAGGTCGGGTACCAACAACTGATACGATTTTTATTTTTTTCATATACCCGCCTAAACTCTACAAGCAATTGTATCGGGGCGATCTCGGTCGAAGTTTTCACTTGACCAAAGCATAACAACCATATCATCCTCGCCAACATTGGTAATGCTGTGAACCCAACCTGGAATCGTATCAACTACTTTTGCCTCATCTCCAGAGATACATAATTCAATAACCTCATTTGTCATTAGGTTTTTAAAGAAAAATAGTGCCTTACCCTTCAATACCAGAAACTTTTCAGTCTTAGTGTGGTGATAGTGCCCGCCCCGTGTTATGTTAGGATGAGCAGTAAAGTAACTAAATTGTCCGCAATCAGGTGTTTTGAGCATCTCCACAAAAACACCACGGGAATCCTTGTATTGCGGCACTTCATATAAAAAATTACCATGGGGCATGTAGCTTAGATATGTAGCATACAACGCGCGCGCAAATCCATCACCCACTCGCTCACTCATCAAAGAAGTACGGCAGTCTTTAAAAGCTTCAATTTGAGCCAATAAGTCCCCAATCTTGATTTGATATTCTGGCTGAACTACACAACGCCTTGCCCCATCACTTAAATCTTGTAACGCCACCACTAATGCTGATACAACATCATCAATATAGACTAATCTCAAACTTGCTTCAGGATCATGGAGCTTAACAGGCAAACCACGGGATACATTGTGGCAAAAAGTTGCAACAACAGAGTTATAGTTAGGCTTGCACCACTTGCCAAATACTCCCGGCAATCTAAAAATTTTGACTGAATTTCCTGTAATCCCAGCTAAATTCTCAGCCAATTTCTCTGCAGCAAGCTTACTGCGACCATAGGCGGTATCGATATTAGCCTGCGTAGATGAAGTCAACACCAAACGAACATTTCGACCCGTCCTTTCTCTTTCTTTGCAAATAGAATCGCATAACCTCCCAGTCAAACCAGTATTTACTTCATGAAAAAGGGATTCATTAAGGGGCCTATTTTCCCCTGCCAAATGAACTACGACATCCACCTGCGCAATCATGGCATCCAATTTGGCAACCTCATCACCACGCACGAAGTTTTCCACCAAAAAGCCAGGCAGTTCACTTAGTTTGATTTTGAGATTTTTTCCAATAAATCCATTTGAGCCTGTAACCAATACACGGCAGGGGGCTTGCTTGGTCATATTACTCCTCGGGCTCTGAGAACTTATCACTAACCATGTCCCGTATAAAACTGAGTTGGTAAAGCAGTGTTTGCATTCCTAGCACATCCAGTCGATCGGTATTATGTGAGTTGTACTCTATAGACTCGGTAATTTTTACCTCTCCTTGATCTACAAACTTAGCATAATTAAGGTCGCGCAGGTCTGGTGGTACACAATAATATCTACCTAGATCCTGCGCTGATAACATCTCCTCCCGACTAAGCAAAACTTCAAAAAGCTTCTCGCCGTGGCGGGTACCAATAATGTTAATTGGATGATTGGGCACACCCAACAAACTAACAAGAGACTTTGCTAGCGTCTCAATCGTCGCTGCCGGTGCTTTTTGGACAAATATTTCACCAGTCTTTCCGTGCTCAAAGGCATACAAAACTAAATCAACTGCATCGTCCAGCGTCATCATAAACCGCGTCATATTCTTATCGGTTATTGTGATTGGCTCTTTCATGCGGATCTGATTGGTGAATAATGGGATCACAGATCCACGTGAGGCCATTACGTTCCCATAGCGTGTTGCACAAATGACGGTATTTAGAGATGATCGTGACTTAGCTACAATTACCTTCTCCATCATCGCCTTACTAATCCCCATAGCATTGATTGGGTATACTGCTTTATCAGTACTGAGGCAAATGACACGCTTAACGCCACAGCTAATCGCAGCTTCAAGAACATTTTCCGTTCCCAATATATTTGTCTTCAGCGCCTCCATTGGATGGAATTCACACGAGGGCACCTGCTTAAGTGCCGCAGCATGATATACAAAATCAGCCCCTCGCATTGCATTTATAACGGACTGGTAGTCGCGAACATCCCCAATATAGAACTTGATTTTTGGACTTCCATACTTTATACGCATATCATCCTGCTTCTTTTCATCACGACTGAAAATCCGTATTTCACGTATATCTGAGTCTAAAAAACGCCGCAATATAGCGTTACCAAAAGAACCTGTACCGCCGGTTATTAAAAGCACTTTATTTGCAAACATTCACTTCCTTTTATCAACTATGTTTTGAGAGCCTTGCTACAAACATCCATTTTTTGTTGCAATGTGGGGTAGCTTATAAGAACGGCACGGTACTTACCCTTAAAAACAAATAGGCTTCCTGCGGCTAAACCAACAATACCCATCGTTGATGCTAATTGAGTCATATGTTCCAGTGATCCAACGCCGCCCAAAAAGGTCATAGGCACGTTTAACACGCCCCTAAACTGCATAGCCAAATCTAAGTCATATCCCTGCATAAATCCATCTTTATCAACAGAATTAATTACAATTTCACCTGCCCCAGCATTCTGCAACTCCTTTGCCAGTATCACGGGATCACATTTATGAGTCACCCTTCCATTGTGAGTACAGATTTCATATCCACTAGTAAAAATCCCTATTTTTTTGCGAACATCCAGGACAGCCACCACTGACTGACGACCAACTACATTGGCTATTTCCGTCAAAAGTGATGGATTAGAAATAACCGCCGAACTTAAGGCGACTTTTTCCACCCCCATATCTACGATACGAGCCGCCTGATCCACCGTTGTTACCCCACCTCCGTAACAGAGGGGCATACGGCACTCTGCAGCCAACCTACCAATCAAGTCAAAATTTGGCTCGCAGCCATTGACTGTTGCATCAATATCAAGCACTAATAACTCGTCGGCCTCTTTCTCATTAAAAATTTTGACAGCATTAATTGGGTCCCCAATATACTTTGAATCTTTAAAGCCCTGCGTCTTAACTAATCCAGATTTATGTATTAGTAAACAAGGAATAATTCTAGGTCGCAACATCACTCAAAGCTCTACAAAATTCTTAAGTAACTGCTTACCCCAATGGTGACTCTTCTCAGGGTGACACTGTATGCCATGAATATGCCCACGACTCACAACAGCATCAAAATCTATTCCATAGTGAGCTGTGGCCGCAACATCCCCCTTATCACTGGCATCAAAATAGTATGAGTGAAGAAAGTAAAACTGGGGCAACCCCTCAAAACCCCGAGAAAAAAGTTTAGATCCTCCTCTAGGCTGAAGATTGTTCCACCCCATGTGGGGCATGGCCAGGCATGTTGAATTCATTTTACTTGAGAGCGATCTTACTCGACCAGGAACCCAACCTAATCCCGGCAAAATACCCTCCTCAGAACCTTCCGCCAACATTTGCATGCCCACACAAACCCCCATTAAAGGTACCTTCATTTTTATAACAAGTTCCTCTAATTTAGTCCTCAAGCCAGAATCATTTAATCTTTTCATGGCATGATCAAAATGACCCACTCCTGGCAGGATTAACCTGCTTGCTCTGTCCAAAGATTCGGGCGTGTCAGCACGTTTAGCCTCAAGCCCCAGATGCTTGAACATTGCCATGAAGGCCTGAATGTTACCAACGCCATAATCAACTATTCGAATCATCGGAAATACCTCTTTTCAAGTCCAATCCAACGCATGACATTGGCAAAAAAAGAAATTAACCAGCGCTTATTCTTGTAGTCGCGATATGTTTTTTTTGGCAGATCAAATAATTCCTGCAATTCAATCAATGTAATGCCGAGTTTTTGGGCCACATATTCAAATTCTTGCTTTAGGAAATGTTCATCCATCTCAGGTTGAGATATGCGAACCAGCGCACCCTCCCTTGTCATCTGCTCAGTCATAATTAAACTAGAAAAGTGTGCGCGCCTTTTTTCAAAGCCAAATCGACGCGGCAACCAATAGTCCTCATAAAAGCGTGTAAACCGTGACTCATGGTGTTTATGCGTAAATCGCCGCCAACCAAATAACTCCTCCAATTGATCTTCAGCCTCTTTTTTCACGTAACGCACTAAATTAAGTGGATGATGAACCTTCATGCCGAGCACTTTCTGGTACCATACCTTATAGACTAGAATATCGGTAAGAGGAAAGGTTTCTAAGTTGCCATCACCAAACTTATTCCAAATATCTCCAAATAAAGCTTTATCAATACCTAAGTAGCCACCCCACTCCTCTGGTTCACGGCAACATTCAGTAGAAAAATTAGACCCTGTAATAATGTGTTTTATGTTGTGGTGGCGAGCAAATTTATAAATACTCGAAAAAAATGCTGCATCCTGAACCAAGTCTTGATCAGGGATTCCAGCCCGAAGAAAGGCGACTTGCAACCGACGCATCTCATCCCAATTGATTACCTCGGTGTAAAGATCCAGGCCAAGCCCATCTACCAACCTTTCAATGTTACCAACTGCCCGATCAGTATTCCAACCAGCATCTACGTGTAATAGCAAAGGACGAAGCCCCATAATGTGTTTTGCCACATAAGCAACGTAAGAACTATCCAACCCACCGCTTAACCCAACTATGCAGTCGAAATCTTTTCCAGCACCATCCAATTGAATCCTCTCCGCCATCAAACGCAAAGATGTTTCGCCACCAACTCCTCCTCGCCAATTCGGCTGGATTATGGATTCAAAATTACCGCAATAGTCACACCTACCACTCTCATCAAAAACGATCTTCGGGTCACTGGTATCCATGATGCAATGCGTGCAGATTTGATATGAGAACATTTTTATGGCCTTTGCTTGCTGTAAGTATCGGATATGAATTTAAATGTTTCATCCGCGCAACGTGACCAGCTATATTGGAGGGAAAGATTTTTAGCTCGGGATGACAACAACTTACAAAGGCCGGGGTTTTTTACAAGACTCTCGATTGCCTCGACAACAGAATTTACGTCCTCTGGATTAAAAAATACCCCTCCATCCTGCAGCACTTCTGGCATCGGACCACGGTTGGAGCACGCAATAGGCAAGCCAGCCGCCATTCCCTCCACAAGAGTAACGGGCATATTTTCACAGCTAGAGGCAAACACGAATAAATTAGACAGGCCAAGTTTATGAGGGAGATCTTCATGTGGCAAAAAATCAAACTCCCTAATAAAATCACCTTGCGGGTCCACTAGCGCAATTGTTTTTTTTAGTTTTCTTTGTGCATAACCCTTTCCGCCGCCAATCAAAGATAAAGCTATATCGTAGCCTTTACCCCTTAGGATTGCTATGGCCTCCACAACCACCCACTGATGTTTATACATTTCAGTATTGGACACATACAAACAATCAATTGTTTGCTTCGAAAACTCACTCCAGCCCCTTGAGAGTTCAATTTTTTTAAAAGCAACGTCAACCCCATGAGGAATATAAGCAACATTAGAAAGCAATCCACAAGACTGTTGAATAACTTTGCCGGCATATTTAGTTAAAAAAATTACTCCTGAAGCTCGACGAAAGGAATAGTTTTGCAAAAAAAGAATGACCAAGAGTCGTATACGAGATAAACCAAACCCGAAATAATCCATGATTCCCGGCTCATAGGAAAGCATATCTTGACTCAAAGCAACCATCGGATTGAAAGTACAAAACGAACTGGCATCCGTAGTAAACAAGATATCGCACTTAGCCCTCCTGATTTCAGAAGAAAGAGAAAAAGCCTGCCAAAGAAGCTGATTGATAAGAGATCCCTCAAGTGGATTTGGATTGTGCTTAATAATCCAAGGGTAATTGGGCAATTTTTTAAGTAAATCATGAAAAGCCCAAACATGAATTTCTTCTATTTGATATTTCAGTGGAGTAAGCTCTGAAAGTATCCCAATTAAGTAGGCACGAGCCCCACCTGAACGATTTCGCGAAGCATCAATTGCAATTTTCATACTTAAAGAATAGCCAGCTTAGACATTTAAAAATTTATTATTTTCTTATGAGAAATGAGTAAATATGAAAATGCAATT
>Ga0214165_1001845_pt1 | contig 10870 bp, 12 predicted proteins | sample TroBogypolimnion_34_FD_153004 | JGI IMG/M metagenome (GOLD analysis project Ga0214165, IMG submission 153004) | Freshwater microbial communities from Trout Bog Lake, WI - Practice 03JUN2009 hypolimnion v3 | ecosystem: Environmental > Aquatic > Freshwater > Lake > Hypolimnion/Profundal zone ... | reverse complement strand
TGCACTCCCTCTTTGCGAAAAGTAACCCAAATCTTGCGTTGTGCGGCCTGCATAACTCGTTCAATAGTATTGCGTTCTTGTTGTATCATTTTTGCAATAACTCCATAGTTACAATTTTGCCAATTGATTCTGATAAATTTTCATCTTGAGTAATAATATGTAGTTTAACCCGTTGCTCGTCCTTCTTGTAGTCATACCATTTGGACTCAACTACTGTTCCACCTGATACTGCTTGCACTTTAAACACAATAGGATCTGGAAGATCGATACCACTTGGGCTGTCGTCAAATCCGTCATCCACGCAAACACTGATACTACCGTGAGTTCTACGATTTAGTGTAGCAGGCTTTTGCCTAACCTTCTGCTCAGGCTCTGTGCCATCGTCAATCAGTATATTAATTAATTTTTGTCTTAGCCAATTTCTCATTGTATCACTTCGTCCTTTGTATATCGAGACCAGTCAGTAAACACCGATTTATTTTGTAAGTCGTGTAGGCTGTGACACCACACGCCCGGGTTTGTTGCCGCGAAATCTCGGTCATCAATTTTAAGAGTAGCATGGTATCCAAATTGTCGAATGTAGGGGAGTTTAACGCTAATCATTGGAATAAAATTATGGAACTCTACTAGGCCGCTTTCTAATAGGCCTTCTGCTTGTGCGTGATCCAAATCAAGTGTGCATAGCCAACCAGACTCTAAGCAGGACTGTACCATGTATTCCCATTCCTGCCAAGCATCACCATCATTCTTATCCAAGGCTGGAAAACTTTGGTCAGCACCAAAATAGATATGTTCACACTTGTTGTTTTTGGCTTCTTGCTGAATGATTTGTGCGTCTTGTAAGCCTACTACAAACAAGGTCTTCATACCAAATGCAATAGTATGCTCTACTTCAGTTCCTGTAAAGAAACTTATTTCTTCATGTCCTGCTCTAATCATTTTGTGGTCTTATATGGAGGTTGCAAATGGTCTTGTCTAATTGTAACAATTTTTGTCTTTAAACGCAACCTCTCTTTTTTCAAACTATTCAATTCGGTATCATCAAATACACCTGTGTTTTCTAACCCGTCGATGCGTTTATTTAAAGCATGGTGTTGTTCTTCTAAATGTTTAATCCGCAATTCGTAATTCATTTGGACTCCAGTTCATCTAATTTAGATTCGTCAAATTCTACTTCATCTCCGTCGACACCGTCGTTTGATTCTTCTACTTCAAACAATGCATTAAATTGGCTGTGTGCGTTTTTGGCCTTTTTACCTTTGAATCCACGAGTGCCAATAATGTCCATCCAATAACGATCATAGTGTTCGATGATGGCTTCGGCTTCCGCACGATCCGGAGTGGCAAAGATAGCATCCACAATATCTTTAAACCTCGCATGGTCGCCATTTTGGTGCCACATCATGGCAGGGAACGATCCGTTATCATACTCACGGTTAGCACGTTGGACTGCTTCTAGGTGCATCCAAACATTATGGCCCATTAGTAATGCATAACTAAACGAATCCCACGATGTCTTACCTTCTTTACCAATCTTGTTCAGCATGCCGGGTTGATAATAACAAACATCCTTCATTTGTAATTGTAGGCTAATCGGACTTTCATCAAAGTGGTCAACTAATCCATCTGCTACTACTGCTTGACCATATGGTCGAGTATCTGTACTATACTTCTTGTCATCGGCAATAGGACTCATACGATAACACCACTTATCATTGTGCGGAAGATCGATATGATGATATACTTGTCCATTAGCTGTTGCTAAAAATGGACTTGCACAATCAAAACTAATTGTAAAACTTGGGTTAACATACCGACGAACAGCTCGTTGAATGTCTGTAAGTAATACTGCCCATTCTAATTTACTTGTGCCTAGGAAGTGCATCCAATCATGTATGCCTTCTTTGAGTAACCCATCGTGACGCAATGCCACAAGCCTGCGTAATACAAGATGGACATCGCACATGTTCTGACCACCCATTGACCAACCATCAAAGTGTGTGTCTGGATATAAGTTAGGATCACAATAGTGTTTCATTGTTTCATACCAACGATCGGCATCAGCATGATTGGCACCTTGTAAAACATTAAGCACTTTCATGCCACCATTTTTAGCACCCTTGCGATGACGCATATAGTAATCATTGTTGTATTTGGTGGCAGCCACGGCTTCTTCTAGGGTAGTAATACCACACTTGTCGCTGGCATTTTTGTCATGTATAACCCAGGTTGGTATGTCCAGGGTCATACCATAGTCAGCCACCCCGTCTAACCATTTAACTACAGCTTCACGCTTCTTCTGTGCGGCATCTAATAAGTTTTGATAGTTCTTAACATGATCAATCTTAACATACTTTTTGTTGCCATTCTTATCGTGTTTAGGCGTGCCATCTGGTTTAAGATCTACAACATGTTCGACACCCTTGGCTTTGAGTTCGGCCATCTTGGCCAAGACTGCCGGGCTAGTCGGATCTCGCCATTCGCCTTCCCATAAACCTTTGGCAATTTGGAATCCTCCCGAATCACCTAACATAAGAGTACCAGGCTCGCGATTACGAACCATGTCTTCTGACCAGTCTTGTTTATTAAGATCTAGGTTGGCATGCCCACCTGAATATAGACTCCATTTATATGGAAACAGACCTTTGGCGCTATTGAGCCAGTTCATCATCTCCATATCCTTCATGCCAGCGGGCATACGGGTTTTTGGATCTACATATGGACCATTAACAGGATCACGCTGTTTGCCTATGTAGGTAGCATAGAAGCCCGAGATGGCCGGAAGAAATACCGCGTAGTCCTTTTGCTTGGCTGTTAGGTTATCTTGGGTCATTTAAATTTGTCGAAATAAGGAGATATGTTTATATTTTTTTTCTGTTCACGGGCATTACGTAACACTGTTAAAAATTCATAATGCTCTGGATGAGTTGGATTAGCCACATCATGATCAAGGTAAGTGCCATTTATAATTGTATAGGCATCTGGATTTTTCACGGGTTTAAAATTCCATGTGCCCCAATCATTGAGAGGTTGAACAGACCCGTGAAAATTTAATTCTTTGCACAGGTCGGCAAATGCTGGAATTTCTCTAAAATTTGTTTTTTGCACAGTAAAAGTAAGCATGACTTGACTTGATCCTTTATTCTCTGACAACCATTCAAGATTTTCTAATAGTATCTTCCATTTACTGGGTCTTCTTACCTGTTCGTAAACTTCAGCGGAAGCAGCGTCGACCCCAATAGCAAAATTGGATATATAATCTCGCATTGGTGAATCTGGAATTAATTTTTTTATTAAAAGTCCATTGGTAGCAATTGCAAATAATTGATTATTTTTTGGATGATAATTTTGTATTAAATGTCTATTAATATGGCTAGCTAACGCATCGCCGCTACCCCCTATAGTTAACTGTAGGGGGTGATCAAAGCGTTCAATTAACGCCATTAAATGATTTAGATTTTTTATTTTATTTTCGAACTCTGGACCAGAGTTTATCATTTGTAGTTCTCTACGACAACTAGGACATGCAAGATTACAACTATTATCAATAAGAATAGAAATACTATATCTTTTTTTGATAATATCTTGTTGTATAACTCCACAATGTTCTACAGCGCACCAGGTAAATTTTTTTTGGTTGATATCATCTTGTAACATTTTGGCTATAGGAGAATTCCACACATCTTCTAGACTATTAAACTCAAAAATCTTTCCTACTGGAATTGGTAACCATCCATCACACCCACATAATATACAATTTAAATCCGAATCAACTGCAATATGATAGCTAGTCATGTTACAAGAATGCATAATAGGATTCTTGTAATTTTTGCCACGTGGCATTGATTTTAAGGTTGATTTTAACCCCGGTGATAGTTTAATGTTTTGAAAATCAATCATTACTTGCTTTGTGCTGGAATAATGTATGTGTAAGTAGCCAAGCCCGAATCAACTGTAATCTGTGCTGCACCATCGTCACTGATACGCATAATCTTATCACCAGTTAAATCAAGAATACTGATTACAGTCTTAATTGGCCAAGACCATGTGCGTTTAAGTGTTCCGGTTACTCCAGGTTGGAATACGAAGTTACCAGCGTGTGTTGAGTGGTCACCGAAGAAAAATTTCAAATCACCGTTTTCTGTTTTAGCTTGGAAGTTAACTTCTTCGGCATTAGCCTGTGCTTGCATTTTCAAACGCAGAATACTTGCCACAGTTGGTTCAAATTCAATATGCCAGTTAACACCTTTGAATTTAACAGTTTTAGCCTTTTCAGTTACAATCTCACTGGCCATAAAACGATAATTATTTTTAAAGTCGCCTGTGGCGTTTTTAAATGTAATACCGTCTGGAGCACCGTCGGCTCTTTTTGTAACACCGAGTTCGGCACCTTCTCGATATTCTGGCAAGTTTAATAAAATATTAAGTTTTGCCAAGTTTGGCATGCCAAACAGGCCAATAAATTCTGGAACTGGATTAGTGTATGCGCCCTCGACTACTACGCTACGATCTTCAGCAACACCAAAGATAGCGGTTGATTTATCATCGCCAGTAATTTTAACTAGGTCAATAACTCCTAATTTTTGTGTGTGTTCTACTAAGTCTAATAAGTGATCTCTCATGTGTAATTCTCCTCGTTTGTTTATTATACAGGGTTTATTTAGATTTTGCAACTACTTCGGTAATACTTTTGCTAGGGTTTGTCCACCTTTTAATGAAGTCATTGTGCCGGGTTTTTTGAGTTCTAACCAAGTAGTCGGCCCTGGATCATTCCATGAATACTCAATTTCATATCCAATTGATAACGCTAACTCTCGAACAAGGTATCCTGGGGTATAGCAACAATAAAAATTTTCTACTAACTGAACAGCACTTGCTCGATCGCAGTCATTAAAGGTCATAACTAACACGCCACCGGGTGTTAGTTTTTCATAAATTTCATCTAGATATTTTTTAAGTATTTCAAATGGTCTAAAATTAAAGTAATTATAGACAAAACACAATGCAAACTGATTGTTGGGTAGCTGTCCTAAAATATCTTGGTCTAACTCTTCTTTTACTGTGTATGTCCTTAGTCGATTTTGATATTGACTGTTAAATTTACTCAATGCTGGCGCCAGATAATCATGATTTAAATCTACAAGATACAATGGATCAAGTGCTACCATGCTGTCAATAAAAGACTCAATTCCGGGACGAATTATCATAGCAGAATACTGCCAATCGATATACTTAGACAATCTAGCTTGAAATAATTCTGGATTAGGGATAGTATGTTTACGAAGATTAAGAATAAACTCGGCTGGATTATTGTGCTCGCCTTCATACAATGTATAACTTTTTTGGAACTCTGGCTTTTCTAATATCGCAATTTCTTGGTTAACTTTATCTTTTACTTTTTCTAATTCTAATTCAAACGCATCAAATGATTTTTGTATATCAATTTTCCGTTGATCTAAAAGATTGTCATAATTTTCTAAATTAACCAAGTGCATAATTTTATTGAGTTCAAAGTTAGTTGTTGTTTGCACATTATTAGTTGACATTAAATCGAGTTGATTTTTAAAGTTAACAAATTCACTAAGTTTTTTCATATCACCACTCAAATAATGTTTGGAATGTATTTTCGGTGTTGGTGGCGCTGGCCAAATCCCACTCTAATACACTTAATAAGTTATCTAACTTTTGATCAACGACCGTGGCTTCCATCTCTGTGTCATTAAATGGCAACTCTTTAAACCACTGTGGCAAGTGCGTTTCATCTGTAGGATAGCCAATACTTGTCCAGCCAAGTGGATTTTGTTTCAGCTTACACACAATAGTTTTCATACCATCGACAATCTGCAGGCTATACTTGTCGCCATTCATACGACGCAAATTATTCCAGTTTAATGCTGCACGGACATGACCGGGCATGTTAGCTTTGCCTAGTCGTTCTTCTTCTTTACCATACTTGGTCAGATTGTTTACACGCTTAGGACTACCTTTCTCCCATCCTGGACGCTCTTTGAACAAGTATTTGAACTCGCGAATTTTTTCAATAATTTCTTCACGACTTGTGCCAATCAGAACTTCGTCTAATATCTTACTCAAAAATTCTTGGATAACTTTAGGAGTATCACTACGCTTTAGATCGAGGCCCATGGCTTTTACTTTGCCTGGCGATCCATGTGTGTCCACACGCTTGTTCTCTTTGTCGTAGTACAATACAGCATAACGCTTCTTGGTGATAAACAGGCCTTTACTAGCAACAATTTCACGGCCACCTTTGATTACTGTGCCCATTTCTCTGGGCACATGGAATGCCTGTTCCATAAAGCCAGGAAAGCTATCATTAACCTGGTCGGCAATAGAGTTATATAATTGTACCGCAATTTCTTTCGACCAAGACATTGTACCAGCTTCGATTTCTTTTTGCAACACAGGGTATGCAGTGAAATAACACGAGTCGGTATTATGCACCAATATGTCATTGGCAAAAAAATAAGGATCTTGATCTTCTATACTGAGATCATACACATAGTCATCCACCTCACCGAGACAATCAATACTTTTTACGGTTGTTCTTGTAATATCCATTCTGCTACCTTATTAATTGTTCCAACTTTATCATTTCGAAATTCTGTTTCCCAAACCACTAGGGTTTTGAATTCCAAATCCTGTGCTGTTTGTAATTTTAACACATTCTGGCGCCATATATCAACCGCCGGGACACCTCTTATTGTAGCGGTGCCAGCATAAATGTTGGGATTAGCATGCCAATAATCACCATTGAATTCAATAATGCAATTGCCGTGTTTTATATCATATACAACATAGGTATTCAATAAATGAGACCATTTGCCAAATGGTCGTTTAGCTGAGGTATAGTCAAGTGGTCCTACTTTATCTTCAAGCATGTTTGTAAATTCTTCTTCAAGATTACTAATATATCTTCTTCCAGAATTTTCTCTCGACAAGATAATGTCTACCGCCTCGTCCAAGGTAATTCCTAATTTTTCAGAAATACTCACCGGGTCGTGTGGGTTTTTCTTTTTCTTGTTAACCTCAATATATTTTTTAACGCCAATGATTGCACCGTACTTTTCAATAAAATATTCTTTGGTATTGGTATATCCTTGTCGTTCGCAATATTCTTGCCATTTAGCAACTCCAATTTCTTCACCATGTCGTTTGATCATGTTTTCAATGGTTACTGCTCTTGATGAATTGTACTCGTCAAACTGTTCACGGGTCCAACCGTATTTTTCATGTTTGTATTCAAAAGTATTAGTGGTTGCCTGCGCATCACAATACTCATTCCATCGTTTTTGACCTTCCACAGCACCATACTTTTTGACAGCCGAGTCAAGTGTAAACCCGTATTTTTTCTTTAATTCTGGATCTATTATCTCACTACCGGGGTGTGCGGACATATACTCATTACCGTTTTTGAATTTTCCGGTACATTTGTATTTGAAGTGTGTCCACTGTAATCTTGGGGCTGAATACCCGCACTCTAAACATGTTGGCATATGATGATACTCCTATCTTCATAGTATTTATGTATTCAGACTGATAATTAAATCTTTACCCAAGATGTCATTGGGTTTTACTTCCATTAGGAATCCGTCACGATCTACCATTATACTATGATCTTCGGTTACAGTGACCGACTTATTATTTTCTAGCGTAATTTTGTACAGTTTCTTTTTTGTTTTGTGTCGCATTACGTACGATATATTGCTCATTATAGGAGAATCTTCATACGCATTAAATCCCACAACTTTGGCCAATGCTCCAGTAGCATATTCCTTGTCACCAATAATACAATGTTCGGGTGTCTGTCTAAATAATTCTTCAATAGCTATTTCTCCAGAATCAGTCTTAATAAGAGTATCGCCGGTTACACTGTCTCCGTAAATGATTGATTCGCCTACATGATCATACTTGCCTGTGATGCATTCATTTACATAAGCATCCATGTGCCGAGCAATTGCACGGCCAGTAAGAGTGGTTGATTGTCCAATGCGCTTATCAAAAAAGCGGCAGCCAGGGTTAAGAATAGCACCATACAAACTGTTAAGATTAATCTTTTTGACCAGTTGTCGTTTGTCCCAATATTCTTCATCTTCCGGCGTCTTTGCTTCTTTGAGTTTGGCCTGCATCTCTTTACGCTCGGCATACCAGCGTTTTAATAGTCCCGGAATAATTGCTTCTTTTTCGTAGGTGAAGATGGTTCCGTTGGAACTTAACATCCACGGTTGATTAGAATCAAAAACCATCTTCCATACATCTGCGGCACTGTGTACAGAATCATCGCCATTCTGCCAGTCTATAGTAATCTCTGTGCCTCGCTCACTAGCCATTACCGCTTCGTATTCCAACGACCCAAATAGGCCTTCCCATGCCGCAGCAAAACTACTGCCCGCTCGCATTTTGTCTGCAATATAACGATCAGTCATAACTGGCCGAAGTTGACCTACAATAGTCTCTGGCCCCATATTTAACGCACGAATCGCACTTGGGTATAGTGAGTTAATGTCGATACTGCCTACATATTCGTGTATGCCTTTGCGTGGATACGCAACATAAGCACCTGCGGCCTGAGTATCCTCATCCGAATAGCGTTCCTTGCGGTTAGGAACAACCATGCCACGTTCGTGAGCTTCGTTAATAATAGCCTGTTCTGTTACAGCCACAGCACCCATAGTAGTCTGTAGTAGCACTGTGTTTTCGTGTGCCAGTGTATTAGCAAGATCTAAGAATTTTAATTTCTTATCTAGCTTGGCTAAAATCATTGTATCTTGTCGGTTGTACTCAATAAATGTTTTAAAGTTTTGGTTATATAATTGATCTAGTGTACCTTCAAAAACTGTTTTAGTTTCTTGAAGTTCATATTCGGCAATAGCATCCAAACTATAACTATGTCGTTCTTCATATGTATATTTGCGGTACAGTTGCATATAATCCATATGCACACGACCAATCAAGTCATAAGTTTCGTTTTCTGCACCAAAGCGTTCAAATGTACGCTTCTTAGGGAATTGATTCCATAAGCAGAACCTGCGTGTATCATCTTTACTTAGTATACGAGTTACACGGTTGACAGTGTACGGAATATCAAAGCCTTCTGAGTTCCACCCCGACAATGCATCGGCATCTTCGATTAAGTCTAGGAATGTTTTTAATAGATCCCCTTCGTTATCAAACACCAGGGTGTTTTCAAATTCGTTGGCAATTTCTTGAGCAGTTTCATTACTCATGTGCTTAGGTGGAATCACTAGTGTGACCATTTGCTCAAGCCATTGTAGATAAACTGAAATGGCAGTGATAGCATTAAATGGATCTTCCGGCCGACTAAATCCACGTTCGGGGTCAAAGTCGACCTCAATGTCGAAGAATGCTACATTAAGTTTTGGACCGTCTTGTCCTTTGTAATTGTCCTCAAGACAACGGAAGATTGGATTGATATCCGACTCAAATAATTTCTTGCCTGATTGTATCCTAAGTTCTTTGCGGAATTCTTTATTGTTACGTGAGCTAAAACGACTTACCGGTGCGCCAAATATACTTTGAAACTTGCCACGAAGGTCTTCATAATAGAATACAAAATTTGCAGGGTATTCTTTGTATACCCGCTCTCCGTCTCGGCGCTCAACTACATGGATACGATCGTGTTCACGATCAAATAAAGCGTCAATGTATGAAATAATAATTCTCCAATTTGTTGCTAATTAATAAATACTTATACTGATACACTTTACAGAGATAAAAATGTCTAATAAAAAACACGGTATTCGCTATAATACACTAAGTTACGTAGAAAAAGCAAGAGAAATTCACTCAAATAGCTATGATTATTCTAAAGTTATTTACAAAAATTCTCATACTAAAATAACAATTATATGCCCAACACATGGCGAATTTCTGCAACAGCCATATTGCCATATCAATTCAAAACAAGGTTGCCCTAAGTGCTCTCATAATTTTGCTTATACACATAACGATTTTGTTTCTAAAAGTATCTCTAAATATTCAGACAAATTTACAATAGCTTCAACATATACTGGCATGAAACATCCAATTACAATAAAATGCAAAGAGCATGGATTGTTTCTTCTAAAAAAAGCAGAAAAACATTTAGAAAAAAATGGAGGTTGCCCACGCTGTTGGTATTTAGGAAGATTAACTAATCTTAAACCTGGAAATATTAGCAAGGCCGAAAAACGTTGGCTCGATTCTCTTAATGTTCCTTTACGCCAAGAAAAGATAACAGTTAACAATAGTATTTTTCTAGTAGATGGGTTTGATCCTTTAACTAATACTGTATATGAATATTATGGATCTTATTGGCATGGAAATCCGGAAAAATATTCACCAAATGACATTAATCCTCGAATTGGCAAAACATTTGGTGAATTATATCAACACACTATTAATCGTGAAAATCAAATTAAACAATTTTATAATTTGATAACACTATGGGGATAATTAAAGTGTCTTACCAACCGTGACCAAAATTTGTTCAAGCAATTCGTGATCCTGTTGCTCGCGTCCAAATTCACTCTTATGTGCTAGTTTAATAGCCTTCTTAAGAATGTTTGGTTTAATGTCTAATTCTTCAGCAACGGCTTTAACGGTATCATTAAGGCCACCAGTGAGTGTTTCGATCTCCATTGTGACCTGCATACCTTCGTTGATGATTTGGTTAAGTTTTGCAGTTTCTGCAGCATTGAAAGTTCTGTTGTTGGACATCTAATTCTCCTGAGTAAGTGTTACTATTATACAGTATTATTTTAAAAAAGCAAGAGTATTTTGGTAAAGTTACTTTTTGGGATTCCGGTAGCGAGTCGGATGACCCAGGGTAGTAACCACCCAGCCTCGCAAC
>Ga0214165_1001824_pt1 | contig 10949 bp, 10 predicted proteins | sample TroBogypolimnion_34_FD_153004 | JGI IMG/M metagenome (GOLD analysis project Ga0214165, IMG submission 153004) | Freshwater microbial communities from Trout Bog Lake, WI - Practice 03JUN2009 hypolimnion v3 | ecosystem: Environmental > Aquatic > Freshwater > Lake > Hypolimnion/Profundal zone ... | reverse complement strand
GGCGGCGCCATGGGCGCATTGATGCCGATTCAAAAGGCTGCGGGTGCCATTGGTGGCTCTTCTGCTGGCGTCGGATTTGGTGGTGGCATCAGTGGCATGGTCAACCCTGTCAACCCTTTTCAACCCAGTGCGAACGCGAGCAGCGGTGGCCAGGGCGTATCCGGTGGTTTGGGCGCTGCAGTCCAGAGCGGCATGGCTGGCAAGTCGGGTGGCGGCACTGGCAGTCACCTCGGTGCATCTTCACCCTCCCCCTCGCCGCCTCCTTCTGACAGTCCTGTGGGTTGGCAAGGCTTGAACGCGGGTAGTCAAAGTTTTGGCCAGACCGAAGCTCCTGGTTTTGTTGATGCGCGTTTTGATCCTTTTGCGAGTCCACGTGATGGCGGCTCCGGCAAAAGCCAGCCAACCACCAACGAAACCGGTGGCATGCCTGCCAATTCATTCGATGCAAAGTCTGCCCAACAACGATTTGAGGCTGACTACAGGCAAGAACCAAGTGGCGTGGCAGACAAGCTCAACAGTTTTTCAAAGCGTTTGCAATACGCTGCGGATCGCAGGAAGCCGCATTGGGTGAGTGATGGTCATCTGGGTCACGCGCCAGGCTTGCGCATGGGGCTCGATTCCTGAAGAATCACTATGGATTCATTGCAAAAGATTGAGAACTACCTCGTTGCCCGAGGCTGCGAAATTCACAAAGTCAAAGACCATTTGGTCGAATTTCGTCTGCCCGGTGAAACCAGTCGAACGCCCGGTGGCCGACTGTCCCTGGCACGGGACGGTACTTTGAAAATGTGGCATCGCTACGCAGAAAAAGGACTTGCAGCGGGTGAGCCTTGGCTTGCTGCGGGCGATATCCCGCTTGGCGACAAATCGACGCCGGCGCTCCGGGCGCATGTTGACCAGCTGACCGTGCACCAAGAACTGACAGCACTGAACAAAGTACCCAAATTCTCGTCTGCACCAGGGCAACTGCGCTCGTATGACCCAGAACAAGTGTGGCGAGCGGCTGATGCGTCCTTGCAGGCGGCTGGTTTGATTCCGTCGCGCTCGCACGGACGTTACTGCGATGGCTCGGATCAAAAACCAGTCTACAAGCTGCTGGTGTCGAACGACGGCGTTGCAACCGCTTTTTCATTTCGTGGCGACATCGATCTCCCTGCACCGTGGCGGGTAGGCAGGCAAACCAGTGATGGCAAGAAAACCATGTTCGTCACGGGACGCGATTTGGGTCTGGATGGCGATCTTTCACCATCCCGGTCTTCACCTGCTTTACCGCGCCCGGTGACCGCGGCTGAATTTCATCCGGTCGACTTGGATCTGAATCGAGACACCATCAATTCATGGATTTCTGCTGAAATTGCGCCTGCTGATCATCGGCACCTTGTCAAGAGCAATGCTGTTTTGAACGGCTCGGATTTACGGGTGTACCCCAGGGATCATAGATTTACCGGCACGATGATGGTTCCCATATTTCGCCCTGATCCGATGGGCAGGCCTGGCATGGTGGAGCTGTGCGGGGTGCAACACCTGATGCCCAAGCTTAAGTTCAGCACCGACAAGATCATGGCCAAAGGCTCTCGAACAGTTGGCGCCTTTGTGCCTTTCCCAGCTCCTGATTCATTAATGCGAGCAATGACCGGCGATTCCCTGGCTCCGATTCAAGCGTGGCTGGCAGTCGCTGACAAAAACAAGCCACTGGTGATTTGCGAAGGGGTGGCAACAGGACTTGCGATTCAACAGAGCGGTGCAGGCAACACGCTTTGCGCGTTGTCGTCGAACAATGTGATGGCAGTCGCCAGATGGGTCAAAAAATCGGACCTATCCGATTTATTTCCGGGTGTAGTTGTTGCGACAGACCACGACATCAGCCGTGATGCGGCTGGAAGACTGAAGTCAAACGCCATCCCGAGGGCGTTGGAAGCGGCCAAGGTGACGGGGTTCGCTTTGGCCGTGCCTCCTGGGATAAGTCAAGTTGGCACTGATGCGCGGGATCTGCTCGGCCAAGGTGGCTCCCAGGCCGTTCGCGACTACATTGCCAGCGCTGCACCGGCTGCTGATGTTGAAAAAGCGCGACCCGACATCTTTTTAGCTTTGAGAGAAAACCGACTACCCAAAGAGGCTGAATTCGGGCGCTGACACCATGTTTTAGCAGGAACGCAGGTCCGTGGGCCCCAATGCCATGGATCTCGGGTTGGATTACTTGGCAAGATCGATCTTTCCAGGGCTGCTTCAGGCCCTAAAAGCTGAACATAAGCTCCGCAATTCACGGCATTAGTTTCCGAATTTAACGGCCATACTTTCCGTAATTCACGGTATTATGCAAATATGAACACGCCAATCCTTTACCCACGTCGAATCGAACCGCGCATTGCCGAAGCCATGCTGGACACGCCAGTGGTTCTGCTGGCTGGCCCGCGCCAGGCTGGCAAAACAACCCTCGTGCGCCAAATGACAGACAAGGGACTGCGCTATCTGACACTGGATGATGAGCTAACACTGTTGTCGGCTCGCGAGGACCCTGTGGGTATGATTCGCAGCCTGGATCGTGCGGTGATTGATGAGATTCAGCGTGCTCCACAGTTGCTGCTGGCCATCAAAAAAAGCGTCGATGAGGACCGTCGTCCCGGACGCTTTCTGCTCACTGGATCAGCCAACTTGATGGCATTGCCTACGGTTGCTGATTCGCTGGCTGGTCGCATGGAGACCTTGTCATTGCTGCCCTTGTCACAAAGCGAAATTGAGGGGCATTCAGCGAACTGGATCGACAGCGTATTCGCGGGGCGAATTCTCAAACTTGGTACACATGCCGTGGGCAGTGATCTGGTCGAGCGAGTGTTGCGTGGCGGTTATCCAGAAGCGATTTCGCGTGCCTCGGCCAAACGGCGAGTTGCTTGGTCGCGGCAGTACATCGACGCCATCATCCAGCGTGATGTTCGCGATGTGGCAGGCATTGAAAAGCTGGATCAGTTGCCGCGATTTTTGCGTGCGCTGGCACAGACCGCTGGACAAATGTGCAACTACACCAAACTGGGTGGACATGTCGGTCTCGATGGAAAAACCACCTCTCGGTATATCAGCGTCTTTGAGCAGATGTACTTGCTCAAGCGCGTTGATGTGTGGGCCCGCAATCGCCTCAATCGTGTCGTCAAGACGCCCAAGCTGCAGTTCATCGATTCTGGTTTGTTGGCAACACTTCTCGACTTGGGTCCAGAGGAAGTTCAACAAGATCGGACGCGGTTTGGCAATGTGCTGGAAACATTCGTGTTCGGGGAGTTGCTTAAACATACAACAACGGCGGATGGCAACTATCGGCTGATGTGCTATCGGGATACTGATAAGTTTGAGGTCGATTTGGTGATCGAGAACGCTGCTGGACAACTGGTCGGTGTCGAGGTCAAGGCGGCAGCAACGGTCAAGGAGAGTGATTTACGGGGACTCAAAAAGTTATCCAGTCTGGCCGGTGATCAGTTCAAGATGGGCGTGCTGCTGTATGACGGCGATGAGACGATGCCGCTGGGGGATAACATTTGGGCTGCGCCACTCTCGACCTTGTGGGGGCAGTAGATAAAAATATGTTGGCTGCAACAGAGCTTGTGTTTTCATGAAAAATATCACCCTCAAAGCAGGTAACGAGCAAAATTTCTTTCACAGAGGAAAGGTATTGGCGCGCTTGGCTGACGCTGGTCAACCAATACCAATTGAACGCACGGTCAGCATTGAGTCCCTTCCCAAATTCACCGAGCCCGCCGCGAAATTGTGGGCAAACGTTCCTGCCGCAATCAAGAAGCAATTGCTGGCAAATGTTTGGTGCGGAAAATGTCGGCACGGCGTAACCATCACCAACTTCACGGGAACCGTTAAAGCTGGCGACTTGTTGCTTGTAGGGGTATGTGCAGAATGCCGTGGCGACGTGGCCCGCGTCATTGAGATGGACGCTTGATTTATTCGGTCGCTCGCCGGTCATTCTGAATGTCGTCGAACAGTGTGGCCACCTTCCAGTAATTGAAGCAGATTCAGAAGATTCCTTGGATTAGCAATTAATCCGACAAAAAAGGATGGAGTCCTACAGTTTTCAGACAAACCCACAGTCCGCGCCCGACCAATCAGCACAAAATTCGACAAGCCTTATCAATTTCGGTGATGAACGACAGATTGATCTTGCTCTCGATTAACGGATCACATATCGAGGGCAAGGTCAGGACTACGCACCCCCTCTGGCGCATCAAGGAAGGCGAAGGGGTTCAAAAACTGCCGCTGCCAAAAGAGCGTTTGATCCACTGTGCTCATGCTGGCTTCGTTACAGATCGCCAGCCATTCGCGCTCAATGACATTAACCTGGTGATTGACGATGCCAATCGTTTCTTCTCGTCCAAGCAGAAAAGACGGCGCTGCTGCTACGCACGTCGCCACCTGACTGCTGCGATGTGCTCCATAAACGAGCATCGCTTGCGAGGCTTGCTGACCTGCACGCGATTGAGGACAAATGTCATAGGCAGGGTTGCGACGCACTGTCCGGTACGAGTTCTGTTCTGACATGAGTTTTATGTGCGCATTACATTTATTGCGCACGTTTATTTCAATGCGCGCAAATAATTCATGCGAGTTCAACACTTTGCAGGTGGCTGGCTCGGGAGCCCGTTTTCTGTTTGTGGATTGTGGAGTTGGTGAATGTGCCCTTAACCGCTGACTGGGCTCCATGCTTCCCTTTGTTTGTGCAACTTGCGCCAAACCGGTATTTGGCAACAGCACTCAAAAAGGACGCCTGCATGTCAAATCAAAATCCATACCTCAACGCCCGCCGGGAGTGGGATGAGCGATACGGTGGATTGATCTCACGCGCGCGCAATTGGCAACTGATTGCGGCTGGCTCCTTGGCTGTCGCGGTTGTGGCTGTGGTGGGCATTGCTTTCATCGGGTCCCAATCAAAGATCCAGCCGTTTGTGGTTGTCACCGATCAACTTGGCTCGCCTGTTGCTGTGGCTCGTCCTGCGCCGGTTGCCAAGGCTGATTTTGACAAGCGGTTGATGGTGGCCCAACTGGCCGCCTTCATCAAAGACGTCCGCTCCATGTTGCCCGATGCTATTGCCCAACAGGTCACGCTTAACCGGGTGTATGCCATGGCTGGGCGCGACGTGGCTGGGTTTCTAAATGAGTTTTTCAAAGACAACTCCCCTTTTTCGGTCGATGGTTCGGTCACCCGCGTTGACATCTCATCCGTCATTCCGCAAGGCGGTGAAGCCTATCAAGTGTCATGGGTGGAGACCAAAGCCAAGCCTGGGGCGACGGCTGTGGCGGAACACTGGAAAGCGGTCGTCACGGTCGGGGTTGACGCCAAGCTGGCGGAAAACCAAAAGGTCGCGCTCTGGAACCCGTTTGGCATTTACGTCAAGTCCATCTCATGGACCAAAGAAGTTCTGTAAAGGCAGTCATCATGAAAAAATACATCCTCACCCTCACCGCTCTTGCCTTGGCTGGCAGCGCATTTGCACAGTCAAATGCTGCTGCTTCGCCCACAAAGCCTGCCGCCGTCGAAACCATCGAAGCGGACGATCACGGCCTGATATCCACTCAACCATCAATCCCGCGATCACCTCCGGCTGTTGAAGCCCTGGCTTTGCATATCACCCCTGCAAAGCAACAAATCACGGCATCCCCTGAAGTCTTGGCTCCGACACCCATGCTGCCAACAGCCAAGGTCCAGGTCAGAAAACTACCTGCCGCCGATGCCGCAAGGCTTGCCGCCGCGCAACGCTGGGAACAAACAGGCACGGCTGATGCGCTGGTCGGCGCCGGTGGCGTTGTCGAATATCCCTATGGATATTCGCGCCCGACAATTACATGCGCCCCCTTACACGTCTGCTCTGTAGCACTGCAAGATGGCGAGGCCGCGACCAGTGTGTCAATTGGCGATACGGTGCGATGGTTATTACAGACCGCAACAGCCGGGGCAAAGCCGGTAATGATGATCAAACCGACACAGGCGGGCCTGTCAACCAATCTGGTGGTGACGACTGACAAGGGTCGCATCTATTACATGCACCTGGTGTCGAGCAAAACCGAGTATGTGCCCATGGTGAGCTGGTATGACCCGGCTGCCATGACACGTGACTTGAGTGCTGAGGCGCAGGCGTCCGCACGGCAAAAGGCAGAGTTTGAGGCAACGATGGCGGCCACCAAGCTTGCCGCCGAACAAGCCAAAGCCCAACGGGTCGTGGCGGACAAGTCAGTTGGCAAGCTCGATCCGACAACGCTTGATTTTGGCTACACCTGCACCGGTGAGGCTGCGTTCAAACCATCACGGGTCTTTGCCAATGACACGCACATGTTCATTCAGTTGCCACCTGGCGTATCAGCCAGTGATGCACCAGCGGTGTTCAATGTCTCGAACAATGAAACCGAGTTGCTGAATTCCCGGCTGGTGAATGGCTACTACATCATCGATGGCAAACCTGCCAAACTCAGTCTGGTTCTGGGTGTGGGTGCCAGCGCCCAAACCGTCAAATGCCAAAAATCAGTGCCAAACAGTTTGTTTAGCTGGGGCACCAAATGATGTTCAGATTTGGCAAAAAGTCCCAGACTGACGATCCAGCTGACGTTGAGGTGGCGGCCATTGATGGCCCGGGTCAGCCGCTGGAAATTCATACGCCACCACCTGGCACCAAGCGACTGTCCAAGAAAGGGCAGTTTTTACTCTTGGGTGGCGCGTCCACGGTCGCATCGGCGATTTTGATCGGCGTGATGATCAGCGGCAAAAGTGGTGGCAATGCCGAGTCAAAAAAACACTTGACCGCCAGTGATGCGCCGGGTCAAGCGGCTCCGTACAAGGAAAACGCTGAAGACATCCAGCGCAGAGCAACTGTTGCCGCTGCAGCGGTTGGCAATCAAGCCACTCTTCAAATAACTGATGGCCAGCAAACAGGGCCATTGACAAGCCGCTCGTCAAATCCAAAAGGCAGTCCTGGGGGAACTCAAACTGCCAGTGGTGGTGCCTCACCGCCCTCGCCCGCTGAGGCACACCGGTTGTGGCTGCAAAAGCGCAAGTATGAGCGCATTCAGGGGCACATCATGGCTTCTGATTCCGCAGAAACCTCTGACATCAGCAAGGGTGGTGCCGCGCTGGCTGCCAAATCGACGGCGGGAGGAATCATGGGCGTGAATGCTGATGGTGAGGGCGTGGGTGGCGGTGTGAATCAAAGGCTGTCAGCCGCCAATGGGCGTGCTGCGAATGCGCGTGCCTCTGCAACGGCTGAGGCCATGCGCATGGCGAATTCGCCAGCCGGGGTGGCAGGTACCGGCAGTAATTCAGGAAATTTACCTGCCACTCTGGCTGGTGGCGGTTCCGCAGGTCTTGACCCTGCGGTGGCGGCCCAAGCACGCAACAAGGCCTTCATGAAGGAAGCGGCTGAAAACGGCTACTTGCCAGAATTGCTCAAACCCAAATTGGGGGAATTTGAATTGACGGCTGGCTCCGTCATCCCCGCGGTCATGCTGTCTGGCATCAATTCCGATCTGCCTGGAACCATCGTTGCCCAAACCCGCCAAACTGTTTATGCCACCAATGAACCTGACGCTGTGATGATCCCGCAGGGCTCGCGTCTGATCGGCAGGTACTCTGCTGATGTCGCCTATGGTCAATCACGGGTGCTGGCGGCTTGGGATGAACTGATTTTGCCAAATGGTTCGCGGATTTCCCTGCGCGGCATGTCGGCGGCCGATGGTCAGGGTCAATCAGGCATTGAAGATCAGGTCAATAACCACTTCTGGAAAACCTGGTCATCGGCACTGCTGGTGTCGTTCTTGGGCGTTGCCGCCCAACAGTCGCAGCCACAAAACCAGGGTGCATTCAACACCCCGTCCGGTTCGGCTCAAGCCTCTGCTGCCGCCATGAATTCCTTGAGTGATGTCAGCTCGAAGATTTTGCAAAAAAGCTTGAACATTTCACCCACGCTGCAAGTTCGTCCTGGCATGACTTTCAACGTCATGGTCAACCGCTCGATCATCTTGCCGACCTACCGTTAATTTTGAGTACATCAGAGCCAGCCCGGCACGACCGGGCTTCTCATTTGCGCCTTGCCGGTATGACTCAAGCCAGTCCAGCGGGGGTTCACCACCCTTCCCCCAAGTCTTGATGCTGGGCTGGCTTCCTTAAAAGGAATACCGCCCCATGTTGAAAAAATCCGGCTTCATTTTGCTGCTCGCCAAAGGCATGGCCGCCATGGCTCAAACCGTCAGCGGCAATGTCTTTTGCGCTGGCACGTGGTTTGACCCGTCACCCGCCTCAGTATCCATCAGTGGCATGGTTGCCGCATCCGATGTGGGCCTGCCTGGCGCCATATGGGTTGGCATTAAAGACCCTACGACGCCTGGCACTCCTGCGGCGTTTTTGACACCCGGTGGCTGGGTGGCCTGGACGACCGGTGGATTTCCAACGTATGTTGAAACACCGGCAATCGGGTCAACATTTTCGTATTCAGCTTGCATCCCAGTATCACCCGCCGGAGGTGGCTGTGCCGCAACCAGTGCCGACTTTGTTGGGTGGAAGATCTACGCGGGTTATGGCGTTTTAACGCCTGAGCACCAAGCCTTGATTGGAAGGCGGCGCGCATCACTCGACCTCGCCAAACCCTGGCTGCAGCAAAAAGGCAAGTGGCGTGCCGACTATGACGATGACACTGCCTTTCGCAACGCGCTCATTCAAAAGTCAGCCAATGACGGCCGCTGGGGAGAGGCTCTGACGATTCCATTCATCAGTTGCACCCCGCCCGAGTTCGGTGGTCAATGAATTTGTCACGGAGAGGCACTTATGGAAAATTTGATTGGTGAACAACAAAAGCGAATGGCCCTGCTGGATGCGTATGAAGCCAAAACGGCACCCGAGCGAGAAATTCGTAATGGCGGGATTGATCAGCACGAACAGGAATACCGCGAAAAATGGCTGCAATTGCAGTCCAGTATTGAAGCAACCCGTGGCGATCTGCAAACCAGACTGAAGGGGCTGGGTGCCTCTGAGCAATCGATTTCCGCGTCGGTGGCCATTGAGCTTGCCAAACTCACTGAGGGCTACTACGCCCAAAAAGACAAGGCCGCTCGCGAACTGGATGGCACGTTGGCCAAACCGGAAAGCTGGCTTGATTTCCTAAAAGATGCAAAGCTTGAACAACCCGATGACCGCATTTTTGACAGTCTGATTGAGGAAGCAGAAAAGGCACCGGATTCCGGCCTGGAAGGCTTCTCCCAACAAACAGCACCCAACATTGTTCTGGCTGATTTGCATGCGCGCGAGGGCAAGGACGGGGTCATGGAATACACCCGCGGCTTGACGGTGGCCGTGCGTGATGTCGGTGACCGCCTGGATGTGCGTAAAACCGATGATCGCGACGTTGAGGCGGCACTCAAGATTGCCGCCAAAAAGTTTGACATCGACAAAGGCCTGCTGCTGACCGGTGATACCGCCTTCAAGGTCCGTGCAGCGGAAATCTCTGGCAAATTGGGCTATCCGTTACAAAACACTGAGCCCGAGGTATTGAGGGCCTGGATGAGGGGTAAACAGGTCGCCCAAGGGCTTGAACGCGTGCGTATCCCAAGTGTTGAAGCTGGCATCACGGGTGATCCGGCAATAAACCTGACGATTGCGCGTGTGGGCAAGTCCGTTCTCCGTGCCGATCAAAGAACGACGGATGTATTGACGAAAAATCCTGTGGCCGGGATTGATCTGCTTGGCAAAGACAAGATTTCAATGCCGGATGAACGCATGCTTGCGGCCAACGCCAGTATCAAAGATTTGGGCTACCAGGCCATTCAGCAAATTGCCAGGGCTGACCTTGAACAGCAAAACGGTGGCGTTGAACCTGGTTCTGTCGACCTGCTGCGAGAGAAAGGCATTTTGGACACTGACGGCAAGCTCACGCAGCTTGGAACGGATGTGGTGATGGTGCGTGATGACCGCGTCATCAGGGAGCGCGAAGCGCTGGACCCGTCGCTGAGGGCAAACATTGCACAGTATTTCAAAACGTCTGGTGACTACGTGCGTGAGGCATTTTTGGAGGAGCGGGAAAAGGCCGCGCCTGAAGTGGCTGAGGACAGAAAAGACAAGGCACGCGAACAGGAAAACGCCTTTCATCTGGGCGAACCAGTGTCCAGAGCTCACCACCACGAATTTGAAGAAAGCATTGAACTTTGAAACAGCACGCCCGACGAGTTCGGGCATTTTTAAGGAAGAAAGCATGCAAGCGTTGACAACCCTCTCCCCACAAACGATGGCCGAACTGGGCATCCCGGCCGACTCTGAAGTGCATTCGGTTCGCGATGCCGACAAACTCGGCATCGATCTCATCGGCCTTGAGCATGATGACGTTGACGCCTTGGATTTTGTCGAGGTGCCTCATGACTGAGGCCAAAAAGGACCTGCGTGAGCAAATCACGGAACGCATCGTCGCCTCCTTGGAGTCGGGCGTCATGCCCTGGCGCAAGGGTTGGACCAATGAAGGTGGTGTCGCTGCCGGCCTGCCCCGCAATGCGGTTTCCGGCCGCATTTATAGCGGTGGTAACCGGCTCATGCTGATGATGCAGGGGATGGACAAGGGCTATGCCGATCCACGCTGGCTGACCTATAAGCAGGCAACCAGCCTGGGCGGAGGTGTCACCAAAGGAGAAAAGTCAACGCCCATTGAATACTGGGACGAGTTGCCTTTTCATCGCCGCCGGGACGTAGACATCACCCACAATGGCGCTCGGGTGACACTTGCTGAAACGCCTGAGAAAAATGCGCAAACGGTCAAACTTGCCAGCGGGCTTCAGGTGGACACGCGTCAATTGGTAGTGGAATCTGAAGGGACCAAATACAGTTGGCGGCAAGCTGAGCGGACCTTGAGCTTACTGTTCGAAAAAACCAGCCATGCCTTCAACGTCGAGCAATGCAACGGCTTGTCACTTGAACCCATTGCCACAACAAA
>Ga0214165_1001816_pt1 | contig 10977 bp, 9 predicted proteins | sample TroBogypolimnion_34_FD_153004 | JGI IMG/M metagenome (GOLD analysis project Ga0214165, IMG submission 153004) | Freshwater microbial communities from Trout Bog Lake, WI - Practice 03JUN2009 hypolimnion v3 | ecosystem: Environmental > Aquatic > Freshwater > Lake > Hypolimnion/Profundal zone ... | reverse complement strand
CAGTCATACTGCGCTGGAATAAGTTTGATTTAGGCGTTTATTGAATGTAACGTTTTTAATAAAACGAACTACTAGTCTCGATCAGCCGCCCAGCACAGGTGGATGGATGATGAATAAAAAGGTGTTGAATGGGCCGCCCAAGCACATCCTGGGGCTTGATCAAAATTGCGCCAAGGCTCAAATCCATGACCTGGGTTGGGTCAGCTTTTGTCCTTGTTGTTGATCATCAACTCTTTGAGCTCAGAGATTTGCTGCTTGAGTCCTTCCATTTCATTGCCTTGATCTTTGATATTTCTCAATACGCGCATTTGAAAAGAGGTGCTCTCTTCATCGTCTTCTTCATCATGGTCGGTGATGCTGGCAAATGAGTCCACGATCACGGCTACAAACAAGTTGAGCACCACAAAGGTGGCAATCAAAATGAAAAATACAAAAAAGATCCAAGCATAAGGGAACTTTTCCATGATGGGACGAGCAATGCCATCCGACCAACTCTCCAGCGTCATCACCTGAAAGAGCGTGAAAAAGGAGCTGCCAATGTTGCCAAAGAGGTCTGGAAAGGTACCGCCAAAGACATTGGTGGTGATCACAGCGGAGACGTAAAACACGATCAACAACAGACCCATCACCGAGCCCAAACTCGCCAAGGAGCCCAAAAGACCCGCGACCACGCGCTTCATGCTTTGCACTTTGTTGATCAGCCGCAAAACCCTCAAGACCCGAAGCGCACGAAGAACTGACAAAGACTCTGTGGCGGGCACAATCGCAATGGCAATCACGATAAAGTCAAACAAACACCATGGATCGGTCCAGTAGCTTTTGCCTTTGCAAAAAATCAACAACACCGTTTCACAAATAAAGATCATCAAAATGGTGTGATCGATGATGGAAATCTCCTCACCAAAACGGTCCATGATGTCTGCGCTGGTCTCGGTGCCAAGCAATACGGCATTCAATAAAATCAAAGTCACAATGGTCATTTGCACCACATGGAGGTTGATGAATTTCTGGACTTTTTCTTGCAGTGGGGCAATATTGATCATGTGAGACAAGCGTTCGGTTGGGGGTCAGGGTGAAAAAATCGTTGCGTGGGTAAATCGCGCGGGCGGTCGTCGATCAAAAAGTGGGCCGATGGAGTTGTGCGATCATGTCCTTCATTTCCATGAGTTCTTGTTGTAAAGCTTGGAATTCAGTGCGCTTGACCAGCATCACATCAGAGCGGTCTTCCTCGGTTGTGTCGTCTTTCAATGACGCAAATGAGTCAACGATGACAGCAATGAATAAATTGACCACCACAAATGTGGCGATCAAAATGAAAATCACAAAAAAGACCCAGGCATAGGGAAACTTTTCCATGATAGGGCGGGCAATTCCATCCGACCAACTCTCCAATGTCATCACTTGAAAGAGCGTGAAAAAGCTGTGCCCCAATGAGCCAAACAAATCGGGGAAAACCGCCCCGAATAGATTGGTTGAGATCACGGCAAAGACATAAAACACGATCAACAGCAGTCCCACCACTGAGCCCAAACTCGACAAAGAACTCACCAACCCTGAGACCACACGCTTCATGCTCTCAACTCGGTTGATCAGTCTCAAAACCCGCAAAATTCGCATGGGTCTGAGCAAATACAAGTCTCCGGAAGAGGGCATCACCGCAATGGCAATGACAATGAAGTCAAACAAACACCACGGGTCGGTCCAGTACTTTTTGCCTTTGGCAAAGATCATCAAACAAGTCTCAATGACAAAAATCACCAACAGACCGTGATCAAATAAGCCAATTTCATCTCCAAACCTGTCCATGATTTCTGCGTCGGTCTCCATGCCTAGCAAAATTGCATTCACGATGATGAGAACAACAATGGAATGTTGAACCCAATGTTGATGCATAAAGTCATCAACTTTTTGTTGCAAAGAAGAAATGGCCGTCATACGAGTACAAGAAACAAGAAAAAGAGGTCAAAAAGGGGCTTAAAACGCAAGCTCGCATTCTAATCTTGAAATTTTCTATTTTATGAGGCTGGCCACAATCATTGCCTTGAAAAGGCACAAACAACGCCAATGCCTCTGCACCATTGAGCGAAATTCATTAAAAAGCAATCATCTGTGCCGATTGAGGGCGAAGTGATGCGCTTAGGTGCACATTAGTGGTGCTTTGTGCCGCCTATTGATCACTTCGACCATGCCAAACGCCTGAGGCCATAGGCTTGCATGACAAACAGTAATGAGGGGATTTTTTCAGTGATTTTTCCCTTGCGAAATATCCATGATGAGTTTGGTGAGCAAGTACATGCGTGGCTCAATGGAGCTGATCAGGATATATTCATTGTCATTGGAGTGGGAGCCAAAGCCTTGCAGACCCATGCTCTCCAACACTGGGTTAGAGGTCTCAAGACCTGCAAATGCTGCATCGGTGCCGCCACCGGCAGCCACAGTTCCCAAAACCAATTCACGGCCCACCTCGGCGTAGACTTTCTTGGCGTATTGCGCCAGTTTGAGTGTCTCATCGCTGGTCACCATGGGTGGGCGACGGCGCTCAAAATTCATGTCTATTTTGACGGCTGGGTTTTGCTGGATTTTGAGTTTTTCTTTAACCCGAGCCTCGATGGTGTCAAAGTCCTCTTTGTGCAGCACTCGCACATCGGCCGAAGCACTCGCCACAGCAGGAATCACGTTTCTGTTGGTGCCCGCACTCGAGAGCGTCCAATTCATCTTGATGCCCAAATTGGGATCGGAGAGGTCGCGCATTTGCTGAATTTGAAATGCCAATTCTGTCAATGCATTTTGACCCAACTCAGGTGCGGACCCAGCATGGGAGGCTTTTCCGGTGAGCTCCAGCGTCACTGCCGCTATCCCTGCAGTCGTCAATGCAACACGATCGGATTTCACTTGAGAGGCTTCGCAAGAAAAGGTCGCATCATGTTGAGAGCCCAATTCTGTGAAATAGGCTCGCGCGGCCGGTGAGCTGATTTCTTCATCTCCATTGAGGAGAACCGTGATTTGCCCGTAATCTTTGAATTTGAGTTGTGTCAAGGTCTCCATCGTGTGAATGATCAAGGCGACACCTTGTTTGTCATCCGAGATACCCAAACCGTAGGCGCGGTCGCCCTCTAGTCGAAAGGGTTGCTTGGCCAACATGCCCTTGAGGTAGACCGTGTCCATGTGGGCAATGAGTAGGATTTTTTTACTGCCTTCACCCTTGAAGACGGCTTTGACCATTCGCCCTGGGCGCTCGGGTGTGTCATACATTTTGTAAATTCTCTCACCTGGCTCAATGAACTCCACTTGTGCGCCCAAGGCTTTGAGGCGAGCGTGAACCCAAGCAGAAATTTTGTCGAGCCCTTCGCGGTCCCGGGAGCCCGACTCAATGGACACCAAAGACTCCAAGGTCTTCAAATAGGGGGCTTTTTGGCCTTGAACAGTCGATAAAAGGGGTTGCTGAGCCTGTGATAGGGCAAGACTGGCATAGACCAAGCCCACAGCCAGGGAGATCACTGAACGTTTCATCGTGTGTTGATCCTTCGTTGATTGTGGCCCGATTGATTGCTTGAGGTCGCCAGTCCGATGCTCGCCAACCCCCACGCCCCATGCTATCCCAATGTGTGGTCTATAGAAGAACGGGAAATCCCCAGTTTAGGGGCCATTTTCAAATCGGTTGATCAGGTCATTTGCCGATCAGCGGGATTTGTGTTTCATGGCCCGTTCGACCTCACGCTTGCCTTCGCGGTCCTTGATGGTGTCACGCTTGTCATGCTCCGCTTTGCCTTTGGCCAGCGCAATTTCAAGCTTGATTTTGCCGTTTTTCCAGTGCATGTTCAGGGGCACCAAGGTGTAACCCTTTTGCTCGACTTTGCCCACCAAGCGCACTATTTCCGCCTTGTTGAGGAGCAGCTTTTTGGTCCGGTCGGGTATGGCCACCACGTGGGTGGACGTCGTGCGGGTGGGGTTGATTTGGCAGCCGATCACAAAAAGCTCGCCTTCGCGAATCACCACATACCCATCGGTGAGCTGAACCCGGCCGTCCCTGACGGCCTTGACCTCCCATCCGTGCAAGACCATGCCCGTCTCATAGCGCTCTTCAATGAAATAATTGAAGATGGCCTTTTTGTTGTCTGCGATGCGCGCAGGCGTGGCGGGTTTGGTGCTCATGGAATAAAAAAAGACGCGCTTGGGTGAAATCTCTACAATAGAGGCAAATTTGGGGCATGGATTGGAGTAAGTGCCGCGCCATGGGATGGGTACATGTTTTAAGCAGCATGGCCCGCATGGCTTGAGTTTAAAGCACAAAGCGCCAAGTCCTGTTCTCCAACTGAGCTCTTTTTGTCGTGGCCAGCCTGTCTTGGGTCACTTTCCTTGTCTTGAGGTTTGCGGGTCAAAACAAAGTCGCCCGCCAGCAAACCTGAGTTTTTTCATGAAAACAGTTCAAAAATCCGTCCTCATTTGGTTCAGTGCAAAAGAGATGTACGAATTGGTCATCGATGTTGAAAGTTATCCCCAATTCTTGCCTTGGTGCGAGAAGGGCAGCATTCTTGAAACCCACAGCGATGGGGTGACGGCTCAAATTGGCATGTCCATCGGTGGCTTTAAGAAGTCATTTACCACCCGCAACGTCAACATTCTCAATGAACAAGTCCGGCTTGAATTGGTCCAAGGTCCTTTCAAGGCTTTGTCTGGGGTCTGGGACTTTCATTCCCTCGGGGATCAGCGGGCATGCCGCATCGAACTCAATTTGAACTACCACTTTGAAAGCGTCTTTGGCGGCTTGGTGGGACCTTTGTTTGACAAAATCGCCAGCTCCTTGGTGGACGCCTTCGTCAAGCGTGCAGATCAAGTCTATGTCGCGTCTTGAGTCCATTGAGCAACAGGACTGCACGTGGTGACCCATTCAAACGCTCTTCAGACCAGACCATGACCCTCACGACAAGGTTGATCCTGCCAGTGCAGGCCAGCATTCAAGTGGTTTTTTGTCCATCGAGCAGAACTGTGGTCATGGAGGATTTGGACTTTTTGCCCCATGAACCCCTATTGGACGCAGTCTGGCGCGCACTGCGTCAATTCAGGCCCAAACCGACCCCTTTCACCTGGGACCCGCACCAGGGCCTGGCGGGCGAGGAGGGTTCTGAGGCTTTATTGAACGCCTTCGGATGGGAAGACTTCAACCCCCAAGACCCTGACAAGGGCTGCATTTTGGTCTTGGCGAGACTCATTTCAGGCGCTCTAGACAAGCGGCAGGTGTTCATCAGTGTCTGGGGCCAGCCCAAGGCCTTGACGCACGAGCTGCAAGCGGGAGACCGCGTGGAACTCACCCGAGCCTTGCGGGTCGACCCCAAAGTGGCCCGGCGTGAGCGCTTTCAACAGCAAGGCGCCAAAGCGGCAGGACTGTTTGCGAAAAAAAGGGCCAACGCCAAAGCCGGCTATTGATCCTGACTTTTGATTTCTGTTGGGACCTGGCCCCCAAGGACTGGCATGGCGATTGCATACTTTCATTCAAAGTCCCTCAGAACGCTAGTTTCGGCCGTTAGTTGCCACTTGTTGACACTTGTTGCAGCTTATTGCCACTTGATGCAGCTCTTTTTAGGGTGATGCGCCACAGAATAAAGGAGTTCACGATGAGTTTGAGCCTGAATGCCGCCACCATGAACGTGTTGAGCGGAGTCGCCTCAGCGCAATCCAAAAATCAAGCCGCCAAGGCGATGTTCTCGTCACTTAAAAGCGGGGATTTGGCAGGAGCACAACAAGCCTACAAAACCTTCATTGGCGGACAAAGCAGCAATTCATCCTTGCTCAACGCGAGCTCGGTTTTTGGTCAACTCGGCACGGCTTTACAAAAGGGGGACTTGGCCAGCGCGCAAAACTTGGCCTCGTCCATGCAAGGCGGAGTGGGTATGCCCCTGGCAACCAGCACTGGATCATCCTCTGGAACAACGGGCAGCACGGGCAGCGCCAGCGGTTCGAGCGGTTCGAGTGGAACTTCATCAAGCGCATCGAGCTCTTCTGGCTCAGGCAACTCCAGCATGAGCCTCACGCCAGCGGGTCTTTTGAGTTCCATGCAGACCTCCAACACCACGTCGCTGCTCAATGCCATCAACGCCCAAGATGCAGCGGATGCGGGTGGCAGCAGTGATAATTTGTATGCACTCTTGGGCGTTGGCAATAACATCAACACCTCGGCTTGATGCCTTCGAGATCCCTTTTTGCTTAAGCCTGGCCATCAGGGAGAACTTGCAACGCAAGCGCTGTTGCGCATGGACCTAAAGGCTCAGGACCTCAAGGAGCTCGGTTTCGATCTCAATTTGAACCTTGTTTTCTTGAAGCGCCGCACCATCAATCAAAAAGGTGTCCTCCACCCGCTCACCCAAGGTGCTCACCTTGGCGAGCAGTAAATTGATTTTGTGCTTGGCCAGCACCAAGGCCACGCTGTAGAGCAGTCCCGTGCGGTCGCTCGCCGAGATATTGAGCAGCCAACGCTGGGCTTTCTCATCGGGCGAGAGCGTGACCCTGGGGCGTATCGGAAAACTCTTCACCCGCCGAGACACTCGCCCTTTGCTGGCCTTGGGCAGCGGTGGGGTATCGAGCAAGGTTTGCTTCAAATCGTGCTCCAAGAGGTGAATCCACTCGCGCGTGTGCTCTTCGAGTCGCGCGGAGACGACTTGGAAGGTGTCAATGGCAAAGCCGTTCAAGGCGGTGTGGATCTTGGCGTCCAAAATACTAAAGCCATATTGGTCAAAATACCCACAAATTCGAGCAAAGAGGTCGGGCTGGTCGTGGGTATAGACCATCAACTGGAGGCCCTCGCCGACGCTGGACAAGCGGGCCCGAACGACGGTTTTGTGGTGAGTGGGGGTCTCCTCGTCGCGGCTCAAGTCGCGGCACAGTTGCCGTGTGTGCCAGGCAATGTCGCTCGCTTCATGGCGCATGAAGTAGCTCACGTCGAATGTTTTCCAAAGCGCCTCATGGGCATTGCTGGGCATGGCATAAAGCGCCAACATGCTGAGGGCTTCGCGCTTTCTCGACTCGACCAAGGCACTCGCGTCTGGTGCTCGACCGCCCAAGACCCTCAAGGTGCTGCGGTACAAGTCTTCGAGGAGTTTGCCCTTCCAGGCGTTCCACACTTTGGGGGAGGTGCCGCGGATATCCGCAACGGTCAAGAGATAGAGGGCAGTGAGATAACGCTCGGTTTTCACACGTTGGGCAAAGTTTTGAATCACCTCGGGGTCGCTCATGTCTTGCTTTTGTGCAATGTGGCTCATGCTCAAATGCTCAGAGACTAGGAAGACCATGAGCTCACAGTCCTCAGCGTCCACCAAGTGGTCTTTGCAAAAGCGCCGCACCTCGGCTTTGCCCAATTGCGAGTGGTCGCCACCACGCCCTTTGGCAATGTCATGGAACAAGGCGGCAATGTAGATCACCCAAGGTTTGTCAAAACTCGCAGCGAGTTGCGAGCAAAACGGATACTCATGGGCATGCTCAGGGATCAGAAATCGCCGCACATTCCTCAAGACCATCAATATGTGCTGGTCCACCGTGTAGACGTGAAAGAGGTCGTGCTGCATTTGCCCCACAATACGGCGAAAGACCCACAAATACCGACCCAACACCGAGGTTTGGTTCATCAAGCGAATGGCGTGGGTGATGCCCTGGGGTTGCTTCAAGATGGAGAGAAACATGGCTCGGTTCACCCGATCTTGGCGAAACTCGGCGCCCATCACCCCGCGCGCGTTGTAGAGGGCTCTCAATGTCTTGGCCGACAGGCCTTTGATGCCGAGTGTCGTTTGAAAGAGGTAAAAGGTCTCCAAAATCGCATGGGGTTGTGTTTGATAGAGGTCTTCGCGGTTGACCTCGAGCATGCCAGCTTTTTCCGAAAACCGTTCATTGATGACCCTCAAGGGGGGCATCTCTTTTGCGGATAGGCGCTCTTCCAAGTTGAGCATCAAAATTTGATTGAGTTGCGTGACCGCCTTGGCGCACCAGTAATACTGGCGCATGAGGGCTTCAGAGGCGGCGCGTGCCCCTTTGTTTTCGTCTTGCACGGCCACCAGTCCCAGGTCTTTGGCCACCTGGGCTTGCAAGTCAAAGACCAAACGGTCTTCACGGCGTTTGGCCGCCAAGTGTAGGCGCGTTCGAATGAGACTCAATATGGATTCATTGCGTTGGAGCTTTTGCGCTTCCAGGGGTGTGGCCAAGCCATTTTTTTTTAAATCCTGCCAAGAAGCGCCAAAACCTGCGGCCTTGGACAGCCAAAGCAGCACTTGCAGGTCTCGCAGTCCCCCAGGCGACTCTTTGCAATTGGGCTCGAGGGCGTAGGGGGTATTATCAAATTTGTTGTGGCGCTGGCGCATCTCAAGCGTCTTGGCGACAAAAAAACCTTTCACATCCAAGTTGGATAAAAAACCTTGCCTGAATTCATTGAACAAACCGGCGTTGCCCGTGATCAATCGAGACTCCAAGAGCGCGGTTTGAACGGTGATGTCGGCTTTGCTCTCTTGCAAACATTCGCTCAACGTGCGCACACTTGAACCAATCTCAAGACCACAGTCCCAGCACATGCCAATGAATCGCTCGACCCTCGACAAGGTCTCCTGGTTTGTCAGCTCTTTTGGAATTTGGCTGGATTCGGGCAACAAGACCAAGACATCCACATCAGAATAGGGAAACAGCTCACCTCGGCCAAAACCACCCACCGCAATCAAGGCCAATGGATCTGAGAGTCCGCACTCCAGCCACAGACTGGTCAAGGTCTCGTCGGTCAAGTGGGCAAGCCGGGTGAGGGTGCTGTGGGCTTGGCGCAGGCTGCTCAGCTGAGCGAGTGAGCCCAACTCCAAGAGCAACTGATTTTTTTGAGCGCGAAAGATCTGACTCTGGTTCATGCTGGACTTTTAAAACGAATCAGCAAACCGTGTGGGTGACAAAGTCAGGCAAAGGTGGGCTGCCCGCTGACAAGGTCAAGACCTCAAAACCCGTGGGGGTCACCAAAATGGTGTGCTCCCATTGGGCGGACAAGGAGTGGTCTTTGGTGACGATGGTCCAGCCGTCGCCAAGCTCCTTGATCTCTCGCTTGCCGGCATTGATCATGGGCTCAATGGTGAAGGTCATGCCCGCTTGAATGACTTCCAGTGTGCCGGGTCTGCCGTAGTGCAAGACCTGGGGCTCTTCGTGGAACTTTTCGCCGATGCCGTGCCCACAAAACTCTCGCACAATGGAGTAGCCTTGGCCTTCGGCAAAGCGCTGGATGGCATGTCCAATGTCGCCCAAATGCACCCCCGGTTTGACCATCATGATGCCGTGCCACATGGCCTCATGGGTGACTTGGCACAGGCGCTTGGCCGCAATGGAGCCTTCGCCACAAATGAACATGCGACTGGTGTCGCCATGCCAACCGTTTTTGATCACGGTGATGTCGACATTGACGATGTCACCTTTTTTAAGCTGTTTGTCATTGGGAATGCCGTGGCAGACTTGGTGATTGATCGAGGTGCAAATTGACTTGGGGTAAGGATCGTAACCACTGGGCGCGTAGTTCAAGGGTGCGGGAATGGCCTCTTGGACTTGGGTAATGTAGTCGTGGCAGAGCCGATCGAGCTCATTGGTGGTGACGCCTGGGACCACATGGGGAGAGAGAAAATCCAATACCTCCGAGGCGAGTCGACCCGCCACGCGCATGCCTTGGACACCGTTTTCATCTTTGAAAGTTATAGCCATGCGTGCATTATCTCAGGAGAAGCGCGTTTTTTTAAAACCGACGCGTTAATCCATGATTGAATGAAGACTTTGGGCGCGCTTTTGGGCTCCACAGAGGACCCACTCCCGCAGGATGGAGCAAGCGCGCATTGTCGACTTGAGGTGGGCCTGGCTTGGGACGGGCTCGGCGCACCCCCTTGAGCCCACGAAAGAAGCTTGGGGGTGATAAAATGAAGCTCTTTTTTGACCAAGGCTCGAGCGTGATTGACCACCTGACCGTATTTGAGGGCGAGAGTGCTCTGGGTGTTTTTAGATGTCAACAACTCCTGCGCCAGCTCCAAGCCCTGGACCCCCACATCAGCGCCTTGAGGGTCAACACGCTCGACTGTGTGGCCAGCCATGAGCCCCTGAGCGCACAGACCCAAAGCCGGCTTGATTGGCTCTTGTATGGCGAGCGTCTGAGCTCTAAGGACTCTAATGACTCAAAGGGCTCTGAAGCTGCTGGTACTTCCCTCAACCGTCCTGCCTCCCTCGCGGGCAAGGTGCTGTCGGCCTTTCGCGCGCAGCCCAAAGATGGGACCAACGCTACAGCGCCCAGTCTTGAGATTTTGGTGGCCCCTCGACTCGGCACCATTTCACCTTGGTCCTCCAAAGCCACCGACATCGCCAACAACTGCGCCTTGCCGGTCCGTCGCATTGAACGGGTGCTGGCCTACCGTTTGAGCTTTCAGCCTGGGCACTGTCCGGCTTCCAATGGCTCTTTAGGTTTTGGGTCTTCTGCCGCTTCTCTCTCCAGCGCTCAGGCCTTGAGTGCGAATTGGCCTGCGCTCGAAACCGTGCTGGCCCTCTTGTTTGACCCAATGACGCAAACGGTGCTTTTTGAAAGAGGGCAGTTGTCATCTTGCTTTCAAACATTGGCGCCTGAACGCACCCGAAGCATTGCCATTTTGAGCGAAGGTCGAGAGGCACTCGTTGCGGCCAATTTGGAGTTGGGTTGGGCCTTGGCCGATGATGAGATTGATTATTTGGTGTCGTCCTTCACCGCATTGATGCGCGACCCCACCGAGGTCGAGCTCATGATGTTTGCACAGGCGAACTCCGAGCACTGTCGCCACAAAATATTTAATTCAACTTGGACTATTGATGGAGAGGATCAAGAGCGCTCGTTGTTTGCAATGATCCGCAACACTCATCAATTGCGCCCTGAAGGCACGATTGTTGCTTACTCGGATAACTCTGCCATTATGGAAGGGTGTGAGGCCGAAACTTGGGCCCCTCAAGGAGCTAATCAGCGTT
>Ga0214165_1001809_pt1 | contig 11014 bp, 11 predicted proteins | sample TroBogypolimnion_34_FD_153004 | JGI IMG/M metagenome (GOLD analysis project Ga0214165, IMG submission 153004) | Freshwater microbial communities from Trout Bog Lake, WI - Practice 03JUN2009 hypolimnion v3 | ecosystem: Environmental > Aquatic > Freshwater > Lake > Hypolimnion/Profundal zone ... | reverse complement strand
TAAAGCCAAAGAAGCTGATGCGAAAGATATAGATATTCAAGCAAGAAAAGTAGCGTAAGTTTTAACCGTCGAGGCGACAACTACATTGACAATTTCCGGCTTTGCTGTAGATATTCGCTGCCATCCTCATAATGACATTAGTATTCCACAATATATTCCGGTGCGGGACCCTCTGATTTCACTTGAGGGTGCAGATTGGATGTCATTACCTAACCCTGCTTATGGTCGTTTTAGAAGTACTTCACAAGGCCAGCTGTTTCATCGAAGTGAAGGGCTTCACAGTGAAGGTTATGGTTTATGTCTTCGCTGTGGTGCTGCCGACTCAATGACTTCGGATAGCAATCTGCCGTTAGGGTTAGTCGCTCATAAGCGTTTGCGAGGTGGTCGCTCAGATGATCGTGAGTTGGCGTGCCCTGGTAATGATGCAGATTGGGCTATTCTTAAGAATATTTATCTAGGGGTGGCAACTCAAACAGATGTGCTTGAACTGCAACTTCGGGATAGTAACGGTAAACCTCTGGATAAAATAACAGCTTATACCTTAGCGATTGCGTTACGAAGTGCCCTATGTTTGTTTCTGGGGATTGAGGATCGAGAAATTGGTGCCCATGCTGCTTCTACCCGAAATCAGTATGGTGAATCTGCTTACACGGTTTATCTTTTTGATACTGCAACCGGTGGTGCTGGCTATGTTAGTCAGGCTATATCGAATTTGCCTAAGTTGTTACGTAAGGCTGTTTCTGTTCTGGACTGTCCAAGACATTGCGACTCAGCTTGTCAGGGATGTGTTTTAACTTACGACACTCAACACCATCTTGATGACTTAAATCGCCTTACTGCTAAGAAGTTTTTATCGGCTACGTATCTTGATGCATTGGATATTCCTAAGCATATTAAAGCCTTTGGTGCCGACAGCCATTTGGAGATGGAGCCGCTTATACTGGCTTTAAATAGAGAATGGCAGCGCAATGAAATTACTACAGTACGCGTTTATCTAGGCGGGGAATCAAGTCTTTGGGAGCCATTGGCATGGCGCTTACGAGATGAATTAATCCGCTTAACTTCTGTAGGTATTAGCTTGCAATTAATAGTTAAAGAAAAATCTTTAACTGAACTTAATGCAAGTCAACGCAGCGAACTAGCTGCATTAACTGAATTTGTTGGCGCAAAATTATATACTACTACATTGATTTCAGTAGCAGGAGTTCCCGCTTTACCATTAATTCTGGAAATGGGCTCTGATCAATTTTATGCGCGTTGGATTGCCAGTAATGAATCTGCGTTATCACCGTTACCACGATGGGGTAACGGTGATAACGACCTTCAATATGTATTGAGCCGAAAAACCGTTGGGCTCCCAGACTTATCTAGTGATTGTAAAAAAGTTGAACTGGATGATTTACGTATTACCGAATCAGGATTAATTGAGATAACAATTGGGCAGGAGTTAAATGGGGCATCTTTGTTATTTGGGGAAAATGTTTGGAGCTTGATGGTTAATAAAATACCTAAATTAGATGCTTTATTAAACGCTAGTAGCACGCTTTCTGAAATACGTTATTCTGATCGTTATCTACGGTCACCATTACCTTTGATTTTACTACATAGTTTGATTGAAGGATTGTCAGGATTTACTGGTGGACTTTCAATTGACACGCAGATATCAATTTATACCACTAAATTAGAGCGTATCAGTACCGATCAACCCCGACGAATCTATCATGATTGGCGAGATGGTGAAGATAGGCGAGAAGTTGTGAATTCATATTTTGGAAAAAAATTCACCAACTTTAATTGGGATGATGAATATGCAACCTCTGAAACACCGCATGAGCGAAAGCTAGAGCTTATATGGGATGATGGCACACATATCAATATAACACTAGATCAAGGTCTTGGGTATTGGCGTATTATTAATGGGGTTAAAACAGAATTCCCCTTTGATTATGATGTGGTTCAACAAGTAAACTGGTTAATTAAGACAAATTTTATGGTTGAATCTGTTAGCAAAATTTATCCTACTCATTGGTATTGTGGGAGTGTTAGCAACTCTTGATTGGGTTTGTAGTTATGGGCTTTGCTAACGGCTTCATGTTTCATAACCCAACGCAATTTATAGCGTTGGGTTATGAATTGGGGACACAGTGCAGTCTGTTATGTAAAAATAATCGCGCTCGGATTCAATTCTTTTTCGACATTTTGCTGGGCATTGACATTGTTTATTACCGAGCCAACATTGCTAAAGCGCGGGGCAATTTCGGTGGTCACGCAAAGCTTATCAAGAGCATCGACTATGCCTTTAATCTCATTATTCTCACAGTTAACAATGGAGTCTTTGAGCTTTGTAAACGCCAAATCAGCCACCTCATCGCGCAATCCTTTAAAATGATTTAACCGTGCGACCTCGCTTGAAACAAGTGCCTGAACCTCAATAGGCAGCTTGACAAAATTGCCTACGTCCCTCGCAAGATCTGATGTCAAGCTTGACACATCACCCTTTAATACGCCCAGTTTTTTAACCTCACGTTCAATTTTTTTATAATGTATACCGGTGAGCTTTTCACACTGCGCCGGACTTTTTCCCATGCGGTAGAGCGCTACTGCATCATTAAGAGTCTTGGGCATAAATAGCCTCGCCTGGTTTAGGGTTCATACGTTTTAAGAAAGTAGCGTGTTCTGGGCTACTGGCTTCGACTTTTAAAGCATTACCAGCAGGGGTATATGCTGTCGCTATCAGCGCGTTAGGCTTTGGCCCTGATATTTGCCTCCACTCAACGGCGGCATCAAAAAAAGTGCAATGATGCTTGGTTTCACTCCAAGCTCCATAAGTGCCACCAATTAAGCAACGACCAGAACCCTTACCATGTAAATGATGGCCTTTGAAGAGCAGACATTGACCGCAACTAACAGGTTTTTGCTTTACTGGGTACGTTGCTAATTCTGCTAATTTGCTAATTTTGATCTCTGAATTAGACGAATCAGCAGGCGATTTAGCTTCAATATTTATTAAATCATAAGGGTTAAACCACATGGCACACCGTCCATGATAGCTTTGCTTTTACGCCATCAATTTCAGTGTTTGATTCGTTCGGTATTAAAAAACCATTTACCATCAGTTCATTTATAGCGCTTTTAAAACGAACCTTATTTCTTAACTGACTAGGGCCTTTAGTAAGCACCTGTGCCGATCTAAAGACCCTTAAACCTTGCTGATCTAGCCATTTAGATAATGATTCAGCATCTTTTACAGCTTGAGAAACAGTTGCTGCACCACGGATGCGTAGAGCCTCTTTTAGATACCACTGAATAAGCTTTAAGCCTTGTTCAAGATGCTTTGCGCTGATTGACTGCGTAGCCATGCCGCCTTCTATAACCGCTAACACACCCGCAACACGACAGGCATTTTCTACCGCTTTTGCGGTGCGATCCCTTATTTCAAATAAATCATTGCCACTTTGCATCAACGTTTCAAATTGATTTCCTGCCTCCATAGCCATTTGTTGAGCATCGTCATCTAAGGGCAGCGCTACCGGATCTAGTTCTTGCTCTGACATTACAGCGGTTCTAGGTTCTGCTTGCATCAGTATTATGAGTACAGCAAATAGACGCTGTAACTCCTTACGATCACCTGACCACTCAAATTTGTCGATGTGTCTTGTGCCGATAGTCGATTCAGGCCATACAACCAAACAGCGAGCAAGAAAGCCCTGGCCGTTGGCCATAGGGTCACATAATAGCTTGGCCATGACATCAGGTTGCGCTTGTTGGTGCATCGCTAGACGACGACCATATAAACTGCCGCTACCGTCACCCGCACGTACCCGATCAAATGATGCGCCATCCCAAAACTTACATAACCGGGCCATCGTCTTTAATGCGTTATCGCTATTTAAAGCATGACCTCCGATTAATAGGCCCGCCTCATCAGAAAATAGCCCCACGCTAGGCTGACCAACGGCTAGTAATTTATATAAACCCTCGACCGTGGGTTCAGTGACAAATCGTAATGGCATAATAGGTGTTTTAGGTTTTTGGTTGTCGTGTTTAGCTGCTGCTGAAAAGTCGCTTGCCGCCTGAGTCTTGCTTGATGGCCTTTTATTCTGCGCCTCGCTTTCAGCTTTCCAGCGTGCTAAATCAGCTTCATACTGTTCTAGCTCAAGTTGATAGGCCGCCATGTCTTGTCGCTCCTGTGCCTTTGCAGCACTCAGAACAACATCGTCTATACCGGATTTACGTTCACCTGATTCAGCCATCGATAGTAAAAATAATGACAAGGGTTTTGTTTGCCCCCACGGCAACATGACATCAAAATGAGCCTGGGCGGCCAATGATGCGCTTGCAAGCACGGCCTGACAACATAGCGCCAGTGGAGCTTTTACGGTTTCCTGTAACGCTTGTGCTGCCGCTCCTAATATGTCGCCTAAGGCATCGACCGGATAAATTTCGGCTGCTGGTAAAGGTGCGCGTAATGGTTCAGGTTCATAAATCGGCGCAATCGGTGTTAACGCTTCGTTAAGATTAAGCAGCATTACAACACCTCCATATTTAAGGCATCATTCCAGTCATGCCCTACGGTTGCTGGAATGATATATTTGCCACCAATGGCTAGCGCAGCCTCTTTAGCGGCCTTTTGACCAACTTCGTTTAAATCGTTATCACCACAAATAATAATCTGACTATCTGGATAAAGCTTTTTGATCACAATGGCCACGGTCTTTAAGTTACCAGCGTCTAAGGCAATCACGGTAAAATTACCGGTCGATTGATGCAAACTTGCTCCCGTAGCATAACCTTCACAAATTAGCACATTAGCAAAATTAGCAAGGGCAGCATTTCCGATCACTGAAAAGCAAGCTTTCTTCTTACCGCCACTTAAAAACTTCTTGTCGCCACTTTCTGAAATAAATTGCAAATTAACTAATTTTTTATTCTCGTCATAAATCGGCATTATCAAGGTGTTGTTTCGACCTAGTCTTAATTTATGAGCATCGACACGTTTGTTAATTAAATAGGGGTGGTTGGCTTTTGCAGGTTCGGCATAGTTCCAGGTACGTAAAGCCTTTGCTGCCGCCTGTCTATGCTTAAGATCTTTTTGTTGTTGACGTTCGACTTCTTGACGTTGACGATCAATAGCATATTGACGGCGCTGCACATCTGACAGCGGTTGATATTGACCGATAGATTTCCAGTATTCTTTAATGTTTTGCTTAAAGCACTGATAATAACCAGCAGGTCTATTGTCAAGATATAAGACATAAGCGCCGTTTAACTTGCCGTTTGGGCCATTAAATCGGTGTAGAATGCCGTCGCCTTGAATATGTTCGGGTGCATAACCGATAGTATCAAGCATGGCATTTTTGAATGATTCGATTATGGTAAAAGTAAAGTGTAAAGCGCTTAAATTGTTCATAATTTAAGCTCCTTTATTTTGGGCTATAACCCAGCTAAAGAAAAGGTTTTCATTTATCAATACCTTGCGACCAATGCGAACAATCGCGCCGGATGATTTGAGGCCGTTTAAATCTTGGTTGAATATAAGCGAACGTAGCCCACCTAGGGTAAAGGCTGCGTGTTTTTCAGTGAATTGATTTACTGTTAAATAAATCCATGAGTTTTGGGTAACTGTTTCCATTGCTGTCTCCCGACATGATGGTTATAGAAGATTGTCATCAGCGCCTGTCTTCTCGACTCTGATAGAGTGAACTATACACAGCTATTCTTTAGGTCAAAAATATGAGGTGTTTTGGTGGAAAAAATGCGGAAAAAGTGCGGAAAACTACATAATGGCTCAATTATGCGGTGGAAAAATGTTGGTTTAATCTATTTCACCTGTCAAAAGGTGCTTTTCATCCAGAGAACGAGTAGGTAGATTATTTCCAAGTACTCGATTTACTCGAGCTAAATCCCAGCCTTCAATTTTTCTAGTAAGAAACCACATCCCAGCTTTATATGGATTAAACATACTGTTTGAGACGCGTGAATTTATCAATCCATTTTTTTTGGCTCTGTACTGCCACTCTTTCCATTTTTTAGTAGAGTCGGTCTTTGGGGTTGGAAACATCTTCGAAAGAGCCTCAGTTGTTACAGGGTCAAACAAAGATACTAGTGATTCTTCTAAGTCGATAGTGACTGGTAGCGTTACAATTTCCGCTGTTGCGAACTGTTGAATATCATCTATTACCGTTAGAGATTTAATTTGATAGTAGGTATCATTAATCGTTTCATACTCAGCTTCGCTGTTTTGCGTAGCATTACATGACGTATTAGCAAGTTCTCTTTCTACCGCCTCGACAACACTTAATGAAAACAAACCTCTTTCAAAGCCTTCGCCATTTATCGAATCAGGCACACCCTTTATAGGATGGTATTCCATGAGCTCATGTTTTCTGTGAATGTAATTTTTGGTTTTAGAAATGTCATTCTCATTGTATTTGAGCCATCGCTCAACAAGTGCATCAAATGAAATAAAACGTTTAGGGGACTGTTCAACAAACTGATTAAGTTCGTCTTGCTTAAAATAAAGACTTTCCAGCGGACTTACGTAGTTATCGCCTTTAAATGGATTATGACCATTATCCGCAAATAGTATTAACCTACCTGTGCCTACCTGAATATACGCGTCAAGACGCAAGCCACCAACACCTGACACCCACAGGGCAATTTCATGTTCCGTAGTTTTTAATTTGTCATCCAAAAACTTCTTTGCTGCACGATACTCAATCAAATCATCCATTGCATACTCCAATTATTTTATTGATTTACTGGCAACTACATTGTTTACCTAGCCGACTGAAAGTTGAGCGTAACGCTTAACCATTAAAATTGTTTTATGTTCTAACACTTTGGGTATTTCTGCCAACGTCCCTTATGTATAATTTAAAGCCGCACCAAATTCTTTTCAATTACAGATAGTACTTCATCAAAAGCAGGCTGTCCTTGATAATACAGCGCTGCACGGCGTTCATATTCTTTTTGGTAAAGATCTCGTGTATGGGCATCGCTTAGAACAAGAGCTTCATTTTCTACGAGGTCTTTCTGAAGATCAATATTTGGGAAACGCAGATTCTTATGGGCGTAGTATTCATCCGTACCAATAAATGTTTGAACCAAATCATTTTGTAATAGACAGAAAACATCATAGTAATGGCGCATAAAGTTAGGTGGAAATGTACCGCCCGCCGCTTGGTATTGTCTGTATTTAGTGACAATAGCTTGTAACTTTTCTACCAAAGTATAGCCGGGGTCATAACAATGAATTTGAAATGCTCTACTATCAAGGACATCAACTTTTTTCTCCAAGGCAAAATCCATGGCCCATGAACTGATGTCTAAGGGCCGATTTGGGATAACATTATCAAATCCAACTTCCAGTAGAACACCTTCTTTAGCGCTGCCATCTGATGGAAATTTAGATTCATAATAAAGTCGAATACCGCCACTAAAATATTTCGGTGGGCTATCGAACTGCGTATCCCGATCAACGTTTACAATGCCATGTATGCTGATGCTACTGGCCAGATAATCGTAATAGTTCTTGCGACCTAGGCAATCCTTTTCCTTGTCATGATTTCTGGATGTTCTTACTTGCATACCTTCTGGAGGAACAATAAGAATATCAATGTCTTCAGAGAAACGATGAATGATACCGTACCCCTTAGAAAGTGATGTCCCACCCTTAAGCTGAAACTCGTACCCAGCGAGTTTGAGGCCATAAAGACAGTGCATGATCCAATAATCTTTTTCAGCTAGGTACGGATCGATATTACGCTCACCCGCCACGATTCGAATAAGATCGCTAAAGTCAGTATGGTCATGGAGATAGATGTTAGATGGCATGATTTATCTCGTCAGAACGGAAGAGTTTTTCAAAAAAACTTTGTGTTCTTGCTCCTGCATACATTTTAACGGCGCTCATTAATTTGACCTTATCCATGCTGAGTACTTTTTCGGCAACGTTATTAAGAACGCTTTCTTTGTCCTCGGCTAAAAACTTAAGATTATTGATAAGATCGACTAACAAGAATTCTTGACTGCTTTTTTCAGGGAATCGCGCTCTTTTCAAAAAATAGAATTGCCGACCATTCAGGGTATATCTGCCATCACGTTTATGGTTATAAACTAACTTCTCATTGTAAAGTTGCGTAGTACCTACACCTAGAGAGTTATAGGCATTTAAAGATGCCATATAAAAATGATCATCTTTAAGAAAAGCCCGAACAAGAGTTGCGTCCTCTGGCGGTGCATCTCCAAAAGCTGTTTTTTTAGGGCAGTAGTAAATGCCACCCGCAAGCTTTTGAATAACCCCTTTGCTGACCAGTTGTTGTAAATGGCGATCGACGGAATTCGACCATTGAGCTACATCGGCCCGCCGATAAACTTGCCCAGGTTGCAGATGATCTTGTAGTTCGTTAACTTTATGCATAGCCTCTCCTTAGTTCATACTATAAAACAACTTAGGTTTGTTGTCATTTATTTAGTCTAAAAATCATGCATTACCTTGGTATTGTTTATAGCTCCATTAACACCAATAATCTAAGGCCTAATAATTCACTCTTATACTGCTAATTCGGTAGCAAGTAACTATTGCCATAATCAAACATCTCCAAATATTTTGGCATTCATGCTAGCAACTACATTGCTTACATGGCCGTCCGAAAGGTGAGCGTAACGCTTCACCATGCTTAAGGTTTTATGTCCTAGCACTTCGGCTATCTCTGCCAAACTAGCCCCATTCATCGCTAAATATGACGCTGTGCAATGTCTCAAGTCATGCCAGTGAAAATCCTTAACGTCTGCTCGCTCCATGGCATATTTAAAGGCACTTCTTATGTCTATAGGTTTTTGTGAGTTTGATATGCTAGGGAATAATAGGGGGGTGTCTATTCGCCTAATTTTATTATGTTCATGTAATAGAGATAACCCAAGGCCAGATAATGGAACCCGCCTCCGTGTGCCATTTTTTGTTTTGTGTAGTATTAAAAAGCCGTCTTTAAGGTTTACATCCTGCCATTGCAAATTCATTAATTCACTAAGGCGAATACCTGTCGATAACGCCAAGATAACGCACATATAAAGCCAATCACTAGACGATTCTTTACAGGCCGCTAGTAACCTTATTCGTTCGTCATCATCAAGCCATCTAATGCGCCCATCGGGTTCAGTGGGCCTTGTTACTTTGCGAGTGGGGTTTTCTTGTACCCATTGCCATTCATTAACTGCAATTTTAAAAGAGTGAGATAAAGCTGCTAAATACCTAACTACTGTAGCAGGGGCGCGTGTTTCGGCTAATGAATCTCTGCACTCAACAATCAATGGCGGTGTAATATCGGCCAGACTATAAACGCCTAGCTTATCTTTCCACCATAATAATTTGCTTTTACGCTCTTTCTGCTCTTTTTCGTTATATTTTGGCAATTCAGTTTTAATGTATCTATCAACTAAGTCAGCAAAGGTATGTTTTTTTGCTTCAACGGTTTTGAAGTGTCGACCTTCTCTTATTGCACTTTCGGTGTCTTGTATCCATTTTTTAGCGTCAGTAAGTCTTTTAAAGGTTGCTGTTTGTGCTGGATAGCCTTTTAAACGAACCTCTGCTGTATAGCGTGCCGTTCCATCTGTAGCTGTGCGAGTTTTAATACGTGCCATTATTGCCCCCATAGGATAACAATCGGCTTTTTGATGTGAGGCTTATAGTCATTGCTTAACCCAGAATTAAGTTATTGGTAAGGTCTTGTTGGTGCTGATTAGGCTCTCAAGGCCACTTTTTTCTAGGGTTAGATTATAATTATTTGTCCCATTTTTGTCCCAATTGATTATAAAAATAGGTAATAACTGGCAATAACTAACAATAATTAAATTACTTAAGTTAATGATTTAATAGTTATTATTTGTTTTGGTGTGTTGGGTTATTTTGGTTTAATCGGATTCAAAATCCGGTGAGGGTAACTTCGTGCCGGTTCGATTCCGGCTCTCGGTACCAAACATAGGTTTCGAGAAGTGCAAAGAAGCCCACTAACCCGCATGTCGTAAGGCATTGCGGGTTTTTTATTGTCCAATGAAATACTACAAAATACAGTAAGAGCTTGTATTTATTGCAGTAACTCCTAATTATTAACTCGGAGTTACTGCAAATGACCAAAGAATTACTACAAGATGTCACAATAAAGTCATCCAAGCTTGGCGCGCTCAGTTATTCGCAAAACTGTAGGTTTTTAGTGACAATAGGGATATCAATCTATGCTATTAATCTCCCATCAACTAGATTCACAATCAATCAGATCACTATTATTTGAAAAGATATTCGGAAACAATATATGAAAAAACTAACACTACTACTGTTATTACTAATCTCACCGAATGTATTAGCTGAATGGGTTAAGCTTGATGATGGTCATGATGCTAAAAATATAACGGTTTATGTTGATAGACAATCCATTTTAAAAGAAGAAAATAAAGTGCAGATGTGGAGTTTATATGACCACAAGACGGCTTTTACAATAGGTAATAAAGTTTTCTTGTCGGCAAAAAAAGGCGGTGAATACGATTGTGAAAAGGCCACTGCAAGGGAAATTGAGCATTCCTTATATTCAGAAAATATGGGGGCAGGGAAACTTGTTTTTTCACAAAACAACATAAAAACAGAATCCATACCAATAGCACCCAAAACCATAAAAGAAACATTATTTAAAATAGCGTGTGGTAAACCATGAAAAAATTAATGCTAGTATTGTTATTACTGATCTCGACCAATGTCTTTGCTGAATGGACTAAGGTTGGTAATAATGAAGATGCGGATTATTATATGGATTTTCAATCTATAGAAAATGAGGGTAATAAATTATTGGCCTTCATTTTTGGATATAAAGTAAACGTGTGGGCGTTGAATGATTACAAAATAATTCAGAGCTCTATTAATGGTATGAAGTATTTTTCAGACAAAGTTCATTATGAGTATGATTGTGAAGAAAAAACCTATCAAACACATAGTACTAAAAGTTATTCAGGGCATATGGGTTTA